>SDBV01008396.1_pt1 | contig 13951 bp, 9 predicted proteins | sample 2277081 | NCBI WGS metagenome assembly SDBV01 (sample SAMN10402039, study PRJNA504765) | marine sediment metagenome | isolation source: marine sediment core GS10_PC15, 223 cmbsf | place: Arctic Ocean: Southern Knipovich Ridge | collected 2010 | reverse complement strand
GCGTGGTCGCCGACCGGCACTGCGAGGTGACCCTACTCGTCGAAGGGACCAGCTACCGCCTGCGCGCGCACCACGGCGCGGTCGACATCGCCGAATCCCCAGGCAAGAACAAATTCAGCGTCGGCCGCGCCGACCTGATGCAGCTTCTGACCGGCTACACCCACTTCGAAGACGTGTTCCGCCAAGAACGCCGCCTGATAGCTGCCAATGCGCACGCCTTCCTCGCCGCCATTTTCCCCAAACGCAACCCCTACGTACACACCTTCGACCGGTTATAGGGCCGCTCTGCACCGACCTCGCCTGCGTTACCAACACGCAGCACGAGCAGATAGACGATTGCGGAGTGGTTTTAGATATTTTAGACCGGACTCTCAATTTTGCAGTGTACGGCGATCCCCTGGATACTGACTACTGCAACAGCGGCTTAACGTGCAACAATTAGATGGCTGAAGCCTTTGGAGCGACCGTCATGAAATCTCAACTCATTATGTTCTTTGCCGCAGCGGCCTGCTCCGTCTCCGCGTTCGCACAGGAGGTTACGATCGAGCCGGATGCGGCGATGCAGGCCCAGATTGGGGAGTTTGTAGAGGTATTTGCTGCGGCAAAAAAAGGGCCAGCCGGAGAACGCGATGTCCAGCTTGCGCTGGAGCGGCTTCTAGCCGCCGCTAATGGTGATCGGAAATTCTTGATGTTACAAACGATATATTCGGCCGGTCACACGGAAGACCCCGATTTGAGACTATATGCGAAATTTGTTTTCATTTACTTCATCGAATGGTTGGCCCTTTCGGACGAGGAATGCCTGGAGATCGCGCTACCCTACCTGACCAATAGGACGCCCTACAGCGTGCGATATTTCACGCGGGGTATATTGGTTCACATTTACCTCATAGAGGTAGTCGACAGCACGGACACGTACGATTTCAGCTTCTTCGCCAATCGTATAGCAAATCAGAGCGATCAGGCCCCCAGAGCACTGGACAACTTGATTGATTTCATTTACTACGAAGGACCCGGCGAGGCGGTCCTGGCCCTGATGCGCGCGCACGGGGCTTCGTCCGGGGAAATTGTGGGGATGGAGGAAGCGGAGAAGTGGTTGGGCCCGATGTACCGCCGTGGATTCAGGACAGGGAGAGACCCGGAATGGGACCTAGACCGGATTATGGGCTATCTCGACACCTATTCGCAGAGCGAGCACTGGTGGGAACGGCTCTATGTCGCCACGATGCTGGGAAAGGTCCGGAAACTCCGCACCGATCCGGTCATTCGACGACTGAAGTCTGACCAGCACCCAGTCATCCGAGGAAAACTCACCCGTATTCGCCCAAAAGACGAGTGAAAATTCCCTCCGTGTAAGTATGCGCGGATGGTCTACGGCGCGGTAACGGCTGGCGGGGGTGAAACCTCGGATCTGGCCGCGCGGGTCACTTCAACCAGCTTGTCAGAGTCGATAGTGTTTCGTTTTTCGTTCTTGGAGAACAGCTCGACTCCGGCGAGGGCCAGGATCGTCCTGGCGAGTTGAACACTCAAAGCACTTCTCCTCGGTAGCTGAGTTGTTTCGGCGTGGTATCCATGCAGATGCGGCCCCATCCGTGCGGATGCGGGCCCTATTCTAAAGCAATCGGCACGAAAGATGCGAGGGCCTCTGCGGACCGGGCAGTCACTACTGAACGACAACGTCAGCGCCGCCATTCTTGTTCAGTGTCATACCCTTGCGGATGGTTTGCGGCGTTGAGATGTCGTACGTGCCGCCGGCGATGTTGACGACGCCGCCGGGAATCACAAGCGCGATACCATCTTGAAGATCCGTAAACGGATTGGTCAGCGTGCCACTATTGCTACCCGGGTGGCCGGACTCGACATAGACGGGAGTAAACGGCGCCGGATTCTGAATCTTGGCCCACCAGGTGCCCCAACGGTCGTTGCTATCCAGCGGTCCAGTGTCCATCGCCGCGTACTCCTGGAGCGTCCAGAAAGTCGTGTCGTCCGAGGGGTCGATTACGGTGGCGCTGTAGTCGCCCCAACGTATTCTGCCGGTCCCGAAGTCCTTTTCGTAACTGTCCTCTCCGGCCTTGATCACCGTTATCGAGGCCATCGTCCCGGGTGCGTCGCCGCCGTTGCGGCCCGTGTATACGGCCTCCACGAACAGCGCCGAATGCGAACGGGAAAACCCCACGACAGCGCCATCGAAATCGTTGACCGCGATGCTGGGGAAGAAATGATGTACGCCTGGGCCGCCGTCGATTACGCCGGACTGCACAATAGGGCTGGCAGCGTCCAGCAATGCTGGGTCAAGCTCATACCAGAAGACGGCGGTGCGGTCCGAGGCTGACGGGGCCACGGGCAGTCCGGCCGAGTGCGCCCCCCATACCCTCCCATTGCGGAAGACGGCATTCTGCACTCGCGTACCATTCGTTGCGACCAATTCCGCACTGCCTGCTTGGGTGGCGTCAATCTGTTCCGCATTGAAGTTGTTTGCGACTAAGAATGTGCCGGTCCCAGGGAATACGCCGGCGGTGTCGGGCACGAATGAGAACGAAGGCGAGGCGGGCGTTCCCGTGATGCGCGTAAGGCGCAAGAGAAATGTGCCGCCGGACGACCAATCGGAATTGTCGAGCAAATACAGTGTGCTTTCCTCGCCAAATGTCGCACAGGGCTGTAGCGTGTCGCCATTGATGCCGCCGAATGTGTCGAAACCCGGAGAAAACACGGTTACCGTCAGGGCGCCGCCGGCGAGGGCGGTTGACTTGTCGATGACCCACATCTTTACGCCAGTGAACGTGAAGTTACTGCCGGAATCGACAGTGAACATGTTGTTGGTTATTGCGACCCAATTCTTGTTGTAGCCAAAGCCTGGGAAGTCTGCCCATTCATCATTCTCAAGGTCCGGATCGAATTGGTAGAAAGTCCAGACGCCTGTCGGATCGCTCGTGTCGCTTATGGCGAAGAACACGGAGGACGTGGCCAAATTGGAGTCCGCATCGCACGTGGCAAGCCACCGTCGCTCCCGCTGGTCATAGACAATCTTGGGGTCGAAGGGAAACCGTGCGAAGGTCAACGACGACCAAAAGCTCGACAGCGAGACCGTGCTGATCGTCGAGCCCGCTTTGGTCTGGATTCGTACCTCAGAGTTCAGCATGACCATCAAATGGGAGGGACCCACAGCTCCCATCGTATCGGGAGGAATTCTCGTACTGTTGTCTCCAAGTCCTGCAAAAGAATTCGAGGTCGTTGGCCCGAACGCCACACGGCCCTCTGGGCCATCCGGTGGCTCCGGGACGGCAGCGGCGAACGCCCGCGATGGCGCGGGTACCCCCGATGGCGCGCCGATTTCGGTGGGCCCAGGTAGGGCCATAAAGGGAATAGCAATCTGTCCTTCGGGAGTTCGGGCGGCGGCATCGCGCGCAACGATTTCGCCCCATGAGACAGACCCCGCGGGCTCGACGACAAGGGTTCTCTGCGCATCGGCGGCCATCGTGATGGCGATGAGAAATACAGAAAGAAGTGCGATTCTGAAACGTATGCTAGCCATGCTCTTTAGCCAGTGCCTCCTGGTCCCATCGTGCGCAGACTGCCGGCCCGGGACCTCTTCAGGAACGAATGGGCCGAGCTATGGCACATCATTCCGAGTGCTGCCTCCGGAAACATAAACGTGGGGCCTGGGATATTTATTCGACTATCCGAGGGCCCGAAGCGCCGTCAATCTGCCACTTTAGCAGGCTACGAAGGGGTGTGTCTTTGTGACGGCAGATGCCCTCCCCGAAAGGGGCCCCTTTGGGGAGGGCATCCGCAAATCGCGTAATGACTACTTAACGGTGACGGTCCCGCCGCTACTGTGGTTCCAGGTCGAGATCACGGTGATCGTCTGCGGCGTTGAGATGTCGTATGTGCCGCCGACGATGTTGATGATCCCGCCCGACGAGACCTTGTCGATGCCGTCCTGCAGGTCGGCAAAGGGGTTCCCCGAAGTGCCGGCCCCGGGGGGGGTGTTCGCAGCATCGACGTAGACGGGGCTAAAAGGCCCGCTGAGGCTGACCGTCGCGCGCCAGGCGCTGCGCCCGTGCGTGAAGGCGTAGAGCGTGGTCGAGTTCTGAAACTCCAGCGTCTCGACCACGGTGTTCGTGAAATCGGGCGATTGGTTCATGCTCGCCCACGAGGCCCCGGTGTTCTGCGATACAAAGACGCCAAGGTCGGTGCCGAGGAAGATATTCGACGCGTTTCCGGGCTGGACCACGACACAATGCACGGGAATGTCCGGCAGATTGTTGGTGATATCCGACCAGCTCGTGCCGCCGTTGGCCGTGCGGAAGACCTTAGCCGTTGAGCCGCCGAACCTTGAGTTTGTCACATACACCGTGTCGCCGGTAGCGTCGTTTCCATCGACTTCCACCCAGCTTGCGTACGCCGAGCCGCCCCAATCAGAAGCCCCCTGGCGTTCGGTGGTCCAGGTGGTACCTGAAGTAGAGGTCATGCCTGTCGTGGTTTTCTGGACGTAGCCGTCCGTCAAACCGAGCCAGACATTGTCGGAGTCATTCGGGTCGACGGCCCAGGCCGAAATCGTGCCAGAGCCGTCGGTAATCGCGCCGGCTTGTGTCCACGTGACGTTCGACGCGAGCGCAGCCGTCGAGGCGAGGTTGCTCCGCCACGGGTAAAAGCCGCCGGTCCACATCCGGTCGCGGTTCGATGGATCGTGACGGAACGCGTTGATGAAGATGAAGGCGAAACCGCCGTCCGAAATACCAGAGATGATGCTTTGGTAGTCGGGGTCGCCAAAACCATCTATTGCGCCCTGATACTGACGTATAATGCTCAAACCCGTTGTCTCGGCGAATCGCGTGGTGGTGTCGCTCGGGTCGTAGCTGACGTAGCCGCCGTCGCCGCCAAACTCCTCGGTCCAGGCATTGATGCCGCCGCCGTCGCTTCCGAGTAGGGTGCCATTGTCCTGCGTACCGCCCATATACGACGTCGTCGAGCCGAGAGGCCGGCCGTTGTAGAACTGCGTCACGTTATAGCCGTTGTTGAGGTCGGTCCAGAGCACGGACGTAGGCGTGTCGCCCACGTAGCTGTAGCAAATTCCGCTGTTGGTGCCGCTCGCTAGGGCGCCGCCTATAGCGTTGGTGGTCTTGAAGATGCCGCCGTCGTTGCCGACGAACATTATCTGATTGCCGCTACCATTCCAACTTGGGTGGAATTCGATCGTATGCTGGTCGGCGTGGGCGTATCCCACGAAACCGCTCACCCACCAATGGCTGATGACGCCCCAGTCCGTGCCGCCATTGTTCGAGCGAAAGAGGTCGATCCCCCCGGCGTATACAATGTCCCTGTTGTGTGGCGCAACGGCGATGATGTTGTCATACCAGCCTTGATGTAAAGATTGATCCGCGCCGAAACCGCAGGCGTTGAGATTGGCGAACAGGGGGTTGGTCAACAGAAGCCAGTTCACATCGGAGCCGCTGTAGACTCCCCCCGAGGAAGTGATTCGGGGTGACCAATTCACGCCGTTGTCGGTGCTCCGGTAGACCTGGAGAAGCCGATCATTGATTACGTTTGATGAGATAGCGTACATGTATTGCGTATCGTTGGGCGCAATCGCCAGATCCGAGCGCCCAATATTGGTCGGCGCGTGCACCCGTGACCAGGTGCTGCCGCTATTTGCCGAGCGGTAAATGCCATCGCTGATCCAGGTGCCGTTCGAAGCGATAAGCGTATTCCCCGCGATCTCGATGTCTGTAATGCCCACACTCGTATTCGTTATCGTAGCATTGGATCCGCCCCCGCCGGTGTCGGCAAGCACGTTGGTCCAAGCCGTCGCCCCCCCGTCGGTCGTCTTCCAGACACCAGTTCTCGTCGCGGCGAACATGGTCCCGGCCGCACTGACGTCCGCGACGATCTTGTTCACATAATAGAAGTTGGAGTTCGCGGTCGAGGCGAGTTGTGACCACGTAGCGCCCGAGTCAGTCGACTTGAATATCCCCGCGCCGCGGACGGCGTCGGCGTTGAAGAAGCCCTCACCCGTCCCGGCGTAGATAGTGCTCGTGGTGTAGCCGCCCCCGCCGCTGCCCTCGAAAGCCATCGTACTCACGGCCAGATTGGTCATCAGGTCGTCGAGCTTGGTCCAAGTTGTGCCGGTATTCGTTGTTTTCCACACGCCGCCGGCAACGGCCCCTGCGTACATGGTAGCCGGTGTGCCGGGGTCGATTAGAATGGTTCGGGTGCGCCCGCCGATGTTGCCTGGGCCAAGTTCCGTCCAGCCCGTGATGTCGCCGGCCGCCCGCGACGCGATGTCCTCACCGGGTGCGTGGATGACTACCCCCGTCGACGTGATCGTCGCCTGAGGCATTGCCGCAACCTGTTCCTTCGCTACCGCGATGAGCTCATAGTCAAGCGGGTCGCCGCCCGTGCGTTGCATCAGATAGAAATCATTCGCCTCGGCCGGCTGGTCAAATGGGTCCTTCGCCCCCTTCAACCCCTTCGCTTCGATGCGGGCCAATTGCGCTTCGAGTGTGGCCTTGTCGACGGAGGCCGTATAATCGGGCGCGGCCGCAGCCTGGTCCTGCGTTGGAGCCGGAGCACCAATAAGAGCGGCGAGCGTCACAAGGGCGCCGCAGAGAACGAGGATTCCCAACGCTACGAAGAATTTCTTCATGATACCTCTCCTCTGGATGATCCAAAGTATCGAGTAGACACGGCTTGGGCTTTTCCATCCGCGTCAGACCCCGAAAGCCACACCTTCCACCTGCATCATACTTCAGACTTTCCGATTTTGCCAGAGATTTCTTGAGTGCGGCGCTCTTTTGGGCGTATTTTCGTATCCAAGCCCCTCCTAACTTCGAGTCCTCTGTTTACGGCCCCACCGATTTAGGCATATTCGCAGATGCAGCCCCTTGTCGCTACCTATTTCCAAGCCTTTCGGGCCAATACATGGCAAGTGCCTCCACCGGCTCAATCCGTCGAAGTGCTTTTTGCGTCCTTATCTTGTGTATACGCACATTCTGAGCGCATGCGAACCCCCTGACTGCTTGTGCGCCACGGACGATTACACAGGAACTTCTGCATGCGGGTGGGTATCCTTAGGACGAGGGAGCGGGTAACGCGCGTGTGCCGGGTCCGCGTGTAACTGCCCAGCAGAGAGAGGAGCGTTTAATGCCTCAGGACCTTGAGAAGCTCGGTAAGATTGCAGCTGTCCTGGCCTTTGTGTTCTGCCTTGCCGGCGGGTTGTGGATTCTCACGATAGAAGGCATCTGGGATCGGGATGGTGACGGCGTCTGGGCAGGGCTCGGGTTGTATTTTGTTGGCAAGGCGTTTTTCGTCGGCCCAATGCTGCTTATCGCTTCGCGGGCCGTGCGCACGCGGGATGAATAGTCCACGATGGAACACTATATCGACTGGACCGGCTCTCCCATCTGGGAAAGACATCGCTGGACAACGGCTCAGGGTTTAATACTGTTGAATCGGGGACGTTCCAGGAGCTAGACTTGAGCGTACTGGGGAAGCCGATGGGCAAGGCGAGAGAGGTGGCGCCGCCCGAGTCAATCTTGACTGCGCTTGGAAGCTTGAGTGTCACGCTGGGGCCGAGCGAAGCTTCGCGTCGCACTTTTTCGCGCACAGGGAATTGAATGAGGCCTTGGGCTTGTTAGGTTAGCGTTCCGGTGGCTGAGGAGGAACACAACTCACAAGGACTTGACTGAAGAGTCGCTTCGGAAGGGCGCTGAGGGGGCTCTGGTGATCTGGGCCGCTCGCTGCGGAGGAGAGGACTATGTTCAAACGTATCTTGGTGCCTCTAGACGGATCTTCCTTAGCCGAGTGTGTGCTGCCACATGCGATCGCTGTCTCGCAGACATTTGGCTCAAAAGTGCTGCTCTTGTCTGCCGTCAATGATGAAGATCCCAAAGACGACCGTCCCGTTGACCCGGTTGACTGGCAGGTGAGGAGGTCCGAGGTCGAGGTCTACTTGCAGGGGACCGCCGCGAAGCTGGAGAAGATGGGGCTAACCGTCGAGTGGGCCATCATGGAGGGTCCGCCCGCGGAGAGTATCGTAGAGGCTTCGCGTTCCCAAAGCACAGATCTGATCGTCTTAAGTACGCACGGCCAGGCCGGTCTTACGCACTGGACCTCTGGAGGAGTGGTTCATAAAGTTGTTCAGCGTGCCTTTGGGTCCTTGCTCATCGTGAGGGCGTTCCGGTGGGACATTTCGAGTGAGCTGACCCCGGCGGCGTACCGACGTATATTCGTGCCGCTGGACGGTTCGCGGCGGGCCGAGTGCGTCCTGCCTCTGGCAATCCGGATGGCGCAGTTCCACGAGGCCGACGTTACGCTGGCCCATGCCGTGAGCAAGCCCGAAATGCCGTCGAGATGCCCGATGAGCGAGGAGGATTCCGAGCTGGCGGGCCGGCTTGTCGAACGCAACCGCAAGATGGCGGATGAGTATCTCGATAGCATTGGCTCGCGTTTGCCGCCTGGGTATAGGAAACGCTTGCTCGTCAGCGGGGACGTCGCCTCGAGCCTCCATGAGTTGGCCCAAACTGAGGCCTCCGACCTTGTCGTTTCAAGCGCCCACGGCTATTCGGGCCGACGCAAATGGCCCTACGGCAGCGTCTGCACATCATTCATCGAATACGGCACCGCGCCATTGCTCGTCTTGCAGGACTTGTCTTACGGAGAAGTTGAGGCGACCGAGGCGGAGCTGGTGGCCCAAGAGCGCAAGGGCCATTAGGGGCGCGGCTGAGTCTGGATGCGAGATCCCGCCTGGATTCGGGCCAAAAAAGTTTTCCTTCGCCAAAATTCGAAGCATCTGCTACAATGGCCGCAGACCTAGTGCGACGAAGGCGGGCGATGGGGTGCCGCCGGGATGTGTGGCTGGCGTCGAGAAAGGAGGTGGTCTGTCTATGGATAGTCCGGAATCTGGTACCGGTGTCGTAGCTAGATCAACCGTCGTGAAATTGGTGGTTGAAAGGGGGTTCGAAACATAGTGAATTCCCCGGCTGTGACGCCGGGCTAAGAACTGGATAGTACCTGGTCCCTCCGCTGGACTCGTTCAGCGGAGGGACGCTTCTTTTTGGGGAGGGTGATGAGATGGGCAAGAGACACCTGCGGGGAGCAAGTCTGTCTCGAATTCTGAATGCGACGCGGGCCGACGCCTGGAGATCAGCTCGTCTCGCCGAGGTTACGCCCCGCGATGCGATTGGGCCGTGGCTGGCTCTTGGCCGTCAGGAGCGTTCGCATGGCCTCGCCGAACACGAGCTCGGCCGAGGTCGCGCTGCCGTTTCGAAACGTGACCGCAGCCACACTCATGGACGCCTTCGTCGGAAAGCTTGGATCGGAAAAGGTCGTGGCGTCGATGTCCTCCATGATCTTTGTGCCGTATTCGAGCGCATTCTTAAGCTCCGTATGCGGCAGCAGCGCGGCGAACAGAGTACCGTCGTAACGCCCGAGGACGTCGTAGGACCGCGTAAAGCTGCGGATCGACATCGCCACTTCGACCAGGAGGTCGTCCAATGCAACCGGCCCGGATTCCTGATTCACGGCCTCCATACCATCGACATCGAGAATGACGCAGGAGACGGGATAGTCGTGGCGGTGCGCCTTGTCCGCCTCTTCCTGGAGACGTTCCAGAAAATACCGCTGGTTCCGCAGTCCGGTGAGGTGGTCGGTGTAGTCCACGTCCATCATGCCCCCCGTGTCCAGGGGATCTGGCTCGGTAGAGTGCTCCATCCGCAACGCGGACTTCATCCGCAGGGCGGACTCGACGCGCACCATCAGCATCGGGAGGTTGAAGGGCTTGGTGACGTAGTCCACCGCGCCCAGATCGAAGCCCTTCTCATGATCTTCGGGCTCTTCGCGGCCCGTGACGAACATGACCGTGATGTCTTCGGTATCAAGCGAGGCCTTAAGCTCGCGGCACACCTCATAGCCGTCCATACCCGGCATATTGATATCGAGGAGGATGAGGTCGATCCCGCCCTCCTTGCAGATCTTGAGCGCATCTTCCCCGCTGTGGGCCTCTACGGCGTCAAAACTGTGCGCCCGCAGACCCTCACATAGCACTTCGGAAATGATCGGCTCGTCGTCCGTTACGCAAATCTTAATTCTTCGGCCCATCGATCCCTGCGGCTCCCCTCCTTGACTCTAACCGCGTCACATCTTCCCCACGTAAGTTTACTGTAGGGATCGAACTAAACGCAAAATATTCTCGAAACTTGCAGCGGCCCGATGTAGAGGCCTATACTGGTATGTCTGCTCTGTCTCGATTCGGGGGCAAAAAAAACACTGGGACCGCTCATGTCCGGGGTCTTCAACTCTCCTCAGCACAAACGTAAGCCTTCGATCAATGTCACACCCCTCATCGACGTCCTCTTCTTGCTGCTGATCTTCTTCATGGTGTCCTCCACCTTTCGCGAAGACCTCGCGATCGACATCACGCTCCCGGCGGCGGAAAGCGCCGTAAACCAGGACGTCACGGCGAAGGAGATCGCAGTCGACCGCGAGGGGACCCTGTACTTCGAAGGCCAATCCGTCTCCGTGCAAGAACTGCGGCAAGCGCTCAAGGCCGCCCTAGAAGACGATCCCCGCGCCACGCTCGTGCTGCGCGCGGACGACCGCGCTGATTTCGGGCGCGTGCTGCGCGTGATCGACATCGCGCGCGATCTGAACGCCGAGAACCTGATCATTCCCACGGACCTGCTTGAGAAGGATCCTGAGGTCCGTTGACCGGTTCGCCTGGTTCCGAAGCAGAAGAGTCCGAGATGCGTTCGAGTTTCTTCTTCACGCTCTCGACCCGCTTTCCCTCGGGATACCGGTCGAGGTAGGACATCAGCACACGCACCGCGTCCTCCTCGCGCTCGAGTTGCCGCAGATAGATGTCCGATAGCCGGTTCGTAACAATCAGCGCGCGCTCGGGCTCCTTCAGCAGCGCAAGCCCGCGCTCGAGCGCCTCGACGGCCTCTTCGTATCGGCCGAGCCCGGCAAATGCGTTCCCAGTACGAAGCGCCGTTTCTGGATGCTTGGGAAAGATGCGCGCCATGACCATGTACTCGCGCAGGGCGCCTTCAAGGTCTCCGTTTTCTTCGAGCGCTTCCGCGGGTCCGAAATGGGGAACATGCGCCTGGGCCTCTGCGTGCGGATGAAGGAAGTTCACGACGGCCTGCGACGCCACGGAAATAAAAATGGGCCCGTAAAGGGCCGTCGATGCGACCAGCAGACTGAGTACCGTGAAGACATATAGGATTTCAATCCTGCCCATCCACTGCCTGGAGAGGAGGAGCTGCACGATACAGAAAAGGACGACGCCGAACAGGGTGCCCACTTCGACCCGGCGCGGAATCTCTTCGTGCAGAACGTATCGTTCACGCAGGGTATAGATGCCCCACGCGAGAAAGGGCAGCATCAGCAAAGCCGAGAAGGTGAAAGCCAAATTGGACATAATTATTTGACCTGTGGAGCTGGTAGAAAATCAATCGCCGGCCCAAAAACAGGGACTGTCCCAAGCGAAGCGAGGTACGAGCGGAGACGGGACTGTCCCTGCCTTTGGGCTTTTCCCGAAATCGACTCTACCAACTCTTCGAACGCTGCCCTCTGCCTTTGCGCACGCTCAGACTTCTTCACCAGCGGCCCTGTCCCCTTTCCGATGCTTCTCCGGCCCAAAACATCCGGCTACCATATCGTTACGGGGCCGACTTTTTCTACCCAGGCCAAAGTCAATTGCCCGGTTGTCGAGTTTCTAACCGCCATTCAGCGTGACAAAATCGGAATTCCGGTAATCGATGATTGACATCGTGGCAGAACCTGAGTATTATCCCGGCCTTCGGGGTCGACTGCGGCTTCCGGGGAGCGCCCTTTGTTACGCTGCTGGCAAGGGACGGGACGCGTTCTTTTTCGATTATGGAGCCTGCGAAATCCATGAAGGCCGCGGTCATCGGGGGCGGCAGTTCCCATCCGCCGGAATTGGCTGAGGATCTACACAGTGTATCACGCCGTTCCTTACGGCGCTTTTCGTGATAGACCGGGACGCCCGGGGCAGGGGCCTCGGAATTTGTGCTCGACGAGTTGCTTGAACTGAATGAGCGGTACTTGGATGAGATGTTTTCTCAAGAATCGTAGGGGGGTGTCTAATGGTGGCTGACGCACTGCTCGAAACACACTTGCCGGATCGCGAACCTTCGGTGCGCGGAAAAGTACGCGACATCTACGATCTGGGGGACAAGCTGATCATCGTCGCGACCGATCGCATCTCGGCGTTCGACTGGGTCGAATCGGTCGGCATCCCCGACAAAGGGAAGATACTGACCAGCATGTCCGTCTTCTGGTTCGACATGATGAAGGACCTCGTGACGGACCACATGATTTCGACGGACCTTGCCGACTTGCCGGAGGATTTCCAGGCCGCCGCGGACCAATTCGAGGGGCGCAGCATGCTCGTGAAGAAGTGCGAGATGTTCGCCGTCGAGTTTGTCATCCGCGGATACCTCGCCGGCAGCGGCTGGAAGGAGTATCGCGACAGCGGAACGGTTTGCGGTCTCAAGCTCCGCGAGGGCCTCGTCGAATCCGACAAACTCGACGAACCCATCTACACACCCGCGACGAAGGCGACCGATGGCCACGACATCAACATCAGTCCCGAGCGGGCAGGCGAGATCATCGGCGAGAAGTGGAACACCGAGGCCAGCGAGGCCGCCCTTGCAGTCTACGAACGGGGCAGAGAATACGCGGCCACCAAGGGCATCATCCTGTGCGACACGAAGTTCGAGTTTGGTATACTTAACGGAGAATTGGTGCTTGCGGACGAGATCCTGACTCCGGACTCCTCGCGGTTCTGGCCCGAGGACCAATACCAGCCCGGTAGAGGCCAGCCGAGCTACGATAAGCAGTTCGTGCGCGACTGGCTCGAAACGCAGGATTGGGACAAGAATTCGCCCCCTCCTCCATTGCCGGATGACATCGTCATGAAGACACGCGAGAAGTACATTGAAGCGTATCGGCAGCTAACCGGCGGCGGGGAGTACTGAGTTATGGCCTTCGACGACGACGGGACCGGGCACCTAAGGCTATCGGGGAAAACCATCCAGCTGCCGCCTTGCCATCTGCGAGACCGCAGCGAAGACCATCTGCGCGACGAGTGCGGGCTGTTCGCCGTGGTGGGTCATGAAGAAGCGGCGACGCTCACCTACCTCGGACTCTATGCCCTGCAGCATCGCGGCCAAGAGGGCGCCGGCATCGTAGTCAGCGACGACGGCCAGCTCAACGCGCAACGCGGCGTCGGGCTCGTGTCCGACGTTTTCAAGCCGCATAAGCTCGCGCGCCTGCCTGGGCATACGGCGATCGGCCACGTCCGCTATTCCACCTACGGCACGAGCGAACTCAAGAACGTGCAGCCGCTGCCCGTCGACTACGCCCGCGGCTCGATGGCCCTCGGCCACAACGGCAACCTCGTAAATGCCAAGACCCTCCGCGAGCAACTCGAAAACGAAGGCGCCATATTCCAAACGACCACCGACAGCGAAGTCATCATTCAGCTCATAGCGCGCGCGGGCGAACAGCGGTTCGTCGACTGCGTGGTCGAGGCCCTCGGCAAGGTCCTCGGCGCCTATTCCGTCCTCGCGACAAACGGCGAATGCGTCGTTGCCGCGCGCGACCCCTTCGGTTTCCGGCCATTGTGGCTGGGCAAACTGGGCGACGCCTACATCGTATCGAGCGAGACGTGCGGGCTCGACATCATCAACGCGGACTGGCTCCGCGAGGTCGAACCCGGCGAAGTCGTCTGCATCACCACAGGCGGCATCGAGTCCTTCAAGCCCTTCAAACCCACCATCCCGCGTTCGTGCATCTTCGAGTTCATCTACGTCGCCCGGCCGGACAGCCATATATTCGGCAGGAGCGTCGACACAGTGCGGAAACAATTGGGCGCGAACCTCGCTAAGGTCGCACCCGTCGACGCCGACCTCGAGATGGCCGTGCC
>SDBV01008395.1_pt1 | contig 13951 bp, 16 predicted proteins | sample 2277081 | NCBI WGS metagenome assembly SDBV01 (sample SAMN10402039, study PRJNA504765) | marine sediment metagenome | isolation source: marine sediment core GS10_PC15, 223 cmbsf | place: Arctic Ocean: Southern Knipovich Ridge | collected 2010 | reverse complement strand
TAATAAATCAGACGATAAGTTTTTTCAATTCTTGTGGGATATTGTTAATAGTATGGGGCAGAATGCAGGTAATGCTACCAATAGTAAGAAAGGTTAGTACATGAATTCTCCTATAAAAAAACATACTGCGGAGAATGGTAATAAAGGTGCTTGGGTTGTTTCTACTGAAGCAATTTTAGGTGTATTAGCTGTACTGGGCATAGGGGGGTTTGGTGTAGGGCATGTTGTTAATAATGGGGCTTCTAAATCAGTAGTACAAGAAGTAGTTTCTCAACAAAGTGAATCCCTTAGAGAATATGTAAAAGCAGTTGTTAATGAAGAAGAAAATACATGGACTATAGAAGAATTAATTGTAAGGGATGCAAAAATAGCTGCTGAAAAGAAAAAAGAGGATGCAGTTCAACATCAAATTGATGAAATAGAAATAGATATGGATGCCCTTAAAAAAGATGTGGTAGTTATAAAGAAAGATGTAGCCGCTATTGTAAAAGCGGTAGTTGAGAAGTAGTTATGGGCTTAAGAGGAAAGGAGAGGGGATAGTGACAATGACAAAACGCGAACTTGTGATTCGTGTAGCTAATAATCTTGGTATGACACAAAGCGATGTAGCCAAAGTAATTGAAGGCACATTAGAAACTATTTCTGATGCTTTAGCCAAAGGGAAGCGTTGGGAATTGCGTGATTTTGGTGTATTTGATATTAAGACACGTGCGGCGCGTATTGGCCGCAATCCGCGTACAGGTGATCAGGTTCCCGTTCCCGAACGGAAGGTCGTTACCTTCAGGCCCAGCAAGAAAATGAAGGAAAGGGTTAGTTATGGATCGTAATACATTTTTCAAAAGAATACTTGGCGGGGTAATTTGGATAATAGGGATATCTTTTGTAACTAAAGCAAAGGAAGAAAAGAAAAACTATATAGATGTGGTAGACGATTTAGGGAAAGAATACAAATTATTTTATTTTGGAACTAGAACTTTAAATTCTTTTTTCATAGAAGAAACCCCTAAAGTAGAAGTATTTGTTACTTCTAGCAATAAATTATATATGTTTTTATCTTATACGTTTAAACCGGTATTTATAAATGGATACGATACAGTAGATATAAAGACCGGAAGATTAATGCATTGTAATCATCTTAGAGATGACCTTATCTTGAACTGGGCCGATCCAGCCATCGAGCCTCGTATCAGAGCGGCCACGGGACCGGCTGAAGCGCAACGTCTTCGCCTGGTGCGCGAAGCAACCGGCGAGGTCGGCGAAGCGCAGCGCGCAATCGTGCCGGCCGCTTTGCCCGAGCGCACCTTGCCGTTCGCGGTCATCGCGCGCTCGGCGCTCGCCTGCCGCTTCAACCTTTGCCAGTTCGAACTGGCCAGTCCGGGCGGCAATCTGGCCGCAGCAGCCGGACTTAAACCATGGCGCGTGGCACTTGGGTTTCTCGCCGCGTCGGTTGTGGTGTCGATCGTCGCCCTGAACGTGCAATGGTGGCAGTTGCGCCACCGCCGCGACGCGCTGGAAGCGCAGATGACACAGATGGTGCAGACGGCGTTTCCCAACACGCCGATGGTTCTCGGTCCGCATGAGCAGATGACGCTCGACCTGACCCGTTTGCGCGGCACGGTCGGGGCGCTGCGCGCGGACGATTTTCTGGCGCTGGCGGCGTCGCTGGCGCATGCGCTCGGTCCGATTCCGTCGCTCGCTATTGCCGAGATGGATTACAGCGGTGGATCGCTCGATGTGACTTTCAAACCTGGTACCGAAATCGACGAAGGCGACTTCAAGCGCCGTCTCACGACAAGCGGTCTGTCCGTAGAGGAGGAAGACGGCAAATGGAAGCTCAGATCCGCGCCATCCAAGCTGCACTGACAGAGTGGTTCGAGGCTCGCGCCCCGCGGGAGAAGCGGCTGCTGGTGGCGGGCGTGGCGCTCCTCATTGTGGTGCTGCTCTATAGCGTGTTGTGGGCGCCCGCATGGGATGGTTGCAGCCATATCAGGGCGAGCCTGCCGCGGCTTCAGGATGAGGTGGCGCAGGTGCAGATGCAGCTGGACGAGGCGCGCAGTCTCAAGGGCGATGCCGCGATCCGCGCTCCGGAAGGTGTCGCGCTGCGCGATGCGTTGTCCGCCTCGCTCTCGCAGGCGGGGGTGCCGGCGCCGCAGATCACCGTGCTGGGCAAGGGCGTTCAGGTTGAGGTGAAGAACGTGCCGTTCGGGGTGTTGATGGTATGGCTCGACGAAGTGCGGCGTACCGAACACGTGCGTGTGGTCAGCGCTCATGCGAAAGGCGAAATGCAGCCGGGCCATGCCAGCGTCTCCGTGACGTTGCAGCCGGCTGCGGAGCAGTGAGGAATCGCCCGGCGCCGAACTCCGCTGGAGGTGGCGCCGCGTTTGACCCTGCGCGCATGGGCAGATGCCGCGGCAAAATTCTATTAATACGGGTCAGTTAATTTCGAAGCCAATCGCTGCAGTTATCCTGCGCGAAAATGTTTGCCATGATATTTAATTCGATAAATTAATTTATAGCCTCGTAAATTTTGACTTCCGGATTGCCAGGGTTTCAGAAGATTTCGAATCAATACTTGGGAAAACGGAATTGTGAATGTTTTGTGCCAAAATGTACGTTAACTTCCTGGTGGCGGCCGCCGGAGTGGGTAGCGTAAGGCTTCAGCCTTGCCCAGTGGACTTCCCGCGGTGATGAGGATGTTGCGTAGATTCTGTCTTGAAACCATAACATTACTTGACCGCAAGAGCCTTTACCTGTGATTTCCGGAAACACTCCCACGTGGTGAAACTTTGTTTGATGGGCGGTCTTGTTAATTTCAGGCCTTCTATATAGACTGGCGATTCTGGTGAATTAGAGTGAAGAAGCAGATTTGCTCGATCGCGCAGATTTCGTGGTCCAGGCGGGGTATGTTTTAGGAGGCCCTTGCTGATGCGCGACATCCTGTCAGGCTATGGGGAACACAAGTGAGACAAATACTGGGTCAGGGGGCCGTCGAGATGGCCACGCGCGAATTCAGCAAGAATCCGTCAAAGGCTTTGCGGGAGGCAGATGTGCATCCGGTGCTGGTGACGAAGTACGGCCAGCCGATTGCCTGCGTGCTATCCATCGAGTCGTGGAACGACCTGCTGGACAAGGTCCATCACAGTGACCTGCTTGAGCAGATAGGTCGCTAATACCCCGTCTTTATCGTCAACGGTCCGCTGCAAATCACGTCGCCCGGCGTGAGGCTGCCATGTAGCGGAGAGTGACTGACCCGCTGACTTGCAATTGTCACATAGTGTTTCTAGCATACTTCGTCCAGCTTCATTATCGGTGCCATCATGCGACATGCTGATGGTGGCGCGCCGCAATTCCACTATCCGGCATTCTATTCATGACAGGCTCTCGGGCACCGACCAGTGTCTTGACGCTGGCCGTATGCCTCATGCTTTGTATCTTGATCATACGAAGCGCACAGGCGCAGGATGCTGGGGACGATGATCACCCGGTTGCCGGGATCGTACACTTCGACCTTCCGGCTCAGCCTCTCGCGCAGGCGCTTCAGGCGTTTGGCCGGATAAGCGAACTGGCTGTGCTTGCTTCCGCCCCGCTGCTCGATGGGCGGGTCAGCGCGGCGGTGGTGGGCGATTATTCTCCGCGCGAAGCGCTGCAACGGGCTTTGGCTGGCACCGGGCTCGAAGCCAGATTCACGGGACCGGATGAGGCGCTGATCGTTGCCTCGCCGGTAGAGCCGCAAGCGGCGCCGGCGTCCGGTTCCGCGCGCGTGGACGAACTGGCGATCGATGGCATTGATGGCGGGGGCGAGCAACTGGCCTATGCCGCGATGATCCAGGCGCGCCTGACGGAGGCTTTGTGCGCGTCGCCGGCAACGCGCCCGGGAAGCTATCGGTTGGTTGCACAACTACGCCTTGACGCTCAAGGGGCAGTCGCAGCGGCGCGGGTGGTAGCCTCCACAGGACTTGGGTCGCGGGATGCCGCGATTGAGCGGGTGATACGCACGTTGAGTCTCGACTCGGCGCCGCCGGTGGGTCTTCCCGAGCCGGTCACCATTATGCTGCGGCCAACGGGTAACGGTGTGCATGTTAATTGCCCACAATCTGACACACAGGGTTAGCGGCCATGTCTGAGAGCAGCCGTGCACAACTAAAAAAACTCCTGGTGTCGCGCTACGCGTATCTGGTCAAGCGGCTTGAGCGCGGGACGGGATCAAAAGACGGCGCGACGGAGGCTTTGCATGAAACCTGGCTGCGGCTGGAGAATGCCAACGTCGCTTCGCCGGTGGCGAATTCGGACGGCTATATCCTCGGTATGGCGAACCATATCGCGATCGATCAGCACCGTAGCGAGCGGCGCCATCGCCATGAAGACGACGTCGATGCCCTGCTCGAACTGCCTGACGAACTTGCCGACCCGGAGCGGATCGTAGCGGCACGCCGCAAAGTCGAAGCGCTGAAAAGCGTACTGCGCGGACTTTCACCCCGGCGCCGGGCGATTTTGCTGGCCGCACGCGTGGACGGGCAATTGAACAGGGAGATTGCAGAGCGTTTTGGTATTTCGTTACGTCTGGTCGAGAGCGAGCTGAGTGCAGCGATGAAATATTGCCTCGATCGTATGCATGAGGTGGGTGATCCGCCCACCGCTTCGAGAAGTGGTCCGCGAAAATTTTGAATACCTTGCCGATGACCAAAGCTGAGGCTAAAGCAGCGAGCGACGTACAGGCCCAGGCCCGTGCATGGCTGCTGCGCCTGCGTTCAGGAAACCTGAGCCCGAACGATGTTCAGGCGTTCGAGCGGTGGTGTGACGACCACCCGGAGACGTCGCGCCTGTTGCGCGAAACCTGGACCATGCTGCGTACCGCAGCGGCCGAGATCGCCCAGGAAGAACTGGCGTCCGGCGAGAGGTGGACCGGCAGCGGCGGCCGTGCGCACGCCTTGCGCCCGGGCCGACGGGCATTTGTGGGCTTTGCCGTGGCAGCAGGCGCATCATGGCTGGCGCTGCGTCCGCCGCTGCAACTGTGGCCGGCGCTCGGCGATCTGGCTGCGGACTATCGCACCGGTACAGGCGAGCAGCGCCGGGTGGAGCTTTCGCAGCGTGTGGTGGTCGAGATGAACACGCAGACCCGCCTCAATATTCTTCCTGCCCAGCAGACGATTCATGGCGTCGAACTGCTGGCGGGCGAAGCGGAGGTTCTCGCTGCCGCGCCTGACATTGGACGAACCGAGCCGCTGCGTCCGGTCGTCGTGGTTGCGGGTACGGGGCGGCTGCAGGCGCAGGTGGCGCGCTTCAACGTCCGGCGTACTGGCAGCAGCGTTTGCGTGACCTGCATATCCGGCTCGGTGGCGCTCGAGCATCCCCGTCAGCGGTTGAGCCTGGAAGCTTCACAGCAGGTCACCTACGACGACCAGAACGTGCATCCCGTGTCCATGGTCGACTCGGGCGCTGTCACCGCGTGGCGAAGAGGTGTGCTGGTATTCAATGGCGTGCCGCTGGCGCAGGTTGTCGATGAGGTCAATCGCTACCGGCCCGGAAAAGTCATCTTGCGCAACGAGGCGCTCGGCGAGAATCGCATCCAGGCGCAGTTCCCGATTGCCAAGCTGGACGACGTCATTCACATGGTCGGACTGCTCTACGGTGCGCACATCACCAAGCTACCCGGCAATATCGTGCTGCTCAGCTAGCCTTCCCGAGAGCGCATTCACACGACCCGCCTTGCGGCTTACCGCTACTGATTCCGACATAGCTTATATAGGCTCGTGAATCCGCGGCTACCCGCGGTTCGGTTCCCGCGTTCGTGCATATAGGGCGCCAGCGGGACATGAAGCAACCGGACTGGACTGCCATGGACCACGCGACGCCTCGGAGCGTGTGTCCAGTCTGCCGGAAGCGGGGAGCAACATGGAAATTCCAGATGCATGCCTGTCTCGCAATCTGACAGCGGTTGTGTCGGAGCGCATCTGCGAGGGCGCCATCCATTGGCTGTTCTGGTTGCGTACGGGTGGCGCGACGCCCGCTGATCTCACGACATTCCGCCGCTGGAGAGCGCAAAGCGACGAACATGCGCGCGTCGCGTACGAAGTGATCTGGATCTGGAATGCACTGGGCGTGCTGGCAGATCCAGATTATGTTTGTTGCATCAATTCACGCGGATCGCGGAATCTGGGCGCGGTTGGCCGCAAGCCTAACCACACTGTCCGGGCATCACTCCGGCGCATGCGCCGTGCGGCTCATGCGCTGCTTCGCCGTCGAAGCGGATAGGCTCGCCGTTGGGCCTTGACGTCCAGTCAAACAGGCCCGTCCATCCTTGGGCGCAGCGTCTGCCTGCAGCCATCGTCAAACATCTTTTAAAAAAGTCTGCGGGATTAGACCGGTCGATTCGACCTTGTTTATGTGAGCCTCATTTCCGGGTGCTACGCGCCGGTGCAAATCCACACGTTCTCTGTCACGGGCTGTTCGGTCAGGTTCCGCCCGATGGCTGGCTTGTTGAGGCGTTCTGGGCGTTGGCGTGCGCATGCGCGGCGTTCCAGATGGCGTCAAGTGGATCGTCGGCGGCTTCGTAATGCTCGATCAGGAACGGAAAGCGCTCGGCCAAAGGTGCGGTTTCTCGTAAGGCGCGTATATGGTTGATCATCCACTGCAAGAGATCGCTACCCTCATGGACCTGGGCGGCCGTCCAGTTCGGCATGGGCGAAAACAGCGCCGCAAACCGGCTCCAGCGCGAAGGCCGGTCGTTATCGGCGGGCCGGATGTAGGTGTTCAGATAGAAGTCGCCGTTATTGCGCAGTTCGCCGACGAACACACCGCCCGTGGTCGGCACGGCCGCCTGCTTCCAGTTTTCGAGCAATGCGAGTGGGCGCAGCACGCGGGCAAAGACGAACGCGATGCAGGTTTCGCGTTCGATTTCTGCAAGGGACATGACGCCGTTGCGTTGCATGCAACGTGCAACAGCATGCGGTCTGATGGTGTGGGACGCGAAGCTCGTCAAGGCCAGGTCGGGGACAGTCAGCTGCAACTGGAATTCGCGCAACCCGTGCTCGGTGCTCATGGTGGTGAAGTTGACGAACAGGCCTTCAGTGGCGCCAAGCGCGCCGACGTAAGGTTCGAGGCCGAGGTGCTCGAGCCTTGGCGCGATCTGGCGTTCGAGCAGTCGCATGAGCGCGCGCCGGTTTCGCGTACCCGTGAAGTCTTCGAGGCTCTTCAGGATGATGTCCGTGATCTTTCCGCGACGCTCCTCGGCGAACATCCGCGGGGAACGGTTGAGTTCGAACTTCGTGCGACCGTGCGCCACGCGTGGATCGATGTACATGCGGGTTCCTGAAGGTTCCGGATTGAACGAATGCAGGCGAGTCGTGCTGATGACCACGGTCCGGCGCCGCAGATTGATACTGTGCTGTTGAAAACCGATAGTCAAGCAGGCCTGGACGGGCACGCTACGGTGCACGAGGCCGGATATTGCGCGTGAAACGAATGCAGCAGGGAATGGGTTTGGATGTGCAGACCTGAGAGAGCACCCCGTATCACCGCAAGCGGGGTTGCAAGAATAAGGCGTTTTACTAAACGAGACGGGGCAACGAGGTGAGACGCACAATGATCGAACGCTTTGTTGAACACAGCCCGATAACCGTGATGGCGCGCATGGCCTTGCAATGTGCGCTCGATCCTGAATGGACTGATGACTTGCTGGAGTGGGGGCAGGCAGGTAACGGCGAGCAGATCAGGGAATCGATATTCTCAGTGACAGTGGAACTGATGTCGATGATCGCTTCGAGCCCTCGAGATACGGCGCGTGCCGCAACAGGGGGCACCCAGGGACTGGCCGTCGCGATCACCGCGCTGCACGACAGGATCAGCCGGACGCGTCCGGGATGGGCGGGCGTGCTGGTGCGGGATAGCGTGAAGCGATTGTCGAAACTGGTGCAGCCGGCGGTGTCCAGCCAGCAGGCAGCCGCGCGCGGTTATCACGTGCGGATTGTGGACGGAAGTCATTTGCCGAAGAGCGAGAAATGCTCGCCCGGTCCGGCAGGTTGCGTGCACACGATCGTGCCGCAATCGGGGCTTCGGAAAGGCGCTCTCACCTTGGGCGCATCCGTTGTCTACGATCCGGATATCTCGATGATCGTCGACGTGGTGTCTTGCGAGTACGGTCAGGCTCGCGATGCGGTGAGCATAAGGGCTTTGCTGGAACCGGTGCAGCCGGGGGAGCTGTGGATATTCGACTGCAACTACAGCACCCGGGCGCTGATCGCCGGCTGGCAGCGCAGTGACAGTGCATTCATCGTTGCGGATGACGGCTGCGGTGTGGACTACCGGGAACTGGGCCGTCCCGTCAAGAAAGGCCGTACCGAGATGGGGCTCGTGTACGAACAGGCGGTCAGCATGACGGATGGCGCAGGTGAGTCGCCCGTCCTTCGGTGTATCGAATTGCATCAGGGCCGCTCGGGTACGGGCGGTGACAGGATCATCCGGATCCTGACGAACGTCCCGGCTTCGCGCCTTGGCGCCGAAGAGATCGCCAGCCTGAGCTGCCGGCGGTGGCGCGAGACGCTATCCGTACCGCTCGACCTGATGTTTAACGGTGACGTGCTTTCATCGGGCCGACCCCGCGCAGTTCAGCTGGCACTCGGTATCGCAGCGCTCGCGTACAACATGCTGAGTACCCTGGAGAACCTGGTGCGCTGTGAGCAGGAGATGGAAGCGCGCGAACTCAAACGTCTGCCCCGTTACATCGCGACCAGTGTCAGGGCGGCCTATGCGGGAATGATGATCGCGGTTTCCGCCGAATTCTGGCAGTGCTATGACCACCTTGGGTTGGCCGATCTGGGCGAGATCCTGAGGAAAATTGCGCGTCATGTCGATCCCCGTAGCGCACACAAACAGAAGCGCGAGCCGGCGGCAACGCCGGAAGCGAAGGCCATGCTGCTGTCGGCAACGCTCGACGTGATGTTTCGCCGGAAGGACGGCGCGGAGTCCGACGACGGGGCACTATTCGGGCAGCGCTTTATTGCCATGGCGACGCGCGAATTTAGCAGCAATCCGTCGAAGGTATTGAGGGACACCGCCGAAGCGCCGGTGATGGTGACCAAGTACGGCCAGGCGATTGCCTTCCTGATTTCTGTTGAAGACTGGAACAGGATGAAGGCTGAGCGGCGCGAAAATGTGCTCGATCGGCTCTCCGCCGAGCGCGCGGGACCGCAATCGACTGGGCGCAGACCGGCGCCGAAACCGCTCGTCAACTAGCCCGCCAGCCGGTGGACCCAGATCACAGCGGTCCAGCTGAACTCGCCGATGCCATAACGGGCGATCAGCGTGTCGATACGGGTATTGAGCTTGCCTGAGTGAATCCGGCAGTGCACGATGAAATAACCGCTGTTGACATCTACGATTGCGCCGGTCGGTAGTTGCGCATTCGTGGTCGCTCCGAACAGCACTTCGGCAATGTCGGCACTGCTGATGAAGTATCCCGTGCTGCGCCGCTCCGTCAGCATATGCGCCTGAGTGCCGGAAAGGGTGGGGATCGCGGCGACGAGAGTCGATTCGGCCGCCGTATTGGCGTTGACTGTGGTGAGGTTCGGCAGAATCGTGATGAACGGCGCCAGTGTCTGTGCGACTTGCGCATCGTATCCGGGGATGCGGGCAAGATCCTGAGCGGAGACGAGTTGCATGGGCCAGTCGCCGCCGCCGGTGCCGTCACCCAGCGAGCGCAGGATGTAGCTGGCGGTGAGTTGCGCGAGGCCCGGATCGAGCGAGAACTCGCCGAGCAGCCGGCGATATGCCTGCAGCCCATCGCCATTGATTTGCCAAGGCTGGCTCGGAGCCGGCCGGGACACCAGATTCAACAGGTTGAATCTGGACTGCGCATCTTCGACATCACCCGAAATCCACGCGTTTGCGAGGTCGCCATTGACGGCGATCGTGTCGCGCGGCAGCACGTCGACGAGCTGAACGTCCTTGACAGGGGCTGACCATGGCTGGCCGTCGTAGGTCACGTTAGAGGTGGCGCTCTGTGCGCGTATCGTCGCGCGGGCCCACTCCACCGCGGCGCGTTCGACCCACATTGTTTCGACGTTCAGGCGCAGATTCTCGACATCGCGCACGGCAACCAGCTGGCGCCACACTACGCTTGCCGCCAGTGCCGCCGCCAGTGCCACAACCAGCAATACCGTTACGATGGCAATACCTCTTTCCCGATCCCGAAGTGTTGTCTGAATACGGTTCGTTTGGTACATCGTGGTTCCCATGCATCGGCTTTACAACGCGCCGGGTGCTGTGCGCGTAACGTGGATGTGGCCATGATAGAGGCAGAAATGCTGGCTGGCATGACAAATCTGGCGCGCAAAAGTGTACGTAACATCCGGCAAAAAAATGACACGCATTCTCGTTATGATGCGAGGCTGGTTGAGCGGACTCGCATATTAGCTGATGCCGATGCCGGGTTCCCCGAACGTACGCTTTGCGATAGGACCGTACCGGAAGATAGGGCGCTGATTGAAGACGCTGCGGGAAAACATAGGATAAATAGGATAACTACGGGCCTCACGCGCCCAAAGCTTCAAACGCGAGCCATGCATGCAGCACGCTCGCGGGCACGAAGGACAGCAGGCCAAATCCCGCTGTCAGGGCTGCGGTCCAGAGCGCCGTGATGGCAGACGGACCGGCGGCGTCGCGGTTAGCGGTCAACAGTCCCATGAAGTCCTGCAGGATACCGGTGCCCAGCGCTAGCAGCAGGAACAGCGTGCAGCCAAGGAGCATGGTTACGCCGAGGTAGTGCAGGGCGAGCCGGTTGCGGCCGGTAAAGGGGCGGCGATGATGGCGCTGATTGGTGTGCACGATCCCCATGGCATTGGTGACGGCGACGATAGCCATGACGCATGGCCAGAAGAGTGGGCTGTCGCTGTTGGAATTGATCGTCAGCAAGACGCCGGTCACGCAGAAGGTCGGTGCGAGAAGCGTGCCGGCGATCCAGGACAGGAATTGCCAGGCGCGCCACGGTTTGCGCCATTGCAACGGTAGCAGTGGCAGATCATGGCCGGGGGCACGGGCGTGGGTTGCTTCGGGGCGCGGGTGGTCTGAGCCGGCGCCCTGCCGTCCGGTCAGTCGTCGGAGCAACATCGTGGTGATGGACATGGAATCTCCCTTTCTGTTGACGTTTGGTGTGCCGCAGCGCCGAAATCGAAGGACAAACCGGAATCGGTGAAGCGTCCTGCAGAGGTTGCAGCCTGTCTATATACAAGGACGATTGGCGGGGCGCTATGCCGCAGGTTTTAGTGTTTGCTATCCGTGCCGCAACACCGGCAGTACGTCCAGCGTGACGGACCGCCTCCCCCGGGCCTGGCACAACCCGCTTGCACGGTCATCCCGCTGCGTGAGTCGACGCGCGGGCCTGACTGCCATTCGCTTCCGTGACAGCCAGAGAACGGACGAACCATGCCTGAAAACACCATTCCTGCCTTGCGTGATTTCCCGCTGCAACGCCACGACGACCTCAAGAAACGTCCGGCGCGGCAATGGGGCAATCGTCACGGATCGTGGCGCAAGAAAGTGTGCGGTATTCAGCAATTCATTTCGTCTATCTAGGTATGGCCAGAGATTCTGTCCTTCTGTGCGGACGTCGACCCGTGATCCCGGTCTGATATTCGGCGGCGCTCATGAGGCCATCTTTTGCGGTAAGGGAGTCGGCATCAACACAAAAGTATGCGGTATCGGGTGGTTTGTCTCGACATGGCTAATATGAGCACCGGCTTTTCGATGCCCATCGGATATTCGCCATCAGTTCCGGTCACGGTCGATTGGCAAAGCCATTGAGCCCCACATAGGCACTTGCCGGAAACGTTTGAAGAACCGCGCGACATTACGCCGGTGCGTCCTTGCTGTCTGGATGCGCCCATGGAAGTTGCGCAGCCTTTTTATCGTATTGACGCGTGCGTTCCGCAGATGGGACGCAGTGCGGTTTTAAAGGGCATAGGAAAGTGGAAGAGGTTCAGGACAGCGAGTTGACAGGCGCAGGGCAATCGGGGCGTGACGACGCCGCACCAGCGGCGGCAGCAGGTGATGCCGGTTCACCCCTGATCAATCTGCGCGACACCGGGCGCTTCCTCGAGGTGCTCGCTTCGCTCAAGTGCACGCTGGCGATCAGCCGGCGTCCGTCGGGTGTGGCGCTGCTCGGTGTGGAAAACGGTATTCCGACACTCTCGGCTTGCTTGCTGCCGCGCTCGATGGGCCTTGCGGTATCGGGCAACCGTCTCGCGATTGCGACGATCCATGAACTCATGATCTTCGCGAACGTATCGTCTTTGGCGTCGCTCTATCCGGTGCGCCCCGATTACTACGACGCGATCTTTGTGCCGCGTATGTCTCACTACACCGGCGACCTCGATCTGCACGACATGGCGTTCGACAAGAACATCGTGCTCGCGGTGAACACGCGATATTCCTGCATCAGCGTGATCGACGGGTATTTCAATTTCACACCCATCTGGCAGCCTCCGTTCGTGACCGATTTCGGGCCGGACGATCGTTGCCATCTGAACGGCATGGCGTTCCACGACGGCAAGGTGCGCTACGTCACGGCGCTCGGCGCGACCAATACCCCATTCGGCTGGCGTAAGGGTATGGCCGATAGCGGCATTGTGATGGAAGTGCCGTCCGGGCGAATTGTCGCCTCGGGATTGTCGATGCCGCACTCGCCGCGTGTCATCAACGGCCAACTGTACGTGCTCGAAGGCGGCCGGGGCCAGTTGCTCCGAATCGATCCCTCTACCGGCGCCAGAACCGTTGTGGCAACTCTGCCGGGCTTTACGCATGGTCTTGCCGAACACGGCGGCGTGCTGTTTATCGGCCTGTCGAAACTACGCGACAAGCGCGGCCCGCAGGGGCTGCCGATCGAGGCGGAACACGACCGGCTCGTGGCTGGCGTGGCAGCGATCGAATTGAGCAGCGGCGCCGTGCTGGGCATTCTGGAGTTCTACAACGGCGTCGACGAGATTTTTGATGTGCAGGTGATGCCCGGCATCCTGCGCGCGGAAATTCTCAACCCGCGGCAATGGAGCGAGATGCCGTCAATCGCCACGATGAAGGGTGGCTTCTGGCAGACCCGGCCGACAGAGGAGGATGAAGGCGATGCATCTGCTGAAGAATCAGGTCACTGAGTCGGTGGTGCGCAAGCGCGAAACGCCGGCGGCTCCCAAGTCCCGGCATATTTCGCTGCTGACCGGCAAACCGGCGACGCAGGACGGTGGTGTCGTGTGGCTCACGGGTCTGCCGGGCGCCGGTAAATCCACGCTCGCCTACGCCGCCGCCCAGCTATTGGCCTCGCATGGGATGCGCTCGGTTGTCCTCGATGGCGACGTGTTGCGACGCGGACTGAACCGCAATCTGGGATTTTCGGTAGAGGATCGATACGAGAACGTGCGACGTGCGGCCGAAGTGGCGGCGATCCTCGCCAGCGAGGGATCGATCGCGATCGTCGCACTGATCTCGCCGCTCGCGCTGATGCGCGCACAGGCGCGTGCGATCGTCGGTAAGCGTTTCCGGGAAGTGTATGTGAAGGCCGATGTTGAAACGTGCGAAGCGCGCGATCCGAAGGGACTGTACCGGAAGGCCAGGCGGGGTGAGCTGCCTGACTTCACGGGAGTATCCGCACCGTATGAAGTGCCGCTGAACGCCGACCTGATTGTGGATACAGAGACCCAGACGGTGGGGCAGTGCATCGCGCAACTGGTAAGTGATGTGGAGCGGCAATTCCTGACGAGCTGGGATACCCGCGAAATAGACGATCGTCTGCGCGGCGTTCACATGGTGGACGTGGTCTAAGGCAACGACGAGGCCGGTTTCAGGAACCGATCGAACAAAATGATGAGGAATACTTAATTATTGTCACGGGAATGACTTTCATGGCGTGTATGACGCGCGGCCCGGTGATCACACAACGAAACGCTGACGATGTCAGGCAATAAAGGGG
>SDBV01008394.1_pt1 | contig 13952 bp, 10 predicted proteins | sample 2277081 | NCBI WGS metagenome assembly SDBV01 (sample SAMN10402039, study PRJNA504765) | marine sediment metagenome | isolation source: marine sediment core GS10_PC15, 223 cmbsf | place: Arctic Ocean: Southern Knipovich Ridge | collected 2010 | reverse complement strand
GTGCAAAGGCTCTTACATACACCGAGCCTTTCAGAATTGATCTCGTAGAAAACGGTTTGAAATACATCGCATTGCGGGTGGCTCCGGAGCCTGCATTGAGGGATCGACGTGCGGAATTCAGATATTTCTTTATTCTCGATGATAGAACGCCATCTCAGCCGGTGATTCGCGTTGGACACGCAAACCCCTTGAGAGACGATACTGTCGTTTCTATTCTTGGACCTACGGATGCTTCGATTCATTACACCATCGATGGTACATCGCCGGATGCCTCTTCAACGGAGTATTCCGTGCCTTTTGTACTTAAACTTCCGCCGGACAGCGATGCCGGGTCGATTTTTGTCAAAGCCGCGAGTTTTGGGGCGAACAGGAGGAGCAGCCGCGCCGCATCGGCCTTGATCACATACGACAGGATACCTCCCGCACCGCCTGAGATAACCTATTTGGGAAAGAACAAAACGGCGGGTATCACCGTTGGTGTGAAGGGGGAGTTCGGCTCAACGATTGTCTTTGAGATGACTCTTGATGACAGCCGACCCGGTATTCCTGACCGCGGGTCATTTCGAAGTGATGGGTTTATCGATTTGGATGTTCCTTACGGTATGGAACGGATCTTCGCGTTCCGATTCGGCTCGGTCGACAATGCGGGGAATCTGTCAAGCCCGACGGCGACTTTCCGAGTTCTTGTCGACAAGGTTCCACCGGATCCACCGGCGATCTCCTGGAACGATGGCCACTTCACCGTGCACGGAGGCGACTCTCTTTACTACACTCTGACAGAGGACGGCTCGGAGCCCAAGCTTCCGGATTCGAGTTCGCTGCAGTTCACCAGCCCTGTCAGACTGGAATTTGATGAGAGTGGACTTAGCGAAATAAAGATCAAGGCTGTGGCTATTGACAAGAGTGGGAACACAAGCAGGGTGTCGGATACGTATCAGATTGTTGTCGATCGCAGGGAACCATTTCTACCGGATTTCACCGGCGTTGAGGATGGCGGTACTTATAATAGTGGTCGCACTCTTTCGTTTGTCGGGGACCGAATTACGAACAAGGTCTATTATACTGTGTCCAGTGACGGAACCGAGCCGTTGAAACCGGGCACGGAAGATCATTACGTCGACGGCGATCTGGAATTCGTCGGTATCCCAGAAAAGTCAGTTACCTATCGGCTAAAGTTTAGGCCATACTCAGTGAACGGCTCAGTGAGCGGTGCGAGTCGCGAGATCTCGTTTGTCATCGACCGAGAGCCGCCGGCGGTACCGGTTCCAATGGGATTCATCAACTCTGCCATCTACAATCACGGTGTATCCATCCTTCCTCCTTCGAATATAGACTCAGATGTGTACATAGATGTCGTTGTGGGCGAACAGAAAGAGGCGAATCCGCTGGGAGAAGATGCCAAAAGATTTTTCAGTCCTTTGAGCCTCGACGTAGCAAACGGCGAGGAAAAGACGTTTGTTTTTGCACTGGCAGCAAAGGATCCGGCAGGAAATATCACAGAGAACGGGATACAGTACTCCGTTACCGTCGACAGGGAGCCCCCCATGCGGCCGATCCTGACGGGTGTTCCTCCTGGAGGCACTGCAAGAAATCGTGTAGAACTCTCGGTGGATTCGGATTTCCCAACTTATTACGAGATCACCACCGATGGCACACTGCCGTCGGTCCCAACCGAGGAATCCAATAGATATGTGGAAACGATGTTAATACCTGGCGTGCAGGACAGGGAGTTGCTTCATACAGTCAGTTTCCTTTCTTTTGACGATGCGGGGAACTCGAGCCAACAGAGCATCGCTCGATTTGTGATCGATCGCCAGCCTCGGCGGGTCGTCCCATCGCCCAAGGTGGACTATGCCGCTGATGCGACGATCACCGTTTCCTGGGCAGCCGTTGCGGAGAACAAGATCTACTATTCTTTGGGCCCTGCGGGCACTGCTGTCTCGGCGGACTTCACGGAATACACTGGACCGTTCGCTGTGAGTTACGATGAAGGATTTGAGTCTTTCGTACTGCAATACTACTCTCGTGACAAGGCTGGCAACCAGAGCCGGTCTGAGTCAGTCTCGTTAAGGCCACCCAGAAGATCGGGAGCGGATATTTTTAGCGGCGTCGAGGATGGTTTCGTCTATAACTCCCGAAAGAATCTGAAAAGAACTTTGGATGCAGAAAACATTCGATACGAAGTAACAACCAATGGACCGATACCAGCCTATGTGAGTCCTTTTTCCACGGTGATGCCCGAAAGTATTTCTTTTGACGCGGCTCACGGCGAAACATTGCGGTTTGCGATTAGGGCAGCTGTTTTCAAGGAAGATGACCCTTCTCCAATGCAGGAGCAAGTAGTCAGATTTACCATCGACAGAACACCGCCTCCGCCACCCGAGATTACCGATTGGCAGGAAGAGATGTTTTTCCAGGACGATTTCGAGGTGATAATCGAAGAATCTATTGGCGATGTTTTCGTGTCGATCAATGATGGGAACTATGTTCTTTATACAGGACCCATTGGATTGAAGTCTCTATCGGGGGGAATTGACCAATACCGCATTTCCGCCTATACGAAGGACGAAGCGGGAAACCACAGTGTCGTAACCCGGGAATGGACGGCCTATATCGATCGCCAGGTAATCTATGTTTCTCCTCGTGGAAACGATCTATTCGACGGTTCCCGGAGCAGACCGTTCAGAACAGTCTCAGCCGCTGTCACGGCTGCCGGCAGCTCGGAGCGAAAAACAATCTATCTCTCAGAGGGTACGTACCACGTTACGGAACCAATCACGATTGCGGGGAAATTGAGCATTGTGGGGGGCTTCACGGAAACCACCTGGAAAGAGACTTCCTCTGACAGTGCCACTGTACTACTCGTTGCCCCCGAGTTTCCCCAGTCACTTTCTGTAGTGGTCATCGAAGAGTCAGCTGACGCTACTCTCAAAAATTTTGCCATTCGAACTTCGACAGGAAAAACCAACAATACATACCTTACGCAAAAAGGCGGGACACTAAGTATTTCCAACTGCGCCTTTACAAGCGAGATCGCTGGTCCATCGCCGGTAATTCGGCAGACTCATGGCAGGGCGGAAATAGCCGATACGACTTTGTATGTCAGGAGCTTCTCCGGCCCGGTGATCATGGAGGTTCTGGGCGAGTACTTTTCCTTGAATGGAAGTTCGGTTGAATATGAAGATTCGGTGGTTGACGTCACACTGATTCGCGCTGAAAATGTGGAGAAATTTGAAATTACAGATTCGATTTTAGAACCCGGAACCGGGCGTCGAACAGTCGGTCTGGATGCAAAGTCCAGCACCGTGACTCTGCGCAATACAAGGATTAACTCCGGAGAGGGAAGAACAAAGGCCGCTGCTGTCACCATCCAGGAAAGCACCCTCGATGCACGGGGAGCGGTATTGGTTGGCAACAGATCCGCATGGATCGCTACCTGTCTGGAGGCCTCTTTCTCGAGGGTGGTAATGGCTGACTCCAGAATCGATGCTTTGGCCGACCGTGGCGCGGTGGGAATAAGGGCAGAAGGTGTTGACCTGGAACTTCGCTCGAACCGGATTCGCGGTTTGAAGGGCTCTGAGTTTATCTATTTGATGAATCTATCCAATACCCGCGGTATTGTCACAGGCAATATGCTGAGTGGCGAGAAAACGAGAGATTTTATCGGTTTGTATTTCGGCGATTCTCCGGTGGATTTTGTGAACAATACACTGATAGCCGGACAGGGCAGCAACGTCACTACGGGGATCGCCCTTGCAGGCAATGCCGAAACCCGCATTGTGAACAATATTATTCATGGGAGCGGTGGTATAGCTTTTCGCGCAGATGGAATCAGCGATGAGCTTCGCATACTAAGCAATGCTTATTGGGGCTGGCAGTTTCTATTCCAAGGGGGTGGGTTGTTAGCCGAAGACATTGTGGATCTGGAAGCCCTCAGAGGGGGAATCTCCGGTAATCTGATGGAGGATCCGGCGGTTACATTCGCCGCTCGGACAGATGGTGTTTTTCGCCTGAGTCGGGAATCCGAGTGTGTAGATAAGGGACTGAACCCGTTATTGCTCGACATACTGGTGACCCAAGACTACGAAGGGGACGCTAGGCACGAACCATTTGACATTGGGGCCGATGAACTTTACTGACGGTCCCACTTTCGGACAAGAGAGCTCGGATCGTCGCCCGAGATGGGATTGACCCAGAGACCATTCCCGCTCGTGCAGGCGAAAATTGTGGCGTTGGCCGCATCATCATCATCTATAAAAAAGAATCTGACTACACTGCTGCGCAGATCGATCTTGAGATAGTTTGAGTCGCTGGACGAATACAATCCCGAGTCTTCCGACCCGGGCATGACGGGGGTGAAGGTGCTGGTGAGCGCTCCTCCCTCAAAAATGATATCGTAGTACCCGTTTTTCGCGCCCACAAGTATCACCGGTGTGCCGGCGATATCAATCTCGGCCATATCGTTAAGAGGCACCGGATTTTCGTCGGTGTCGACAATCGCCGCGCTGATCCAAGTGGCTCCGTCTGACGTAGCGAAAACCACTCCCTCTGCGCTGGACACAAACAGTACGGGGACGACCCAGCTCGATGAGTTCGATGCAAAGATGCCTCCATAGCCGAATGTAGTAGTCGGTGTGCCGACAAGTTTGATGTACGATGCCGGCACGCCAACCGATCCACTATAGATGTTGGCGCCGCTCAGAAGCCACGTTTCGCCGAGGAATATCGCGGCATCGGTTACTGAGGTGTACTGTCGGTCAAGGGCGAGAGTAATGAAATCCTTGCCGTTTTGACTCTCTCGAGTGACATAGGTAGCGATGTCTACCATCTCGGTCACGTAGAGGGCTGTCGATGTAGCGGTGAGGGCGGTAAGGCGCTTGTCAGAAACGCTGACGACCTGCGTCCAGTTGATTGTGCCGGGAGCGGAAACATACAGACCCGTCGTGTTTCCAGCTGTGTCGGCAAAAAGACCGTAAAGGTTCCCGTCGAACTCGAACAACGCGAGTGCAACACACACATCCATATCCACTGGCATGGCGACAGTATCGTCCCAAATGCCTCCGTCGGCGGTGCGCCTGAAAAGAGTGCCCGCACTCATAAAGTAATCCGTTCCTGCCTTCACCATCCCTGAAACCGACAGTGCATTGTCGAGATCGGTGTCAGTCAAGGGCTGTTCCTCGCTAATGCTGTAGAAAATCCCCATCCCGCTACGATTGCAGGACAGAAGAAAAAGAGGAATCAGACAAAGCAATATCAGGAATTTTCGCATGTGTACCTCACTGGAAGTGGTAGAGGGTCGTCAAAGTTATTCCGAGGAAATTACCGAAGGCGTTGTGGCTAACGGGTACGGAGTCGCCAAAGTAGAACTCCGGTACAAACCAGTATTCGGTCTGGAGACCAAAAGACCACTCGCCGTTGTAATTCCAGTAGAATGAAGCCCCTGGCTTGAGCACTGGGCCGATATAGAGATCGTTGTCCAATTTGGTGAAATTGACCCCAAGTCCAACATGGAACATGAGTTCAAACGGATAAAAGCTCAAAGTATACGAGTAGACACCGGTGACTGGAAGCATAATAAGCGTTCTGTTCAGCTCCGTAACGGCAAACATGCCTCCGAGATCGGCGCCGATGCTCGTCTCGTTATTGAGAAAAGCGCCCCACCGGAGAGATCCCGAAGCGCCGACTGAGAGCTTAGTGAATCCGCCGGTATATGTGCCATCAAATCCTACAATGAAGAGTGGCAGCACCGCCCCAGCGTTGATCGAAAATGTTTGATCACCAAGACCATAGATATCCACAGAATCCTCCTGTGCATGGATCGCGGATGTAACTGCGATTAGTATCAGCAACACAGGGAGCAGATTTCGCTTCTTCAACATGTACCTCACAGCGTTCTTTGAATTGGCAAAGGAATACTATCATTGCGGTCTTCGAGTTGCAAGGTTTGAGTATTCGTGATTATAATGCTGATAAAACTAATGTGTAGGAAATCGCAGGTGCCTATGAGTATCAACAAAGTAACCAGTATCGAAGGAGATGTTGCGGTCACTCACGTAATAGTCAGCGTGGCGGACAAGTCGGGACTGGAGGAACTCATTCCAGGTCTCGTTCGGGTGAATGAAGATGTTAGGATCTACTCGACCGGGGGAACTTTCGAACGGATTGCGGAGATTCTGGGCAGCTTGGCTGAATCGAACCTTGTGGCGGTGAGTGACTACACCGGGCAGCCGGAGATGCAGGGCGGCTTGGTGAAAACCCTCGATTTCAAAATATACCTGGGACTGCTGAGTGAATCGTTCAATAAAGCGCATCGAGCCGACATCGCCCGTGTCGATGGGGTCGAGTTCGATATGGTCATCGGGAATCTGTATCCGTTTCAGGCCACCATCTCCCGGAATGGGGTGACCGTCGAAGACGCCCGGGGGAATATCGACATCGGCGGCCCCTGCATGCTCCGTGCAGCGGCCAAAAACTTTCTCAGGGTGGCCGCCGTGTGCGACCCTGCGGATTACCCTCGATTAATAGATGAGCTCGAAAAATCCGGTGGCTCTCTGAGTCTCAATTCCAGGTTTTATTTCGCAAAGAAAGCTTTTGGTCATACGGCGGAATATGACGGGGCGATTGCAGCCTATCTTCAGTCACTGGAAATAAATTCGGTTTTCGGCAATTACAAAATCTGCTAGAGGGATAGACAAATGGCGCCAAAGAACCTCAAAAAAATGTATAGAACGCTCCAAGAAGACCCGTTTCCCAGCCGAATGGAAGTTGTATTTGTCGAGGACAATGACCGACAGGTGTTGTATTATGAAAAAACTCAATGGGATATTGATGGCGAGACCAGAGGTCTTCGTTACGGCGAAAACCCCGATCAACCCGCGGCACTGTACCGGTTGGTTAACGGGAATCTAGCACTCGGAGAAGTAAGCAGTATACAGTCCGGAAGGTATCTCGCCTCTGCCATTGAACTGCTTCAGTCGGGGAAGCATCCGGGCAAAATCAATGTGACTGATGCCGACGCGGCTTTGAATATCCTGAAATTCTTTTCTGATGGCCCCGCGGTTGTTATAGTAAAACACAATAATCCTTGCGGGGTGGCCCGCGGCATGTCTCTTTCTAGTGCCTATCGAAAAGCTCTGGCCGGCGATAGGATCGCCGCGTTTGGCGGTGCAGTTGCTCTGAACAGGGAAGTTGACGTGGAAACCGCAAAACTGATTTCAGAGAGCTACTGCGAGGTCGTCGTTGCGCCCGAATATGCCGAAGGGAGCTTCGATATCCTCTCAGCTAGACAGAACCTGCGGATCATGCGGATAAATCGCATTAGCCGCCTCCAGGAATATGAAACACAACGGTTCGTCGAATATAAGAGTCTGATGGATGGCGGTATGGTCGTGCAATGGTCATATGTGCCAGAGGCAAGAAGCAAAATGGATTTCCTTCCGGCCGAAACCAAATACAAAGGTGAAACCTACCGTGTTGACCGTCAACCGACCGACAAGGAAACAGAGGATATGCTCTTTGGCTGGCTGGTCGAGAGCGGCGTAACCAGCAATTCCGTACTCTACGTCCGGGACCTCGCCACGGTTGCGATTGGGGCCGGTGAGCAAGACAGAGTTGGTGTGGCGGAAATAGCCAAGTTCAAGGCATTTAGGAATACGGCGGATCTCTATTGCTGGGAGCGGTTCAACATTTCCTGGCTCGATTGCCATGACCCAGCACAGCGCCGAGAAATAGAGGATGCTGTGGATGAAGTGGCAGGTGGGCCTAAGGGAAGAGTAATGGTGTCCGATGCCTTTTTCCCTAAGCGCGACGGCATAGGAGTGGGACTGAAATCGGGCATTACAGCAGGTGTCCAACCCGGCGGCTCTCTGAATGACCACGAAGTGATCGAAGCGTGCAACGAGTACAACGCAGCGATGGTGTTCACCGGCCAACGCAGTTTCAAGCATTGACAGCCGGAGCATCCGCGGAATGAAGTTGAAGCCGGCAATGCGCCATTGGCTATTTATCCTAGTCGGCGTTGGGTCTATCGCGCTGATCATTCTCCTTGTCAGCCAGCAGTTCCAATTGAGGTCTCTCTCCCGGGAAGTATCATCCCGTACCGAAAGTCTCATCAACGAGATTCGCGGCAACGCCGAATCCTCCACAGAGGTCAGGAATAACGTCGTGATTCTTGCTTCCGAGATTAATGAAATTCTAAATGCTCTGAGGCTGCCAGGAAGTGCCGTGTATTTTGCCGCCGGGGAAGAGGCCAACGAGGAGAGTGGCGAAGAAGTGTCGATGTACCTAAGGGGCGTTGATGCCCTTGTTCGAGCCTGGGATGATGAGAGGCGCGGGCAAGTTATCCATGAGGCTGAGTATTTCCTCGAGAACCGGCTTCCTTCGTCGGAATACACAATCACTGAACGCGATCGAATAACCCTAGATATCTCATTAAGTGCCGGTTCAGCCTTTTCAGTTGGGCTGGAGGAGGGTTCGGAAGAGATCCTCGTCCTATCCGTTGACGGCAATCAGCGGCATTTTGACGAAGTGGGGAGTGAACTTGTTGATTTTCTTGTATCCGGGACCGACGACGCCAGAGCAATCCTCGAGAAATCGTTTTCCATGGACGCCTCCCTCACGGATCTGTTCGGTGGTGTAGACGTTCAGGCCTACCTAAAAGACAATGAACTCAGTCTGAGTGAAACCAGGAGTGGGGCCGGCGTGATGGAGATCATCTCTTATTCGATTGTGAGAAAGGGTAGGTTCCTCCTAACAGTTTTTCCGGATCCTGTTGAGGGCGTATTTGTGGTGGGTGGGCGAAAAGTTCAACGGTCTGATTCGGTTTTTGTCGCGGCGCGAGAACAGATAGAGGCCATGGATGTACGATCTCCTGAGGAAATACGCATCGGCGAGCTGCTGATCGAAATGAGGGGTATTACAGCCGATACCGGCTTTTCCGATTTCCTCGAGTCTAGAGGACTGAGTATTGTCGACGATGGACGGGAAGATTCCGATTATTACTATTTTGATTTGTATTTCGGCAGCGAGCAGCGCATCGGTGCGTTTGGGGTACAGAAATTTGTTGGTGAGCTTTACCTCGTCGACCACGAGGACGTTCCCATTTCTGCTCTATACGCAAATTCGATCACCGACGTAAAAAAAAACTGATCATCCCCGATGATCTCCCGGTCATCGATGACCTTTACGACTCAGACAACTCAATATCGATCCTTCTCTGCGGCACCCACGAAAAAAACACAGATACCATTATGATCCTTCATCTCGATCGGGCCATCGGAGAAATGTACTTGCTGAGCCTTCCGCGGGACCTTTACTACAGAGGAAAGAAGATCAACGACACTTACCGGACTTTCGGGCCTGACCAAATGATGCGGGACATCGCGGAAATTACCGGACTCAACCTTCGGAAGTATATCGCCATCGATATGTACGCGTTTATCAGCGCGGTGGATATTCTTGGTGGGGTCGACATCGTGCTGCCTGAGGATCTTATCGACCCGACATATCGAGTGAAGGACGACGGAAAATGGAGCACCCTGTTCTATCGTGCCGGAACATACCGGTTCAATGGGATCGAAGCGCTTCGAGTGGCCCGTTCGCGGCATTACAGTTCGGATTTCGGCAGAACTGAACGGCAACAACAGATCATCGATGGGATGCTAGAAAGAGCACAGGATCTCGATCTTGGCGACACCGGGAAAATATATGAGCTCGTGCACAGCTTGCTTACCTACGTGGATACGAATCTCTCTACGCTGGAAATTGTGGAGCTTCTGCTCAGGAACCGAAACAGTCACATCGAAAGAAAAGTAGCGCTATCGACCGACAATGTTCTTTACCATACGTACTCTAATTTATATTATCTTGGTAAGACACTGGAAGAAGTCGATGATTCATTCAGCAAAGGCGCGTGGATTTTGTTGCCCCGCGAGAACGATTGGAATATCATACGATGGTATGTCAGATCTTTCATCGAAGGAGAAAATGATGGGCGATATGGTACCCAGAAAGCAGCTGGTTAGCCAAGGATCCAGGGGGATCGCCGGAGTGGTCGGTGGGGCTGTAATCCTGGCGCTGAATGCAATTACAGGGTTTGTGCCGAGTCTAATTGTTGGCGGCATCATTGGAGTCGTCGGCCTCGGCATGGCAAAATCCAAAGACGACAGAAAGGCAGGACTTGTGGTGGCTGGAGTTGGGGCACTCACTGCGATAACGGCTATTCCGGCGCTCGGCGGCCTGGCGGGCTGGCTTCTGGGCGTATCTGGAATTGGGCTTCTGATTATGGGAGGACTGAACCTTTTCAGATTTGTCAGAGGCTATCGGAAACGACTCTAACGCACGGAGGCTTCAAGGTGCCCTGGAAAATGGTCTTTTTTCTCATTGTATTAGCTGTGGTGGTCTTTTTCGCCGGATTCAACATTACAAATGTGTCGGACATCTCGTTTGGTTTCTATACCGCTATCGATGTGCCGATTTTCATCAGCCTCTTTGTGGCATTTGTAGTGGGAACACTTGTGATGATTCCCTTCGTAGCAAAGAAGAAAGTGCCGAAGAAGAAAGAGAAGAAGAAACTCAAAAGTTCGGTAATAATAGATGACGCCATACCGGATCTGCCGGAGCTAGATGAGAGCGACAGCCCCTGATTCAAGAAAAAGAAAGAGCAATAAGCCTGTCTGTTTTGTCGTGCTGCTCGCCACACTCTGTGTAGCAAGCGCTCCAGTTCTTGCTATGGACTTTCATGAGGCACTTGAACTCGAAGCGAGCGGCAATGTGGAGGGTGCCATAGAGGCTTACCGTTCCATTCTTACCGCAGGAACTGAGGATTCTTGTGCGGTTACGCTACACCTGGCTGATCTGCTTAGCGATATAGTTGAGAAACGATCTCTATTTGAGAATGCCCTTCAAACATGCACCGCTGTCGTTGATCGACATGCCTTGCTCCGTGCGTCGGCCAAACTCGAGGAGATTACCGGAAATCTGAGTGCGGCCCAGACTCTGTTCCAGCAGGCGTCTTTTGCAATTCCTGAAAAGAAGGACTTTGATAGCCTCCTATCTTCGGCTTTGCTTCTGTTTGAGCTTGGAGAATACCGGAGCGCTGAGGCCCAAGCACGTGGGATAATCGAAACAAGCCGGGGGGAAGGAAAGTATGCAGCTCAGGTGCTTCTGTCTCGTATCTACTACGTCACCGAAAGAGAGGAAAAATCGCTGCTGACTGCCTCCCAAATGTTGGCTGGAGGGGCCGAAGGGCTTACACCTGCCGCGCTTCTCTGGATTGTGGAAATCGCAAGGTTGCGTGGGGACCAATCCCTCGAACGACGCGCCGATCAAGTTCTCGTCCAGAAATATCCCGGTAGCCCGGAGGCGGCTCTTTCTCGAGGGGATCTGGACTACTTGCCGTCTCCGTCTGTTTTCGTTGGACTAGAATACGGTCCGCTGTCCGAAACTGCCGGTGGTGATTACGCAGAGCATGTCGATGGGGAGCCAACGAAGGTGGTCGTGCAGACCGGATCATATGGAGTACGAGAGAATGCCGAGTACGCCGTAAAGGATCTTGAGGACGCGGGGTTCGAAGGCACTATCAGGGAGATCGAAGTCGGCGAGAAGCTTTACTACAGAGTGGTGTTGGATTGGGTGACAGACGAGAATATCGATGGCCTAGTACAAGAGCTAAAAGAGAAGGGTTTCGAAGGGTTCCCAATCTCCGAGTAATACGCAGGGGCTATGCTGTGCTCTCCCATCATGTAGTCGAGTTATTGATTCGTGACGGCTTCTATCTGTTCGTAGCGCGTATAGCTATCCTCAACGGGCTCGAAACCATAAATTCCCACTATCCCCGGGACCAGAAAAAGGGTACGAAAAATCCGGCTGTCCCGTAATTCCTCACTGAAATCCATTCGGAACCGTCGGCTTTCGGCGACGAGACCTGACCCACTCAAAGCTCGCAATTCCAGCACTAGGGCGCCAGCCTCGTAGAGAGCATATCCTCCCTGAAGAACTCGGCCATCCTCCACGAGGGTGAATGAATGATCCTCCTCAAAGAGAAGTTCGTTACCAGCATCACTGTAATAGTAGCCCAGGAGCTCTGGGTACACGATCCTATCCTTGGGACCGGCAGAGAGTGATCTGGCCAGCTTGGGTGAGAGTCTGGCGTAGAGTCCTTGCCAAGGGTCGTTTCCGCGAATTCTAATTGTGTCGAGAGACTCGACCTGTATATAGAACTGCTTCAGTATGAAAGGCACGAACTCATTTTTACCGTTTATTTCCACCCTGCTCATCAGTACCTTGTAGGTGCTGATCCAACGGTAGGATTCCTGAAGCTCGCCGGTGAAATAGGTGAAGAAATCAGTCTCATTGTCGAAGTGAAGTATGACAGTTCCTATCGATTCATCGGAACCATTGTCGGTTAGGTACCAGCTTCCATTGAGAAACTCGGTGAAAATCTCGGCATTCTTCCGGTAAAGCTCCCGCAACTGCTGTTGCTCGATTTCGTCGCCTGGTATCAGTTCGACCTTCCCCTCGATAAAGGTGTCCTGCGAAAAGTGCCAGTAGTACGTACGTTGAAGAAGATCCAGAATATTGTCCGACTCAGTATCCTGTGTCTGGGTGACAATCGGAAAGCTTACGCCATTTGCCTGTCCCACCTGATAGGCGCCGCTTCGCTCCAGCACCTGAACTTCGATCGAGCCTTTGAGGGAGTGTGAAAAGATATTCTTGTAATATAGTCCAAACCCGGAGGGCGCGGATGTGCGGTGAAAAACATCGAGGGTTTGGCGACCATCGTTATCCATTCCACGGCAGATGATCTCAAGATTATGATCTCCTACTACATCCATAAATGACAGTCCGAAGGCCCGAGGATTCACGGCCGCTGTCGTATCCTGAAAAACGATCTTGTATGTCTCGAGGACAGTGTCGTAGGCCGCGACGATGATCTGCATTGGGGCTGTTAGGTCGTTTGGGTGTTTAACGATAAGAACCTGTTCCTCATTGCGCTCGAGATCGAAATTCACGTTGACCATTGTTACTATCGTTTCGGCATCAATATCGATCCTAGGGATGGCGGATTCGTTCTCAGGCCCGCCGTTCAGTGTTGGGTCATCTTGAGACACGTTCCCGGCGAGGGTAGGGGCGGGAGCAGACCCAGTGTTGCCGGTCGACTCGGCCGTGGGTTGATCGGAACAGCCAAAGAAAAATGCACTCGCACAAACGGCGAATATGAGAAAACAGGAAGAAAATACTCGGGTCACGCGGCAACCTTATAGGCTAATTTAGCCGCCATTCTGCTCAAAGAAGGGCGCAAGGAGTTGTATCACTTTTTTTTGCATTTCTTCAATGGGCATCTGAAATTTGAATCCCGCGGCGTTCCTGTGGCCACCACCGCCGAAAAGAGTGGCAATCGCCGCCATATCGATTTCTCCTTTTGACCTCAATGAGCACCGAAGAACGCCGGATTCATTTTCTTTGAAGAAAACTGACGCTCTTATCCGCCCGCTTTTGAGAGGCCCGTTAATGAAGGTTTGTCCCTCTTCATATGAAGCATCTGACGCGGCGAGAGCCTCTCTCGTCATTGTTTGAACGGCAATTTGATCTTTCATATGGAGTGTCAGTGTCGCCAATACGAGTGTCTGGAGCTTCAGCGAAGAAACAGGGTTGCTTTCGTACATCTGTGTATAGATGAAGTTCGGTTTGGCGCCTGCCTGCACGAGCCGCTCGGCTATCCTGAAGGTGTTTGCCGTGGTCTTCGGATAGATAAACGAGCCGGTATCATAGACGATACCCGCATACAAAGCGATTGCCATGGTGGTTGAAAGTTGGATCCCGAGAGCCTCGAAAAGCTCATGAAGTATTTCGCACGTAGAAGATGCGTCCCCTTCGATAAGATTATGCGGCGCAAGACTTCCGTCTTCTTCGTGATGATCGATGATGAAGTACTCCTTCACCTTCTCGAGTAT
>SDBV01008393.1_pt1 | contig 13952 bp, 17 predicted proteins | sample 2277081 | NCBI WGS metagenome assembly SDBV01 (sample SAMN10402039, study PRJNA504765) | marine sediment metagenome | isolation source: marine sediment core GS10_PC15, 223 cmbsf | place: Arctic Ocean: Southern Knipovich Ridge | collected 2010 | reverse complement strand
CTGTATTTTGCAGGACACACTATATGATATAACAGGAGATTCTTATTATGCTTTTTTAGGATGTGTTCGCTCATCCTTCTAATATAACCCCGGACTTAAGTCCGAGGAATTCTTTTGATTAATGTTAAGGTACTGTTATACTGAAGTTTAAATCGATTCAAAGAATTATAAGGGCACACGAAATACAATTAGTTAATTATCTTGTCGCTGCAGAAAAACCAGTAGGATTATTATAATCCGGCTTATCCTGTTATCCTGTCAAAAAATGATACGGTATTTTACATCCATGAACTCAACTTGGTATAAGTAATCTACATTAGACTATTTTTCATGAATATTTTTACTTTACGGACTTTCAGTTGTGAGATAAATATATTTCAATCCGCTTTTTGCAAGTGAAGAAGAATTGTCGGTATCCGAACGGATTCTGATTTTCTTTAAAACAAGTTTTTGGGAGCCGCTTAAAAGTTCCAGGTCTTTTTTTATATTTCTTTTTTCCTTTATCCACCTGTTTTTTATGACATCGTTCGACTCGATAGGAATAATCGTGATACGGCTTGAATTCGGGCTGGTGTACGGTTTATAAGAAGGGACGTTAACAGACCAGACATAACTGATAATCAATTCCGGCGGATAGAGTTTGAAGATTGAAGTTATAAGGCCTTTTCTGATAATGTTGAGGATATTTTTATTGCTGCCCTTGTAGTCATATACCAGTTCGATACGGAGCGCAAAATCATCGGATGATGGCTCATTCTCCCACATAACATCAGGAAATATATCGATTTTCCATTGCCATTCCATAGTAGAATAATTATTCAGATCTATATCATCCATATCCAGTTCAAGCCATGAACCGGTTGAATTGGAACGTGCGAGAAGAAAGGTTCCATCTATGCTTCGCTCAACTGAGTAATTGGTATAGATACGGTGTTTTTTGGGAAGAATATGTTCCCATTCTTCCGGCGGCGCACCGGGCTGTAAGTTGAATGTCTCAATTACTTTAAGAGTGTCGGGCAGGTCTCCAAAGGCCTGATGAGAAAACTCAGTCATTACCAGCAGGACAATAATAAAAATTAATTGTTTCATAATTCTCTTTACAGTTACATTTATTTACTAATTAATTATCATCTTACACTATTTATATCTGTTCGACTGCCGAAAATTCAGTGCATTTCTATTTTATACTGAAAATATACTGAAAATATACTGAAAAAATTATTATCATCAAAGTGTGTTTTTATCAAATGACTTGAAATAATCCCTGATAAAGATATATTATAAAGCAGATATTCATTTCTTTCTTTCACGGTTACCATTTTTTTTATAATATTTCCATTTTTTATCCGTTAATATTGAAATGTATCTATTAATGTATTATATTAGCTAAACTTTAATATTCAGCGATAAATGATAATAAACATTTGCTCCGAATAAATCAATTATTTTTCAATGAGTTACAAGATAATAAGATTAATCTGTCTTTAAACATTAAGATTATATTGAATTAAAATATGGACGGGAGATGGAAATGAATCAGGCGAGTTCAATTGATCAGAAAGTACTGGAACGAATAATAAAGGAAGTTTTTGAAAAAATCGACAGCTCAAGTTCAGCAAAAATCCCGCACAGGCCTGTAATATCACCTGCGTCATCGATGGATAGCGGTGTGTCTATTAACCCAAAACGAATACCTGTCGGTGTTTCCGTTCGTCATGTTCATATTTGTAAAGAAGATATTGTAAAGCTTTTTGGCCCGGGTGCGGAGCTTCACCCTGAAAGGGAACTTTATCAGGCCGGGGAGTTTGCGGCAAAAGAAACGGTATCACTCATGGGTCCGAAAAGGCGTCTCCTTGAAAGAGTGAGAATTCTGGGGCCGACACGCGACAGAACTCAGGTGGAGCTTGCAAAAACGGATACTATTTTCCTCGGAGTCGATGCGCCGCTGAGAATATCCGGAGACCTGAAAGGCTCGGCTCCTATAACTATTATCGGTCCTAAAGGTATTGTTGAGCTAAATGAAGGCTGCATTCGTGCAATGAGACATATCCACATGAATACGAAAGAGGCGGATTACCTGGGATTGAAAGAAGGCGATCTCGTTAAAATCCGAATCGGAGGCCCTTCTGCGGTTATGTTTGAAAATGTCGTTGTCAGGATTAAAGATGGGTTGAAACTTCAGCTTCACCTCGATACGGACGAAGGAAATGTTGCAAATATTAACTGCAAACAGGAGATTGAAATAATCAAGGACTGAAAATAATATAAATTCAAAAAACAATTTTATCCGGAGGAAAAAAAATGAAAAAAGCATTAGGACTTCTAGAAACCAGAGGTTTTACAGGACTTGCAGTGGCGACAGATGCAATGTTGAAAAGCGCCAGTGTTGAATTGCTCAAACAGGTCGGTATCGGCGGCGGTTATATCACAACCGTTATTGTCGGTGATGTAGGCTCTGTTAAAGCAGCAGTCGAGGCGGGAACCGAAACAGCCAAGAATGCCGGCGAATTCATCTCATCTCATATTATTCCCCGCCCCCACGAAGAACTCGATGGTCTTTTTAAGTAAGTTAAAGGGAAACTGAAGGAGAATCTGATGCAAGCATTAGGATTTATTGAAACCGTGGGATTAGTGGCGGCAACAGAAGCTGCCGACTCTGCACTGAAATCTGCAAGTGTTTCCCTTATCGGTACTCAAAGCGTAGGAAGCGGTTATTTTACCGTGATTTTAACAGGAGATGTGTCTGCGATTAAATCAGCTGTCGAAGCCGGTACGGAATCTGCTTCTGCTATCGGTCAGGTAGTTGCTTCACAGGTAATTGCCAACCCTCACGTGGATATGGAAAAAGTCGTATTTGAAGATCCGAGAAAATCGGGCGGCAGTAAACCTGAAAAAGCTCCGAAAGCGACTCCGGCTCCTGCCGTCAAACCGGCACAGAAAAAGAAAAGCCCGGGTGTTTAAACCATAACATGAGGTTCTAAGGTGTTAGTTGCTAAAGTTATCGGAGAAATTGTCTCTTCGGTCAAAGTGGATCGTCTGGTCGGCCAGAAATTTCTCCTCGTAGAGATACAACGTATCGATCATGAAGCGAATGGAATTGGAATTATTCCGGCGGGTACAACGCTTGTGGTCAATGATCCCCTGGGTGCCGGACGAGGTGAAATTGTCCTAATAGTCCAGGGATCATCGGCACGAATGACTGATCTGACTTCGACAATACCGACCGATGGTTTGATCATTGGAATAATAGATTCGATCAATATGGAATCAAATACTGTATATCGGAAGGATATGTAAGTGGCGCAAACTGCGGTCGATATTGTTTCAATTATTCGTGATGCCGGCATAGTGGGTGCCGGAGGCGCAGGTTTCCCGACCCATGCCAAGCTGGCAAATAAAGTGGATACCTATATCGCCAACGGTGCAGAATGCGAGCCGATTCTTGAGACGGACAAGTATCTCATGATAACTTCCGCGCCTGAAATTGTTCGCGGGCTCGAAACTGTTATGGAGCATGTCGACGCCGAAAAAGGCATAATCGCAGTTAAGAAAAAAAACAGTGACGCTATCGGCGCATTAAATCTGGCTATAAAAGACAAGCCGAATATAAAGGTTTACCCCCTTGGAAATTATTATCCAGCCGGAGACGAACAGGTTCTCATCCGCCAGGTGACCGGAAGAATTGTTCCGCCCGGCGGTCTGCCGTTCATGACCGGAGTGACGGTCAGTAATGTGGCAACCCTTAAACAGATTTCAGATGCCATCGATGGGAAAAATGTTACATCGAGACTCGTTACTATTGGCGGAGAAGTTGCACGGCCTCTGACAGTTGAAGTGCCTGTCGGTACTTTGATAAGCGATTTGATTTCGTATGCCGGCGGTGCTTTGGTATCCGATTATGAAGTGGTCATAGGCGGGCCTATTATGGGATTGATAGGCAATGTTGACGACCCTGTTACAAAAACAGTGGGCGGAGTTATTATTCTGCCTTCCGACCACACCGCAATAATCCTTAAAAAACAGGTGGTTAGTATCACAAAGCAGAAGGCGAAGATGTGCTGTACCTGCCAGGAATGTACGATACTTTGCCCGAGAAATGCCATGGGACATCCGATCTTTCCAGCCAAAATTATGAGTTATTCATGGTTCATTGATGATATCCTTAAAAAAATTGAAAATAAAGAACTCGATCCTTTTCTGGAGCAAATGATTTCAGAAGCGCTTCTCTGCTGTCAGTGCACCATATGCGAACAGTATGCCTGCATTTTCGGGCTTTCACCAAACAAAGTGTATGAGATGATCAAGGATGCGATTGTAAAAGCCGGATTGAAGTTCGATTTTTCCAATCGGTCGATTGACGATCAGGCTTTTGAATACCGTCAGCTCCCGACACTGACCTATGCCCGTAAACTCGGTCTTGAACGCTATCTTGCGCATTCCGACTATGAGCCATCGGGTTCGTTTATACCTGAAAAAGTACATATACCTTTATGTCAGCACATAGGCGATCCCTCGATACCGATTGTCAAGGCCGGCGACATGGTAAAGACGGGCGATTTGATCGGAGAAATTCCACCCGATGCCCTCGGGGCACGGATTCATGCATCCATAGATGGCCGTGTTGAGAAGGTCACTGACGAAAATATTGTAATAGGGAGAACCGGCTGATGAGTGTATGCATAGGATTCCTTGAATACATCAGTGTCGGAAAAGGAATCGAGGCCGCGGATCTCATATCCAAGAACACGGCGATAGAGATTTTGCTTGCTGCCCCAAACTGTCCGGGAAGGTATCAAATTCTTTTTACCGGCGATGTGGATGCAGTTAAACAGGCAGTAGAATTGGCGGAAAGTATAGCCGATTTCAGCTTTCTTGATTCCCTTGTAATTCCACGTGTCGAGGACAGCGTGATTACAGCCTTATACAGTCCCGGTGCTTTTGAAATAAAAGACGGGATCGCAATTTTCGAGACCATGACCATGACTGCTGCCATCGAGGGTGCCGATGTCATGGTTAAAACCGCCGAGGTGGATATTGTTGAATTGAGACTCGGAAAGGGTCTGGCCGGAAAGTCTTATGTGACCGTAACCGGATCACTGCAGGATTTGAGATCTGCTATGGATGCGGCTCTTGAAAATGTAAAAGACAGAGGAGTGCTTATTTCATCGGTGGTAATTCCTTCGTTGAATCCGGAAATAATTAAGTTTTTACTATAAAAGAAAAAGGTTGCAATGAGAGAAGGAATTGTTCTGGGCAGCGCAACTTCGACAATTAAACACCCGTGTTTAAAAGGAAGAAAACTGCTCGTTGTTCAGGTGCTTGATGCGCACGGGAAACCTGATGGCCGTCCGGAAATAGTTCCCGATTTCATAGGTGCGGGCAAAGGTGACAGGATTATCCTGAGCTGGGACGGTATTTATATGACTGAAGTATATGATGATCCGCAGGTTCCTATGCGTGCATGGACATGCGGAATAATTGATGAAATTTAGAGGGCGGTGAAAAAGGACTTTTTTCACCACCCCGAGATGAAATATATGACTTGTGTTGCTGTCAAGGACATGTAAATCAGTGCTTTGCACTGATCCTTGACAGCTTAAATCCGAAGTCAGATAGTTTTCACAGGACTTTTAAGGACGTTAATATATATAACAGGATGGGTGATATATGAACCAGGATGAGCTTATTGAAGCTATTTTAAAAGAGGTAAAAAGAGTTCTTGCCCTTAAAGGTGTGGAGGTGGCATCTTCCACCGCATCTTCCTCTCCTGCAGGCAGTTCCTCCCCGGCGGCACCTTCATTAAGTACGATTGATAAATCTGTCGGGAGCCGCGATATGGCGGGCAAACAGGTAATAACGCAGAGAGACCTGGAAACTCTCCAGGGGCAATCAATAACAGTGTCGAAGAGAGCTGTTATAACGCCTCTTGCCTTTGATTATGCAAAAGAAAAGGGTATCACCATCACAAGAGTTGAACAGACTCATGTGACACAAAGCGATGGCGTGAGCACGCAGCCTGTTGTTACAGTTGCTCTTGCAGTAGCCACTGATTTTCCGGGCGACAGCATGATGGTAAAAAAATTCCTCGTATCAAAGAGCGTCCGTATCAAAGAGTTTTCCGGTAAATCTTATGAAACTGCTGTAAATAACATGGCTAACGCTGTTTCCTCCGGGGCGGTAAGTTTTGGAGTATGTATTGAAAAAGCGGGCATGCTTGGCCCAATCTATGCAAATCGAAATAAAAATATACGCGCTGTGCATTGCAGGGAAACCTTCGATGCCCGTGCGGCAAGAGTCGATATTGGCGCAAATGTAATCGTTATAGATTCGGTTTCAAATCCGGAAGCTGTAATATCGGGCTTTATGGGACTATCATAATCGACGGTTAACAAATATAAATAAAAATCACAACTGAAAACCTAAAACCGTAGGTCATAATTTAAAAATTTTTCGGGTTTTCCGATGTTTGGATTATAATACTTTTTTCAAATACAGGTTAAAAATATGTTTCTGGGACGTGTGAGAGGATCGGTAGTATTAAATACAACTCTTCCGGCTATTATTGGTAAAAAACTTCGAGTTGTCGAGGAGGTTGATGCCTCTGATCCGGAAAAAAAAGGGAATCTCATAGTATCATTTGATTTTATCGGTGCAGGCGAGGGGCAGCTTGTCATATATGAAGGCGGGCCTGAATCGGCTTATGCATTTTACCCCGACAAAACCGGCTCAGATGCCAATATTCTGGCAATAATTGACAGCATTGACATATAATTAATATTCTTTAGTTATTATTTATTGCAACGGCTTAACGGTATTTATTCATTCATAATTCATCATTATTAACAGGAGTAAAAGTGCAAGTTATCGTATGTAATATCGGTTCTACTTCATTCAAGTCTCAATTAATCGATATGAGCGATGAACATGTTCTGGCGCGTGTACACATTGAACGTGTCGGCTCTGATAACGCCCGCGGACGTTATTATCGCGGTATGAACGAACTCCTGCTCGATGAAGAAAAACCCGTTTTAAACCAGAGCGAGGCTGTTCAAAAAGGGCTTGAATTCTTAAAATCGGAAATCGTCGATAACTTCTCTGAAATCGATGCTGTGGGTTTCAAAACAATCCAGGCCGGTGAGGAAAACGGTTCCGTACTGATGAGCGACAAGGTGCTGAAGGCCATGGAGGATTATATCGACATGGCCCCCGCTCATAATCCACCGTATCTTGAGGCTATAAGGATGTTCGGCGAGCTTATGCCCGACAAAAAGCTGGTCGGAGTTTTTGAACCGGGTTTTCATGTTAATAAACCGGAATATGCCTCAGTTTACGGAACTCCTTATGAATGGTATGAAAAATACGGGGTAAAGAAATACGGATTCCACGGCGCTTCTCTGAGGTATATCACAGGTGAAACAGTCCGCCGTCTTAACCTCGACCCAAAAAATCATAAGATAGTAGCCTGTCACCTGGGCGGGTCATCTTCCGTATGCGCTTTTAAGGACGGTGTAGCCATAGATACATCGATGGGATTCAGTGCCCAGTCGGGGCTGGTACAATCCTCGAGGGTCGGTGATATCGATGCTTATGTTATACCTTACATTATGAAGAAGAAGGGGCTCGGTTTCGAGGAAACATTCAACGAATTGAGTAAAAACGGCGGTATTAAAGGGCTCAGCGGCACTTCCGGTGATATGAGGGATGTTTACGATGCTATCGCCGCCGGCAGTAAAAGAGCGAAACTTGCCCTTGATAAGTATATATACGACATCAAGTTTTATGTAGGCGCATTTATATATATCATGGGCGGAATAGATGCAATCTGTTTTTCCGGCGGCGCAGCAATGAAAGATCCTGAACTGCGCGAGGAAGTGCTCTCCAATCTCGAGTTCCTCGGATTCAAACTCGATCGGAAGGCAAATGCCGAAAACAGTGAGCGGCTGGACGATGACGGTTCAACAATTGCGGCTTTGATGCTCGAAACGAACGAGGAGTTAATTGTCGCCCGTGAAACAGTCAAGGTTGTGGCCGGGCAGATTTAAGATTCTGTATTGTTTAAGAGGGTGGTGAAAAAGTCCTTTTTCACACACCCCGGTATGAAATGTATGACGGGTGTTGCTGTCAAGGGCATGTAAATCAGTGCTTTGCACTGACCTTTGACAGCTTAATTACAAAGACCGATAGTTTTTCACGGGACTTTTAAATAAACCATAAAAATTATACTTGAGAGAATTATGGATAACATCGAAAAGGAAGTTAGGGAACAGATCTGCGAAGCCGGGAGACGTATCTGGACAAAGGGCTGGGTTGCATCGAATGACGGCAATATCAGCATGAAAATCGGAGAAAATACCGTTATTACAACTCCGACCGGAGTTTCCAAAGGATTCATGTCACCGGATATGCTTATAAAAGTTGATATGGATGGGAATGTTCTCTCCGGATACCTGAAGCCTTCATCGGAAATAAAAATCCACCTGGAAACTTATAAACTCAGGGATAATATAAAAGCGTTCGTACACGCCCATCCGCCGATTACAACCGGTTTTGCGGTTGCCAACATACCGCTGGATTTCAAAACGCTGCCGGAGATAATTATTTCTCTTGGCACCATACCTCTTGCGAGGTACGGCACTCCCTCTACTCCGGAGCTTACGGATTCAATTTCGGAACTGGTTTTGTGCCATGATGCAATTCTTTTGGCAAATCACGGAGCTATTACCCTCGGTAAGGATGTTATGAGCGCCTATTACAAGATGGAAGCTGTCGAACATTTTGCTAAAATATCCCTTACAGCTCATCAGCTCGGGAAAATGAAACCAATCAGCGAACCGGACATCAAAAAGCTCGATGAAGTTCGTGAAAGTTTCGGTATCAGGATTGGCGGCACCGCCTGCATGAACTGCGGAGAATGCACCGGAACGGCAAGCCTTAATCAAAGCACAAAAAACGAACGTGAAGAACTCATTGAAGAAATAATGAAGAAAATCATGAAAGAAATGGACTGATAAAATAATAACTTTTTACAAAAAGGAGAATTACTATGGCTGATGCAGGAAGAGCACTTGGTTTTATTGAAACAAAAGGATTCATTGGTGCGGTAGAGGGAGCAGATACGATGCTTAAAGCTGCGTCTGTGAGCCTTGTTGGCTACAAAAGGACCGGCAGCGGTTATATTGCCGTCATGGTTCGCGGAGATGTCGGTGCAGTCAAGGCGGCTGTCGAGGCCGGAACCGAAGCTGCGGCACGTGTCGGCGAGGTTGTTTCCACACAGGTAATTGCCAGCCCGCATGTTGACATGGATGGTGTTATCGATTTTGGTTAAGTAATTACAATTTTTTCAGACTATGCGAGGTTGTACGATGATAGATGAACAGCAAATAAGAAAAATAGTAGAATCGGTGGTGGACTCGGTTACTACATCACCGGGCGGTATACCTAAAAGGGCTACCTTATCCGATGCATCGCCTTCCATAGCCATTTCACCTCAACCCGCTGTTTCATCTTCTGCCGGGATACGCGGTGATAACGGTGTTTTTGACCGTATGGAAGATGCGATTGCCGCAGCTAAACTTGCCTTTGTTGAATTTAAAAAGTTCAGCATCCGTGACCGTGAGCGCCTGATAGGAATTCTGCGTATGGTGCTGAATGATCATGCCGAGGATTTCAGCCGCAGGGTGTTTGAAGAAACAGGAATGGGCAACATCAAAGATAAAATCCTCAAACATAAAAACTGCGCAAAAAACACTCCCGGAACCGAGGACCTTGTTTCGCGTTCATGGTCAGGCGAAAAAGGAGTTTGCCTGGAAGAGTTTGCGCCCTATGGTATTATAGGCGCCATAACTCCTTCTACACATCCGACCCCCACTATGATAAACAATTTAATAATCATGATTGCCGGTGGGAACACGGTAGTGTTCAACGCTCATCCCGGGGCAAAAGCTGTCACGGCATACGGGCTTCAAATCTGTCATAAAGCCGTGGTCGCAGGCGGTTTCCCGACTAATCTCTTCACATGCGTCAAGAATCCCACGATCGAGACTGCAAACATAATGTTCAATCATCCGGATGTTCCGTTTCTTTCCATAACCGGTGGGCCCGGAGTAGTAAAAGCCGCCATGGCTACCCATAAAAAAGTGATAGCGGCAGGACCCGGAAATCCTCCGGTTCTTGTTGACGAGACCGCTGATATCGACCATGCCGCCGAATCAATACTCATTGGTGGTTCGTTCGATAATAATATCCTGTGTATAGCGGAAAAAGAAGTTTTTGTCGTAGAGTCTGTCTTTGATCAATTTATGATGGCTATGGAAAAGGCGGGTGCATTCAGAATTGACGAATTGCTGATGAATCTTCTTACACAGAAAGTTTTTATTCCGCAAGAAAATGGCGGACACGTATTGAACCGTGAACTTGTCGGAAGAAGCGCTGTCTATCTTGCGGACCTTATCAAGGTAAATGTGCCGGAAGGCACCAGAATGCTGTTTGCCGAGACAAATAAAGACAACCTTTTTGTAGTTGAAGAGCAGATGATGCCTGTTATGCCGATTGTAAGGGTGAAAGACTTTAAGGAAGGTGTAAAGTTTAGCTTAGAAGCTGAACGGGGTTATGGTCATACGGCTATAATCCATTCAAAGGATATGGACCGTATTACCGAGTTTGCGCAGGTAATTAACACTACGATTGTTGTAGCGAACGGCTACAGTAATCAGGGTGATGGTCCGGATGACGGTGAAGCTTATATGGCTTTTACCATTGCAACTCCAACGGGAGAAGGTATCACTTCCCCGCGTAATTTCTGCAGGATCAGACGACTGGCCATTGCCGGAAATCTCAGATTTGTCTAATTAGAAGGATTATTGCTGAGTACAAAGAATTTCGCCGGCAATTCTCTTTCTTCGCAAATAAAAAATGCGCACATGGTAATTTTGCATGTACGCATTTTTATTTTATTATTATTTAATACTGTCTGTTTGTTTTCTGACAGCTTCGTTAATTCGCAACTTAATTCGTTTTTCCCTGCGTTGACGTCTGCGTCGAATTTCACTTCTACGGGTATGTTTTTTACTCATAATTCCCTCTGTAAGAATGACTTACCGTTAAGGATTGATGACAAAATAATATTACGTAATTTGATATGAGATTAATTTCAACTCGAAGAGACAGATTATCATCTGCCCCAATTTAAGATATTATTATTTTAAAACGTTTATTTTCTTCCAAGTAAGAAATGGAATAATATAGTTCAATAAAATAATAATATGTTTGTTAAAGTCAATGATTTTTTATAAGTTGTTTTCTAAAATATACTGTGAATCGAAAGATTTGAGCCAGAAGGACAATTCTTCACATGAAGGCAGAGAACATCTTCCTCCATAAGACCTGCAGTTGAGAGCACCTACCGCTGATGCAAGGTTTAAACAGGTTTCTAAATTATAACCGATGGACAAAAAATGGCAAAAAGCCCCATGAAAAGCATCCCCTGCGCCTGTTGAATCGACAACATCGACCTCAAAGGCCCGATATCGTTTTATTTTTCCTCCGGCGATATATGTGCCGCCATTGCTTCCCTGAGTAATTACCGGAATACCCGGCTGCAGTGATGTGAGTTTTTCCAGCATTGGCTCCATTCTCTGTTCCGATGTAATTTCTTCGGCAAAAAATGAGGGAATAATAAAATAATCAATATACGGGTACAGTATCTCAATACCTTCATACATGCGTTTGAAATCGGCTACGACCGGTATACCGTTTGATTTTGCATAACGGGCACCTTTAAGAGCAGCTTCTATCCAATGACCATCAAGAAGAAGTATTTTTGCATCTTCAAGCAGCGATAAGTTAATTTTAACTGTATCCGCGTAGGCATTCTTAATCCGCTCAGAATAAAATTGCTTTTCACCAGTGTTTACATCGACCATGACAATACCTGCAGGAGAAGTTTGACCCGGTAATACAACCACTCCGGAAGTTTCGACTCCGAATTTTCCCAGCTCATCGAGAATGAACTTTCCGTTTATATCGTCCCCGATCCGTGAAAAAAGGAGTGTATCCGAACCGAGTTTTGAAGCAGCACAAAGGGCTGTAGCCGCCATTCCCCCACCCTCGATAAGGTATTTTTCAGAATAAAATGAACCTTCGTTTTTGTTAAAACCGTTTACAATCATTATGTGATCAACAACTGAAATACCTATTGCAGCTATCATTTCAATCCTTTTTTCAAATGTATTTTGCTGTGGCTCTTTATAAATAAATCTCTGTTATGTATGGATTTGATGAAATTATTCATTGAATATGAAGCTATTTGATTAATTAGACCGATACACAAATTAAAATTACCTCGCACACTCATTAACAATATAACTAAAAAAATAATTTTATCCAAAATCCGAATAATGATTATCACGAGTATTGGATGTGCATGATTTGCCTTAATCTTGTCATTTCCCTGCAATTTTAATGAACATATTTTGAGGAATTAGCAAAAGTTAACTAAAAAAAACAGGTTATAATTGAACTTCTGCAAATATTACAGGAAATCTGACAAAAAATTTGTTATATTATATAGTTAGTCTTTTTTTTTAACAAATATTTTTGATTTGTTCATCTGTAGCTGCAAAGTTAATGAATCTTTGTAAAAGGATATTTCGCTTTGAATAAACATTATTCATATCCGGTATTTCTTAATTTAAGCGGCAGGCCGTGTATAGTTATCGGCGGTGGGAAGGTTGCTTCAAGAAAAGTCGGCGAGCTCGTCGAAGTGGGTGCGCGGGTTACTGTGGTGGCAGAAAACCCCGATCCTTTTATAGAAGAATTATCTCAAACTGGAACAATAACGCTTCTCAGGAGTTTTTTTAAACCAGAAGATGTAGAGAAAGCCTTTCTTGTATTCGCAGCAACCGATGATAATTCCGTTAATGCTGAAATTGCAATAAAAGCACGTCAAAAAGGCATATTGATAAATGCAGTTGACAATCCCGGGCAGTGCGATTTTTTTTCTGGATCAGTATTAAAAAGAGGACCGCTGCGAATTGCCATATCCACGAGCGGACGGTGTCCGGGTATTGCCGCAAATATCCGGAAGAAACTTGAAAAACAATTCAGTGAATCATACTCTGATTTTATTGAAACCGCCGGTGAAATACGTGATTATGTTTTATCCGCAGAAGAAATTAATACTGATAAGAAGTCTGATGCTTTAAAATGGCTCTCTGCTGAAGAAACTTTAGCTCTTTTTATCGATTCGGGAAAAGAAAAAGTATGGGAAGAATTGAAAAAGATAATTTCCTCTTAGTCGGGATTTCTCATAAAACCGCGCCAATCGAGATCAGGGAAAAATTCACTTTTAACAATGATACCATATCCAGCGTCTTAGAAAGATTTTACGGATTGAACGGTGTCAGTGAATGCATGATCCTGTCCACATGCAATCGCACGGAGATATATGCTCTTGTCGATAAACCTCTTGAAACAACCCGTAAAAGAATCGAAAAATTAATTCTGGAGTATACCGGTGAGGGGGATGATTTTCTTAAATATTTCTATTTTTTTAATGGTGCGGAAGTTATAGAACATCTGTTTAATGTCACATGCGGCCTCGATTCCATGATCATCGGGGAACCGCAGATATTCGGACAGGTTAAAGACGCCTATGCTACAGCCTATGATAATAACTGTACCGGCCCGGCGATAAACCGTCTCTTTCACCATGCATTTCAGGTCGGAAAACAGATAAGAAGCATTACATCAATTGGAAAGGGCGCTATTTCAGTCGGTTCTGCCGCAGTGGTGATGGCAACACTCACTTTTGCGATCCAATTGGCCATAAGCAAATTGATGGTGATTATCGAGAATCATGGCAACCGCAACTAATGTCTGCTCAAACCTTACGTAAAGCACACCATATTGCCAAAACAGTTACTGATGCCTTGGGAGGCAGGGGTATATTTGGT
>SDBV01008392.1_pt1 | contig 13953 bp, 13 predicted proteins | sample 2277081 | NCBI WGS metagenome assembly SDBV01 (sample SAMN10402039, study PRJNA504765) | marine sediment metagenome | isolation source: marine sediment core GS10_PC15, 223 cmbsf | place: Arctic Ocean: Southern Knipovich Ridge | collected 2010 | reverse complement strand
GGGCAGCAGCGCCCGGCCGTGATGGGCTCCTACGGGATCGGGATCGAGCGACTCCTGGCGGCGATCGTCGAGGACAACCGGGATGACTCGGGGATCATCTGGCCGCGTGAGCTGGCGCCGTACAACGTGCACGTTGTTGGGTTGCAGGTGGAGAAGCCGGAAGTGCGCGAAGCCGCGGAGAAGCTGACCGCCGATCTGGAGTCGGCGGGCCTGTCGGTGCTATACGACGACCGCGAGGAGTCGCCGGGCGTGAAGTTCAACGACGCCGACCTGCTGGGTATGCCAGTGCGCGCGACGGTCAGTCCGCGCAACCTCGACAAGGGCTCGGTGGAGCTGCGGCGGCGCGACGGTGGGGAGAACGAACTGGTGCCTGCGGCCGCGGCCGTGGACGAGATCAAGGCGCGTCTCGCGAGCTAGCGGCTGGTTCGCTTAGCGGGGCGTCAGGTTAGACGCCGGCAGCGCCGACGGGCGGGCAGCCCGGGATGGTGCTTGGCAGCTGCGAGACGTGGCGCAGGATGATCAACGCGTCCAGGCCGTTGACGATGCCGTCGCAGTTGACGTCGGCGTAACCGGAGCAGGGCGCAGCGTCCGCGCCGCCGAGCGTTTGCAGCACTGCCAGAAGGTCGTTCACGTCTACGGTGTCGTTGCAGTCGGCGTCGCCTTGCACGTACGGCGTTGGCGTCGGTGACGGCGTGCTGGTCGGCGCCGGTGGTGGTGATTGAGACGGCTGCGGACTCGGACTCGGGCCTGGTGACGGCGTTGGTGTTGGCGAAGGCGTGGGAGTCGGTGGAGGCGAGGGGGTTGGAGTCGAGCCTTCGATGTCGACGCCGGAGGTGGTTGTGAACGCCGATTCGCCGCTGTCGTTGAAGGCGCGCGCCTTGTAGCAGTAGCTCCCGCCGGCCATGCCGTTGCCGTAGTCGGTGTCCGTGTAGACGAGCGTCCCGTCGTCGACGGTGTCGAGGAGCGCGAAGTCCGGCCCCGTGACCGTCTCGCAGGAGAGCGGTGCGCGCCAGAGTTCGTAGCCCCATTCGCTGGCGACGTCGCTCCAGCCGAGGAGCGCCTCCTCCGTACCGCTGGCGGTGAAAGTGCCGGGCGTTGGCGGTGCGCCACCGCCGGCGAGCGGGTAGACCGCGCTCGCGCCGGCATCGTCGTCGGCGCAGGGCGTGCGGCTGACACCGCCGTAGCTGGCGTCCATCACCGGGCAGGGCTGGCAGCCGCTGTTGCCGGGGTGACCGAGGCCGAGGAAGTGGCCGTTTTCGTGCAAGAGGACGGTCTGGAGATCGTAGGTGTTGGTGTAGCAGGCGCCGCTGCCGTCGACGCGCCACTTCGACCCGAAGTGGTCTGTGTCGATCTCGATATCCGCATCGAGGATCTGTGAGCCGATGTAGCAGGTGTAGGCGACGGCGAGCGTGCCGGAGCCGTGTTCCATCGAGATGCCCCACGTGGTGTCATGGAGACCGTCGCAGCCGCCCTGCTCGCTCGTGCGCGTGGTGCTCTGCACGGGCCCGAAGGCGATGTACGAGCCGGGGAGGTTCTGCCAGGCGTGGAACGCGCGGATGGAGGCGAGGCGCGTCTCCTGCTCCGTGAGTTGCGAAGGCTTGCCGGCGCTGGCGTTGATGTAGTACTGGACAGGGACATCGCCGTCGATAAAGCTGACGCCGAGCGTGGAGTAGGCGCTTTCTATGAATTGAGGGCCGCCTTCCATCGGGTCGTCATCCAGGGGCAGGTCGCCCTCTGACGCTGTGCGGACGGCGCCGCGCATCTCGCTCAGCGAGACGGCCGGCTGTGTGAGCCGAAGGTCGGGTGTGACGTCGAACTTGCCCTGGAAGCCCGCCGCCGGGAACACCTCGCCGTCGTCGGTGACGCCGAGGAAGGCGACGACGTACTCGCCGACCGTGAACTCCGGGCTCGTGCCGACGGCGAGGCGGAGACCATCGATGGCGCCGCCGGGAACGTCGATGATGAGAGCTGGCGTCGAGGGCAGACGGTCTGCCTTGAAGAGGTCGCCGGGGGCGATCCTGATCCGGGTGACGATCGTAACCGGGCCGTTGCTGCGGCAGGTCTGGAAACTCTCGACGGTGCCGAAGACAACGAGGTCGGCCTCGTCCGTGAGCTGATCGACGTTCGAGCCGGTCATCAAGCCGCCCGCCCCGGAGGTCTGGGACGAGCCTTCAGTGCGGACTGGCGTGCAGTCGTAATACTCGTCGCCGGCGGCGGGGCCGGTGCCGCGCCCCGCGAGATGAACATAGATAACCGCTGCGGCGAGCAGTAACGCCACCGCGGCGAGCCGTCGTGTCCGCCAGATACGGTTCAAGACCATCTATAGGTGCCCCGTATGGTTGGATGGCGGGGCACCCGACGCAGTTACGCGCGACCGGTGAAGACTCGGTTAGGGGCGCGATCAGACATCCCCAGGCGTCCGAGGCCAGTGCGGCCGCCGATCGCCCGTGGTCAGGCTCTAGATGTGGACGTGCCGGAGTTGCCGGGCGGGGCTAGGCGCTGATGGGCGGGATCTTGCTCGCCCAGGGGCGCGCTTCTTCCAGTTGGGACGCCAGGCGGAAAAGCATGTCCTCTTCGCCGAAGCGGGCGACGAAGTGGAGGCCGATCGGCAGGCCCGCCTCGTTCCAGTAGAGGGGCACGGACATAGCCGGCTGACCGGTCGCGTTCTGGATCGGCGTGAAGGGGACGTAATCCGCGGAGCGCGTGAAGCCGAGCATCGGGTCTTCGGGGGTGGACAGGAAGTGGCCGAGCTCCGCCGGCGGCGTGCTCAGCGCCGGGGTGAGCCAGATGTCGTAGGTCTCGTGGAACCCGGCGATCTGGCGCGCCATCGTCTGCATGCCGGAGATGGCCGTCAGGTACTGCGTGGCCGTGATCTCCTGGCCGGTCTTGTAGAGGGCCCACGTGAGGATCTCGAAGTCCTCCTCTTTCGGCTGTTTGCCGGTGAACATTGCCAGGGTGTCTATGCTCCAGGTGTTGCCGGCGGCCCAGAGCTGCGTGAACGACTGGATCAGCTGCTCGCCCGGGACGGGGGGCGATGCCTCTTCGACTTCGTGGCCGAGGTCGGAGAGAAGGGCGACTGTGTCCTTGACGGCGGCGACGCAGTCATCGTGAAGCGGCGCTGTGGTGAAGGTGTTCGTCGTGAAGGCGATGCGAAGCCGGCCGGGGCTGGCCCCGACCTCTTCGATGTAAGGACGCTCCTGCTGCGGGGCAACGTAAGGATCGCCGGGCATCGAGCCCGCCGTGGCGTCGAGGAGGGTTGCCGAGTCGCGAACCGAGCGGGAGACGCAGTGCTCGTTGACGAGGCCGCCCATGATGTCGCCGAGGAGCGGGCCGGCAGTGATGCGGGCACGCGTCGGCTTCAGTCCGAAGAGGCCGCAGCAGGCCGCCGGTATGCGGATGCTGCCGCCGCCGTCGTTGGCGTGGCCGAACGGCACCATGCCGGAGGCGACCGCGGCCGCCGAGCCGCCGCTGGACCCGCCGGTCGAGTGGTCGAGGTTCCAGGGGTTGTGCGCGGCGCCGAGGAGGCGTGACTCGGTGGTGGGGGTGAGGCCAAACTCGGGGGTGTTTGTCTTGGCGCAGATGACGAGACCGGCTTCCTTGTAGCGCTGGGTGAGTTCGGAGTCCAGTGGGGAGACGAAGTCTTTACAGAAGCCCGAGCCCTGTGTCTGGACGACGCCGGCGTACATGGCGCCGAGGTCCTTGAGGACGAAGGGGACGCCGGTGAAGGGGCCGTCGGGCAGGCCGGCGGCGATTGCGGCGCGGGCCTGATCGTACATGGGGAGGACGACGGCGTTGAGCTGCGGGTTGAGGCGCTCGATGCGTTCTATGGTGCCGTCGAGGAGTTCTTCCGGCTTGATCTGCTTCGTGCGGACGAGTTCCGCCTGGGCAGTGGCGTCGAGGAATGCTACGTCGTTCATGAGGGGGTCCTCCTTCGGAGCCAAAGTTGTCACGGAGGGGGGACAGCGTCAAGGGGGCGCAGCAGGGCCCGGGTGGTTCGGCAGCGGCGGCAGGCGAGCGCAAGGGAGGGGTCGCGCCCGCCCGCCGAGGCGGTGGTTGGCGTTGTCAGGTGGCGGCTGGTACCGCGGTGGCGCTTGTCGCGCCGTGCACGGCTTCGTATTCGCGGCGGAGGATGGACATGCGGACGAGGTCCCAGTAGCGGCCGTTCTGGAAGAGGTCCTCGCGGGAACGTCCTTCTTCGACGAAGCCGAGCTTCGTGTACATGCCGAGGCCGCGTTCGTTGAACTCGAAGACGCCCAGCGCCACCTTGTGCAGGTTCATCTGCTCGAAGGCGAAGCGGAGGAGCGTGAGCATGGTGTCCGTGCCGAAGCCGCGGCTCCAGTACTCCTTCTCACCGATCATGATGCCGAGTTCCGCATGGCGGTTCTCGGCGTTGCCGCCGTGCAAGCCGCAATGGCCGATGTGTACGCCCTCTTTCGTTTCGACGGCGAAGCGTGCGTTGCCGAAGTCGAGGGGCTTTACGGCGTTCCTGACCCATTCGCGTTCAGACTCGAGAGAGAAGGGGTAGCGCGCCATGAGGTTGCGTGTGACCTCGCGGTCGTTCATCCAGCGGAAGGCGTTTTCGGCGTCCTCGGGCTCAACGGCCCGTAGCCGCACCAGCTTTCCTTCTATCATCGCTTGTACCCCCTCTCTTTCCGTGTCGCCCTGTGTGCAACCTAAAAGCCCGCCGCTTCTGCGACGGGCTCTGGTGTTCCAGTAGGAGTGTGGTCGATCAGGTGAGGAATACCCGGGCCCGGCCGCGAATAGTAGCAAGGCAGGTGGCACCAAAGGTGTTCATCTGCTTCGTACCTGCGGATACGAACCGGATATTCATAGTGACGGGATAGTAGCAGGGGCTTGCGGAGATGTCAACGAGCGCTGCCAATGCCGGCGTGGACGGATGCGCCCTGCTGGGGCTATGATTCCGAGATCGAAGAAGAGGACAGGATGTTGAGGAGGTCCGCGTGGTCCATCGAAGCTTTCGTCTGAACCTGAAGTGGCTGCTCCTCGTGGCTGTGCTTGCTCTCGGAGGGGCGCTGCTGGCGGCGTGCGGCGGCGACGACGTATTTGAGGCGCCCACTGACGGTGCGACGACCGCCCCCGCTGGCGATAGCCCGACGGACACAGGCGACCCCTCCGGCGACCTGCCCGAAGACCAGGAGTTCTCCGTCAACGGAGAGTTCTGGCACATTGGGTTTCACGTTGAGCTGGGGGACGGCACACTGTCAACCGTTGAGGAGGGTTTCCTTAGCAATGAGTTGAAGTACCTGCTGTCGATCGACGCCGCGTTCGAGAACCTGGGGACAAGCGAGATCTTCTTCGACTCGGACCTGGTAATCGTCACCCCCGGCGACAGCTACTCCCTGAGAGGCGACAGCGATTTGCCCGATGTCCCGGGCGGCCTGTCGAGTAGTGGTTCGTTCGTCTTCGAGGTCGATGAGGGCTTTGATCCGGAGAGCGCCTACCTGCTGGTGGGGTCGGCCGATGAGAACCAGGCGCGCGTGCCGCTTGGCGCGCAGGGAGGGGAGCTGGTTGATCTCGCGCCGAGCGAGCCGGCGGTCCCCGATAACATCTCTCTGGAACTCATCGACCTGACGTTCACGTCGGCTGAGCTTCGCGCGGACGTTCTGTGGAACCACACGGAGGTGGAGGCAGGGAAGCTGGCGCTGCAGCTGAACTTTGATGCGACGAGCCGCAACCCCGGCAGCTGGAACGTCTTTGCGTCGAACTTCGCGCTGATCCTGCCGAGCGGAAGCGGCATCGGCGTTGACCGGTCGGAGTTGGACTCGCTGTCGGGCTCGGACGCTGGCATCGACACGACGGACCTTTTCGTAACGTTCCTGGTCACCGAGCCCGTAGCGGGTGAGTACACCCTGCGGTTCACGCCGGGCAGCTGGTTCGTTGGTGAGGACGGCGTTGACGAGGCGACTGTCACATTCGACCTCGACTAGAGTCCGAGTACTGAGCGTCTATTCGGGCGGCAGGACGCCGACGCGGCGCAGGAACGGCGTGGCGGCGGCGACCTGGTCTTCCGGGATCTTCTGGTTGATCTCGTAGACGCGCGGAATGTGCGGCGGCAGTTTCGCGGCGTAGTGTGGCCAGTCGGACGTGCCGTGGCCGGGTGCGCGGTGGTCGGCGAGGCCGTCCGTGTCGTGGACGTGCGAGCCGACGCAGCGGTCTGCCAGCTCGTCGAGCCAGCGGTGGCGGTGTCCCAGCCCGAGGCGGTGCAGCACTTCGACGTGGCCGATGTCGATCCAGAAGCCGGCGACGTGCGGCGGGTAGGCGTCGAGCAGCTCCGCCATCTCGTCCGCGTTGGGGAATTCGCTGAAGTGGTAGCGGTTCTCGAGGCCGATCGTGACACTGTTGGCGGCGGCGTGCTCCGCCAGCTCGGCTAGCGACCGGCGGGCCTGCGGAAAGAAGTCCAGCGCGCCGTCGCGGCGGCGCTTAACCGCGGACGTGCGCAGGTTGTCGACTTCTTCGCCGCCGGTCGTGCCGGCATCGAATAGCTTGCGGAGCTGGTGCTCCTCCTCGAATATCTTGTCGCCGACGCCGCCGAGGTGCACGACCAGCAGCGAGGCGCCGGCGCGAACAGCGGTGTCCACGCTGTCCTTCGCAACCTGAACGGCCAGCGATCTCTCTTCTTCGTCGGTGGCGGCGAGGTTGAGCGCGTCGGACAGCCTACCGTTGATGCGAACGCGCGGGCACGGCGAGTGGACCGAGGAGACCTTGACGTGGTTGCTCTCGATGAGCGCATCGACGCCGGCCGGCGGGATGACGTAGTTGATCTCGATGTGGCCGAAGCCGAGCGACGCGGTCTTTTCCGCGAACGAGGGCATGTGGTCGTGCTCGTCGCCGTCGTTGCGAAAGCGGCCCTGCGACCACATCGTCGAGAGGGCGTGGATCGGGGCGTTCTCTGGGAGCGTCACAAGCTCAGTTTATCGGTTGGCCTGGCGGCCGGTCGAGCGCGGGCGGTCTCCAGGCGCCGGGCGAAGGCGATGCCGGCGATGGAACCGGCGCTGGCCGCCACGAACGCCGCGACGAGGCTGACGAAGAATCCGGTGGCGTCGCGCATGCCGACGAGCGGGACGAAGACGCCGGCTGCCCAGGCGGAGACAACGGCGAGCGGCAGGGCGACGGCGGCGCCGCGGCCGCGGACGTAGAGCGCGGTCGCGATCCAGGGGAAGAAGGCGACGATCGTCCAGCAGAGGAAGAAGAAGATGAGGAAGGCGAGGCGCGCCTCGAACGTCATGGGGATAGGTTACAGGGTCGTCGGTCAGGACGTGAGTGGCAGTAGCTTCTCGACGGTGGTGCGAAAGATGGCGGCGTCGAGGAGTGGCGCTTTCTTCGTCGGGAGCTGGTTCATCCACGACGAGGGGGCGAAGAGGCGCTGGACGCCGGGCGGGTAGGCAAGGTAGACGTCCCAGGCGATGGCCAGCGGCGAGCGAGGGCTTGGTGTCTCCACCGGCGTCAGGCCGAGGGGCGTGGCGAGCGCCGGGGCGAAGCTTCCGTCGCTGTCCCAGTAATGGCTCGCGGCGGCGTGCTCGCGCTGCCCCGCAGCGGCCAGGGCGGCGTCGCGATCGTCTCCGTCAAGGACGGGCGTCCAGACGTAGAAGGAGCGGAGGCCGCGCTCGGCGAGCGCGAGGAGCAGGTCGTGCCCCGCAACTGAGGCACCTTGAAGGCAGGCGCTTCAGGTGGGCGAGACGACGAGGAGGACGCGGGCGCTGTCGCCTGCGGCATCGAAGTCGCTGCTGAGGGGACCGAAGTCTGGAGTCAGGTCGTGCAGCATGGCGCGCCTAGATGTTTGGCGGGAAGAGCGATTCGAGTTCTGCGCGGAGGGGGTCGCCGTCCGGGAGGTAGCGCGAGAAGTCGCCGGTGGGCTGCTTGACGTCGCGGCGGCCGAAGGCGCTCTCCTTGGTGATCTTGTCCTGGAGGAGCATCAACCCCTGCAGGAGCGACTCTGGCCGCGGCGGACAGCCGGGGACGTAGACATCGACGGGGATGATCAGGTTGACGCCGGGCAGGGTGCTGTAGCCGTAAGCGAAGGGGCCGCCGATGGTGGCGCAACTGCCCATGGAGATGACGTAGCGCGGTTCGGCCATCTGGAGGTAGATGCGGCGCACGGGCGGCGACATTTTCCAGGTGACGGTGCCGGCGACGATCATCAGGTCGGCCTGGCGCGGCGAGGGGCGGAACAGCTCGGCGCCGAAGCGGGAGATATCGTAGCGGGGCATCGCCGTGGCGATCATCTCGATCGCGCAGCAGGCGAGGCCGAATGCGACGGGCCAGAGGGACGATTTGCGCGCCCAGTTGACGAGGCCGTCGACGGAGCCGAGGAGCACGTTCTGGCGGATCGACTCCTCGACCGAGGTCTCGGCGGTGTCGTGGACGGTGATGAGCTGATCTGGCATGGGATTTCCGTTTGTGGAGTTTATCACGAGCGGGCGTTAGCGGCGGGCGACGAAGCCGGGCGGGGCGCGGGCGATCGCGGATAGCTCCGACATGGGGCAAATGCCCCATTCATTGCGGGGCCATCAGTTGTAGCATTGTGCCCAAAGAGGGGGGAATCTTGCACAATCTTCATATTCGCCTTGTCACCCTTGTCGTCGCGCCGGTAGCCGCCTTCCTGTTGGTGGCGCTGCTGGCAGTGTTGTTGTTGAACGCGCCGTCGGGCGGGGCCGTCGGCAACGTTATCACCTCGCCCGACACGGGGGGCGAGGTCGGCCTTTCCACGTCGCTGGCGTTGGACGGCAGCGGCAACCCGGTGGTCAGCTACTGGGGCTTCACCAACAAGGACCTTAAAGTGCTGCACTGCGGCGACCCCACCTGCTCAGGTGGCGGCGAGAGTATCACCTCGCCCGACACGGCCGGTCTTGTCGGCGCGTCGACGTCGCTGGTGCTGGACGGAGCCGGCTTCCCGGTCGTCAGCTACGACGACCCCAGCACCGGCAATCTGAAGGTGCTGCACTGTGGCGATGCCAGCTGCAGCGCGGGCAACGTCATCTCCTCCCCCGACCCGGCCAGCATCGGCAAGTACGCGTCGCTGGTGCTGGACGGGGGCGGTTTCCCGGTGGTCAGTTACCTCGACGTTGGGAACCTGAAGGTGCTGCACTGCGGCGACGCCAACTGCAGCGCGGGCAACGTCATCACCTCGCCCGACACCACTGGAGATCTCAATTGGTTCACGTCACTCGCGCTGGACGGCAGCGGCTTCCCGGTGGTCAGCTACTACGACATGACCAACGCCGACCTGAAGGTGCTGCACTGCGGCGACGCCAACTGCAGCGCGGGCAACGTCATCACCTCGCCCGACACGGCGGGAGAAGTCGGCAAGCACATGTCGCTGGCGCTGGACGGCAGCGGCTTCCCGGTGGTCAGCTACTACGACGCCGCCAACAAGGACCTGAAGGTGCTGCACTGCGGCGACGCCAATTGCAGCGCTGGCAACGTCATCACCTCGCCCGATACGGTGGGCTCTGTCGGCGAACACACGTCGTTGGCGCTGGACGCCGGCGGCAACCCGGTCGTCAGCTACTACGACGGCAGCCCCATCGACCTGAAGGTGCTGCACTGCGGCGACGCCAATTGTAGCGCGGGCAACGTCATCGCCTCGCCCGACACGGCCGGCTCTGTCGGCTGGTACACGTCATTGGCGCTGGACAGCAGCGGCAACCCGGTCGTCAGTTACCTCGACCTCACCAACGGCGATCTGAAGGTACTGCACTGCGGCGATCCTCTCTGCGGCGCGGCACCTTCGCCGACGCCGAGCCCGACACCGAGTCCGAGTCCGACGCCGACGCCGAGTCCGACGCCGACACCGACGCCGACGGCGACACCGACGCCAACGCCGACTGCGACACCGACGGCGACGCCCGGGCCCGTTTGCCCCGGCGCTACCGCGCCTCCAGGTGGCACCTGCCCGCCCTGTCCGGGGTTTCAGGCCGTTAGCGTGCAGTCCACCTGTCCGCCGACAGCAAGCCCGGCCGGGGATCAAGTAATCTGGGGCGACGGCAACTGTTCCGGCTCCGCCGACCCCGTCGACTCGCTGCTCACGCTGCGCTACGACGCTGGTCTTGGCACCAACACGGGCGATTGCCCCAATCTTGGGCAGGTCGTCGATGTTCAGAACGCCTCGCCGCATCCCTGGGGCGATGTGGACTGCGGCGGTGACGTAACGCCCGTCGACTCGCTCAAGCTCTTGCGCTACGACGCGGGGCTAAGTGTCAGCCAGGCGGACAACTGCCCGCCGATCGGCACCGAAGTAACCGTCGTCGAATAGTGCGCTGACGGACGCTAGCGGCGGGTGACGATGTGAGTGCTTGTCATCGTTGCCAGGAGGCGTCCGTCTTCGTCCGGCATCAGGGAAGCTTTGAGACGGCGTTGTAAATGCCGACGACGCTGACAACGGTGAGCATGCCGAGCCAGATTAGAGGGAAGAACTCTTCGATGCGGCTGACGACGGCGCCGCTCTCGTCGGCGAGCGCGTCGCCAGGTGCGGCCGTGGGTTGTTCGTCCGGCGGCGGGACGGTGGCGTGAATGAGCGCGTCCGGGAGGTGGAGTTCGCGGTGGTCTTCGGTCATCGCCGCGCCCGTTCGGGCCAGGTGGGTGAGAGCGAGCGCAGCCGCGAGACGATGCCTGGGAGCGTCTCGAGGAAGTAGTCGATCTGGTCGCTCGTGTTGTTGGCGCCCACGGTCAGGCGCATGCTACCACGCGCCAGGTCCTCGGGAATGCCGATGGCGGTGAGGACGTGCGAGGGCTCGAGTGAGCCGGTGGTGCAGGCAGAACCGCTGGAGCAGGCGACGCCGGCGAGGTCGAGCGCGATCAGTATCGGCTCGCCCTCGATGTACTCGAAGCAGAAGGAGGCGTTGTTGGCGGCGCGTCCTTCGAGAGCCTCAGGATGAGCGGAAGAGGGTTGCGGGCCGGTGACGTGAACGTTCGGGACGCGCTCCGGGACGCCGAAGAGGAGCCGGTCGCGCAGCTCACGGTAGTGCGCCGTGCGCGAGCCGAACTCGTCGTAGGCGAGCTGGAGGGCCGCCGCCATGCCGGCGACGCCCGCTACGTTCTCGGTGCCGGCGCGGCGGTTCTTTTCCTGCGCGCCGCCGAGCTGCTGCGGGAAAAGCGGCGTGCGCGGACGGACGTAGAGCGCGCCGACGCCCTTCGGTCCGTAGAACTTGTGCGCGGCCAGGGAAAGCAGATCGACGCCGAGCGAGTCGACGTCCAGGTCGAGGAGGCCGGCGGCCTGCACGGCGTCGGTATGGAAGACGGTCTTCGGGTTCTTCTCCTTGACGGCGCGCACGGCCTCGGCGAGTGGTTCGACCGTGCCGACCTCGTTGTTCACGTACATGATGCTGACGAGGACCGTGTCGTCGCCGACCGCGTCCTGCAGCTCGCCGACGTCGATGAAGCCTTCGCCGTCGACGCCGAGATAGGTGACGCGGTAACCGGCTTGTTCGAGGCGCTCGGTCGTGTGGAGGACGGCGTGGTGTTCGATCGCCGAGGTGATGATGTGATCGCCGCGGCCGGCGCGGCGGGCGGCCCAGGCAGCGCCGCGGAGGGCCAGGTTGTCGGATTCGGAGCCGCCGGCGGTGAAGATGAGGTCGTTTGGCCGGCAGCCGAGGATGCCGGCGATGGCAGCGCGTCCCGAGTCGAGGCCGCGGCGGGCGTCCTGGGCCTCGGCGTAAAGGCTGGAGGGGTTGCCCCAGGCCGTCGTCAGGTAGGGCATCATCGCCTCGAGGACGCGCGGGTCGAGCGGCGTGGTGGCGGCGTGGTCGAGGTAGATGCGGTCGGCCGGTGTGCTCGTCACGAACCTATTGTAGTGGACAGGGGGCGGAGGCTCGCCTGCGTTTTACCGGAGCCCGGTACTTACCTGATTGAGTGGGATGAGTGCCGTGTGCTAGAATGGCGGCAGATAAAGACAGTCAATAATTCGTTAATCCCCCGTCCCGTATCATGGAGAGGCGATGGTAGCCGAGAAAGAACAGAGGGTCATCTCCCGCACGTCGGAGGTGGAGTCCGAGTACAAGTGGGGCTTCGTCACCGACATCGAGATGGACATGGCCCCGAAGGGCCTGAACGAGAGCATCGTCCGGCTGATTTCACATAAGAAGAACGAGCCGGAATGGATGACCGAACTGCGCCTGAAGGCTTTCCGCTACTGGATGACGTTGGAGTACAGGGAGCCGCGCTGGGCGAAGGTCAGCTTTCCGCCGATCGATTACCAGGACGCCTACTACTACGCCGCGCCAAAGTCGAAGGAAGACACGCCGGAGAGCCTGGACGACGTCGATCCGGAGCTGATCGAGGCCTTCAACAAGCTGGGTATCCCGCTCGAAGAGCAGAAGAAGCTGACGGGCGTGGCCGTGGACGCGATCTTCGACAGCGTCTCCGTCGCGACGACGTTCCAGAAGGCGCTCGAGGACGCCGGCGTCATCTTTTGCCCGATCAGCGAGGCGATCGAGAAGCACCCGGAGCTGGTGCGCAAGTACATGGGCTCCGTCGTTCCGTACACCGATAACTTCTTCGCGACTCTGAACGCGGCCGTCTTCAGCGACGGCACGTTCTGCTACGTGCCGCCGGGCGTCAAGTGCCCGATGGAGCTGATGACCTACTTCCGCATTAACGCCGAGGGGACAGGCCAGTTCGAGCGGACGTTGATCATCGCGGACAAGGGCGCCTACGTGAGCTACCTGGAAGGCTGCACGGCGCCGATGCGCAAGACGAACCAGCTCCACGCCGCCGTGGTCGAGCTGATCGCCCTGGAAGGCGCCGAGATCAAGTACTCGACGCTGCAGAACTGGTATCCGGGCGACAAGGACGGCAACGGTGGCGTCTACAACTTCGTGACGAAGCGCGGCAAGTGCGCCGGGCGCGACTCCAAGATATCGTGGACGCAGGTGGAGACGGGCTCCGCGATCACCTGGAAGTACCCGAGTGTGATCCTGCAGGGCGACAACTCCGTCGGCGAGTTCTACTCGGTCGCGCTGGTCAACAACTACCAGCAGGCCGACACAGGCACGAAGATGATCCACCTGGGGAAGAACACGAAGAGCACGATCATCGCCAAGGGCATCTCCGCGGGCAAGGCGCAGGGCACCTATCGCGGGCTCGTGCGGATTATGCCCGGCGCGGAGAACGCGCGGAACTTCACGCGCTGCGACTCGCTGCTGATCGGCAGCGAATGCGGCGCGCACACGGTGCCCTACATCGAGGTGCGGAACCCAACGGCCCACCTGGAGCATGAGGCGACGACGTCCCGCGTCAGCGAGGACCAGCTGTTCTACCTCATGCAGCGCGGCATCAACGAAGAGGACGCGCAGTACATGATCATCAACGGCTTCTGCAAGGCAGTGTTCAAGGAGCTGCCGTTCGAGTTCGCGATGGAAGCGTCGCAGCTGTTGAAGGTCAGCCTTGAAGGGGCCGTCGGATAATGGCGGACCGTTTGCTGGAAGTTCGCGACCTTCACGTCGCCGTCGCCGAGAGCGAGATTCTCAAGGGCGTGGACCTGGCCGTGAACAAGGGCGAGGTGCACGCGATCATGGGCCCGAACGGCAGCGGTAAGAGCACGCTCGCCAACGTCGTTGCGGGCAAGCCCGGATATACGGTCACCGCCGGCGAGGTGCTGTACGAAGGCGAGAGCATCCTCAAGAAGCTGCCCGACGAGCGGGCGCGCGCCGGCATCTTCCTGGCGCTGCAGTACCCCGTGGAGCTGCCGGGCATACGCAACCGGGACTTTCTGCGCACGGCGCTGGACGCACTGCGGGAGAGCCGCGGCGAGGACAGGGTGGGGATTCGCGACTTCAACAAGCTCCTGGAGGCGAAGGCTGAGGAGCTGGGGCTGGAGCCGGACATGATGAAGCGCAACGTGAACGAGGGCTTCTCAGGCGGCGAAAAGAAGCGAAACGAGATACTGCAGCTGGTCGTTCTCGACCCGACGCTGGCGCTGCTCGACGAGACCGACTC
>SDBV01008391.1_pt1 | contig 13953 bp, 10 predicted proteins | sample 2277081 | NCBI WGS metagenome assembly SDBV01 (sample SAMN10402039, study PRJNA504765) | marine sediment metagenome | isolation source: marine sediment core GS10_PC15, 223 cmbsf | place: Arctic Ocean: Southern Knipovich Ridge | collected 2010 | reverse complement strand
ATGCTGTCTTGATGCGCCTTACCCAGTTGTGTGAAGAAGGCGTTGTAGCCGGCCACCTTCACGACCAAATCCCCGTGCTTTTCGGGTTCCTTCTGGGCCTCTTTCAGCGTGTCTGAGGAAACCACGTTAATCTGCACGTGGTATATCTTGTGATCGACGAAGGTCCTTATCGGGTCCGCCAACCTCCTCTTGCGGCCAAGCCGATCCATACTCCTGGCGTATCCCGCCGCATTTCATGGCTTATGATGTTATAGGAACGGGATCGTCAAACGCCAGAAGACGCTGCCAGTTCAGATGGCCCCAAAATGGAGGCATTCAGAGCGGGCTGCGGCACAGGCTTAGGCAGCGGCGCGGAGGCGGGTGATTCGGGAGGGAGCGATCACTATGAAGCGGGCGCGACCGTCGTTCGTTGCCGCAAACGACGCGCCGCGCCCGCAAAGGAGGCACCATGACTATCACGGTATCTGTATAAACAACGACGCGGCCTGGATGATTCCAGACCGCGCGGCAAGGTTGCTGTTACTCCGACTCAGCGCTCTTCGTTTGGCCGCGCGCGAGGATTTCCTGTTCCTGCGCCCTGAGGTCTCTGTAGGGGGCGTCTCGCATGCCGAGGTAGTCCCTCATCGATAGCTCGCCCGCGGCGATTTTCGCTTCGGTCGCGTAGGATTCTTTGACGAATTTGTTCTGGTTGAGTTCTTCCTGCATGAGGGCGCAGATCTCGAGCGCTTCGCGCACGCCCATCAGCTCGTAGGCCTTCTGCAGGGCGCGTTTGCGCAGCGTGGCCAGATGCCAGGGCACAAGGGCCACGCGCCGGGCGTATACCTCGGTGAATTCGTCGATGTCCTCTTTGCGGACGCAGTAGTTGGCCATGCCGTAGTGGTGGGCGTCCTCGCCCGTGATGCTGTCCCCGGTGTAGACCATCTCCCTGGCGATTCTCGGCGGAAGGAGCCACGGGAACCACATCAGGTCGGGCGCGGCGACGTTTCTCATCGGTGGGTAGCCGAACTGGCAATCGGGCGTGGTGACCACGAGGTCGCACACGAAACACAGTTCCGTGGCGCCCGCCAGCACATGGCCGTGCGTCTGGGCGATGACGATTTTCGAAAGCTCCCAGATCTGCCAGTACTGATTCACAAGATAGCGGGCCCAGTGACCGGTCCCGACATACTGCGAGCCGAAATCCGGCTCTTCCGATCCCATGCCGCCGCCGAAATCGTAGCCGGCGCTGAAGCAGGGGCCCGCCCCCTTCAGGATGATGACGTTGATCTCGTTGTCGCGCTCGGCCACCTTGAGGGCATGGAAGATCTCGCCGCGAAGCCGGTGACTCAACGCGTTCCGCTTCTCAGGGCGGTTCATAGTGATCGTGGCCACATGCGTTTCGTGGTTTGGCTCGTAGATCACCAGTTCATAGTCGAGGGCCTTCTGGTACCAATTGGCGCTGCGTATTTCAAACGGTGCTTTATCCTCATTCGACACTTTAGCTGCCTCCTTATTAATCGTTGGCGTTCGGGAATCCCCGTAACCTATCAGATCGGACGGCCCCGGAGGACCCAAAACCAAACCCGTTCCGGCCCCACTACAGCCCCAAGAACCACATCGTCCGAGTTAATCAGAAATGGGGCCTCGATTCAAGGAACGGCAACCAAGAACTCACGAATCAGAAGCAACCTGACCGGCCCTACTCACGGGCTTCTGCCGTCAAATCCGAGTCGAGCACATAGTCGAAACGAATCTCCCAATCGTCAGCCAATATAGTGCGATACAACGAGATCCACCCCAAATCCTCATCGCTACGCGCCTCATTCCCCGCAAACGACCACGTGCCCGACGTAGACCAGCCCGTGCGATGGCGGCAACGTACCGGAAGAACGCTCGGAATACAATAATTAATTATTGTGTCCCCCTAATTTCCCCCCCTAATTTTCCCAGGCATTTTGCCCCCCTCCGGCCCCGTCAATGCGTCCACCGGCTTAGCCAGAACGAAGGCATAAGCAGCGCGCAAATAGTGAACAGTTCTAGTCGACCCAGCACCATGCAGAAGGATAGAAACAGTTTTGCCGGCGCAGAAAGAAAGCTATAATCCTTGGTTGCTCCAACCATATCGAGACCCGGACCAATGTTGTTAACGGTACTAACCACCGCGCTGGCGGCGGATTGAATGGGTAGACCGAACCCGCTCATGATTAGTGTTCCGGCCACTAGACAGAAGAGATACAATCCGAAGAAACCACCAAGGCGTTGTAGAACAACGTCCTCGACGACTTGGCCTCTAAGACGGACCAGACGTATAGTCTTCGGTCGGAAGAGTTTCTCCAACCTCCAGTACGCCATCTTGGAAAGGAGGATGATTCGAATCACTTTGAACCCGCCTGCCGTCGAACCGCCGCAGCCCCCCATCACCATGAGAACAACAAGCATCATGCGACAAAAATCAGGCCAAGCATCAAAATCATCGCTCACGAAGCCCGTGGTCGTGGAGATGGACACGACTTGAAAAGCGGCCTTGCGCAGTGACTCTGTAAACGGATACGTGAGCTGCTCGACGACAGCGCCATCTTCTGAGACCGCCGCCAAAGCCTCGTTGACAGGTGGTCGGATTCCCGAGAGATACAGCGCGATTAGCAGCGTCGCTCCACAGAGAATAGCTATGTAAAGTCGACATTCAGTGTCTTTCAACAGCGGCTGACCCCGCCCCTTTAATAATGGGAAATAGAGTCCGAAATTTACTGCGGCGATGAGCATAAAGACCATCAAGATGGTCTCAAGAATGGGGTTGTCGTAGTCTGCGACGCTGGCTTGCTTTGGGGAGAAGCCGCCGGTCGAAATTGTACTAAACATATGGCAAAGGGCGTCAAAAAGACCCAATCCGCTCAACATCAACGCACTCAATAGAACTGCCGAAAGGCCGATGTAGAGCCAAAACAGCCGCTTGGAAGAATCCCGGATATTAGCCTGCATCGTGGGGTGTTCAGGTCCCGGCACTTCGAGCTTAAAAAGCTGTTTTCCTCCCGCGCCTAGGCGGGGCAGGATGGCGATAAATAGGACGACGATGCCTATACCACCCAGCCACTGGGTGAAGCTTCGCCAGAAGAGGATACTTTTCGGCGCAGTCTCGATGTCCTGAAGTACACTCGCTCCGGTTGTGGTGAACCCTGACATACTCTCGAAAAAGGCATCTGCGAAGTTTGTGAATACTCCGGAAAAAACAAATGGGAGGGCGCCCAGGGCCGCAGTGAGTATCCACGAAAACCCGACCAATGTGAGTGCTTCCCTTTGGTGCATGGTGTCGGAGCCGTTACGTCCGTACGCCCAAAGCAAAAGCCCTACGAGGACTGAAATGACAATCGATATACCGAATGAAAACTCCGAGCGGGTCTCACCAAATAGAAACGAACATGCTAATGCGGGAGTCATCGATACGCCGACGGCGATAGACATTAGGCCAAGGTATTTTCCAACAAGCGAATAATTCATGATGCAGTGGCTCCGGTGATATCCGAAAAATAGGGAAAAGACAGAACGGAACGAAAACGAGAAGGTACCAAGGGCCCGAGCGCATCAGATTGGCAGGATGGAATGGGCCCTATGGCAGGATGGAATGGGCCTCAAATGAGAAGAACGTGAAGACAGTAAAGCGAAAGGCTCTGGCAGCCGGCGGCGTATGCTCGCCCATCAAACGATTTCCCCGAACACGCCGCCCACAGGGTTGCCGGATGAGTGGCGCGCGTGTGCGCCCAATCCGCTCCTTCCGGCGTCTCCTCCACCTCCGCTTCCGGAAGGACTTCCAGCGCCATTCCGCCCGACAGGGTCAGCACCAGAGCCAGCATGATTGCGTATGGCAATACCACGACCACTATGGTTTTTACGCTTCGCATGATGAAAATGGAATACCCCCAACCACAATCAAAGGTGGAGCGGGTAGCATACCATAGTCGGCCGCCCCCGGACTTTCAGGAGCTTCGCTCCGAAGCGACGAATCCAACCCGTTAAGGAGAAATCCCCGCAACCCATGAGATCGGACGGCCCCGCGGAACCCAAAACCAAATGCGTTCCGGCCCCACCACGGCCCGAAGAACCACATCGCCCGAGTTAATCAGAAACCGCATGTCGATTCAAGGAAGACCAGCCAAGAACTGACGAGTCCCAAGCAACCTGGCGGCCAATTCCTGTAAACGACCATGTGCCCGACGTAGACCAGCCCGTGCGATGGCGGCAACGTACTGGAAAAAACGCTCGGAATACAATAATTAAGTATTGTGTCCCCCTAATTTCCAGGAGGATTCGAGTGTTGGGTGTATGAGATCGCCGCATGGGCGTTTCAACGGACAGCCATAATGCCTTGACGGCTTTCCGTATCTGGCATACACTAACGCGCTTGCCGTGGTGGTGAGTCTTGGAGGGCACAATCTTGAAGTCTACAATCGCAATGCTAGCAGGTCTGTTTTTTGCGGCCTCAGCGTCGTACGCCGGAATCACAATTGGCGGTACCACAATCACTTTCGACGATGGCACCATGCAGTCCACGGCGAAGCCGGCGGACCACGGCGGCACGGGCAACACCGTAGGCGGGACGGGCTCGTTTATTGGCGGCGGGAGCAACAATCTCGTCACGGATGACTTTGGCACCATCGGCGGCGGTACGAACAATCAGACTGGAGACGATGTTGCGCCTACAAACGTTAGAAGATGGGCAACCGTGGGCGGTGGGCGCTTGAACACAGCCAGCGGCCTCAGCTCCACGGTCGGCGGCGGCTATGATAACACGGCCAGCGGAGTCAGCTCTACAGTCGGCGGTGGCGGCGGCTTCGGGAATGGCAACACGGCCAGCGGCCACTACTCCACGGTCGGCGGCGGTAGAAACAGCATGGCCATCGGAAACTACTCGACCGTCAGCGGCGGCCGGCTCATCATAGCCGACGGACTTTACGCCACGGTCGCCGGCGGGCACGGCAACATTGCCGGCGGATACGCGTCCACGGTCGGCGGCGGGAGGTTAAACGTGGCCGGCGGCGATTACAGTTTCGTGGCCGGCAAATTCGCAAACGATGGCAACAACAACAATAGTTTCGTATGGGGAGGCGCTCTTGGCGTGGCGGGATCTGCGTCTAACCCCCGTACCAGTGCAGGCGTGGACACCTTCAACGTGTGGTCTACGGAAATCTACCTGAACGGCTTGGTGTACAACACGAGTGACCGTAACAGGAAAGAAGCGTTCTCTTTCGTCAGTGCGCGAGAGGTTCTCGACAAGGTGGTCGAGATGCCCGTCAGCACATGGCGCTTCAAGAGCGAGGACGACTCCGTCCGCCACATCGGCCCCATGGCGCAGGACTTCATGGCGGCTTTTGGCTACGGTAAAAGCGACAAGCACATCGTGGGGACGGACGCCGACGGTGTCGCACTGGCTGCGATCCAGGGGCTGAATGCGAAGCTGGAGGAGCAGGCAGAAACCATTACGGCATTGCGCTGGCATAACGCACAACTTGATGCGATACTCCGCTCCCGTGATGAGTCCTTCGAAGCGCGCTTCGCCCGACTTGAGCACGCGATCCTGCGAGAAGACGAGCGCGCACACGTTGTTTCGAGTGACTGACTCCTCGAACTGACCTCGAAGTATTTGCCCCGCTGGGTCCTGAAGACCCGGCGGGGATTTTTTGTGGTTCTGAAGCCGCGTGTCTAATTCTGGGGACACAATACTTAATTATTGGGTTTCCCTGGCCCTTTGGGCCCTGGTTTACGCTTCCGGAGGAAGCGCCCGAGTGTTTGCTCAAGTTGCAGAATAGATGGTGCGTTGCGTAGAGGCCGTCCCGTGCGGCTATGTTGACGAAGCAGACGCAGCTGTACATTCTCGGTGTCCAGCGCGAGGTAGGCGTCCCAATCGCGGATATAGTCTATCATGCCGGGCATGTCGCTGAGGAGCGGAGCGGGCTCACCGGCAGGGGAAACGCATCTAGATTGCGTGCAAGAACCTTTAAAGAGCGCCCTTCGAAGGGGGTGGCGCGAAGCGCCGGGGGATGTTTAGTGCTCAGGCAATTCGTGCGGTGCTAACATCCCCCTTGATCCCCCTTGGAAGGGGGACTTGAGCGCAGGGCGGCCTCTGGGACCTGACCGGGACGCGGAGCCGCCCTGGCGGCGATCGCCGGGCCAATGCATGTCATCGGCAGATAAGACTTGAAAGCGCTTGGTGTTGGCCTTAAAGTGTTTCAGGCCCGTTGGCGGTCGTCGCTGGTGGGTTTGTGTTGGTGTTTTTGGGTTTGGTGTAGAGAAAGGGAAGAGATTCTGATGGGTTACGAGACAATCATTTACGACCGGTATGGCACGAATGACCAGATCGGGAGAATTACGCTGAATAGGCCGGAGAAGCTGAATGCGCTGAGCGGGCAGCTGTTGTCGGAGCTGGAGCAGGCCCTGAAACTGGCCGCCTGGGACGATAGTGTGCGGGTGATCGTTATCCGGGGGTCGGGCAGGGGCTTTGGCGCGGGCTATGACCTCGCGGGGGGAGGAGGCGGTGGCGCGGCGGACACGCCCCCACGGTCGCGCTTGACCTCTAGCCGGAAGGACCTTCAGGAAGGCGCGCGGCGCCAGATGTACCTTTTCAATCTGCCAAAGGTGGTCATCGCCCAGGTCCACGGTTATTGCCTGGCCGGGAGCTGCGAGTACGCGATGATGTGCGACCTGATTATTGCGGCTGAAGACTCGAAGATTGGACACCCGGGCGTTCGGGGTCTGGGTCACCCGCGGAACTCGTGCATCTGGCCCATGGTGCTCGGAATGCGAAAGACGAAGGAATTGATGTACACGGGCGACGCTATCAGCGGGACCGAGGCCGAGAGGATCGGAATGATCAACAAGGCCGTGCCGGTCGATCAACTCGAGGCGGAGGTGACGAAGCTGGCTGAGCGCATCGCGAACCAGTCGGCGGACGCCCTGGCTATTCATAAGGAGGCCCTCAACCGGTGGTACCAGGGCATGGGCATGGAGGCCTCGGTCATGGCCGCGGCGGACTATGACTACGTCTATCAGCACACGGAGAGCGCTCGGAACCTTTTTGGAAAAATCAGCGAAGTGGGACTCAAGGAGGCCTTCACCTGGCGCGACACGCCCTATGGCGATCTTCGGGGCAGCAAGAAATAGCGGCGCCACACCACCACTTTATGATGGGCTGGTTGATTCGGCCTCGCCAGTCCATCAGAGTGGGGGGTGGGGCGACTTCATCATCGTCTTGAGAATGGCATTGGTTGGGTAAACGGGAGGGGTAAACGCGATGGCGACCATCTCACTCGGACAGCATATTCGGCAGCTTGCGGAGGAGGACCCGGACCGCCCATCCATTACGTTTGAAGGGCGCACGATCACCCGGCTTGAACTTGAGCAAAGGACCAACCGTCTCGCACGGGCCTACGAGGAGCTCGGAGTCAAGCAGGACGATTTCGTCACCATCGCGCTTCCTAACGGTATCGAGTTTCTTGAGGTCGTCATCGCCATCTGGAAGGTGGGCGCCACGCCACAGCCGGTGTCGTCCAAACTGCCGAGGGCGGAATTGGACGCCATCTTGGAACTGGCCAAGCCCTCCTTGGTCGTGGGCTTCCCCGCGGGGAGCTTCGATGGCCCCGTGAGCATCCCGCCCGGTTACGAGCCCGACGCCGCCCTATCTGACGACCCTCTGCCCGACCGGCGTGCGAAACACGGCAAGGCGATGACTTCCGGCGGGAGCACGGGCCGTCCCAAACTCATCGTCTCTGAGAACCCAGCGGAGTACGATCCGGAGATGGCGCAAATGTATCTTGCGCTCATGCGCGTCGAGCAGAATGGCGCCCATCTGGTCCCCGGCCCCCTCTATCACAACGGCCCCTACTCGTGCGCCCTGATGGGACTGTTCTCGGGAAATCACCTGGTCATCATGCCGCGCTTCGATGCCCAGACCGCTCTCGAACTCATTGATGAGTACAATGTGGATTTCGTCATGATGGTGCCAACCATGATGCATCGGATCTGGCGGCTGGGCGAAGAGGAGCGCGACCGGCACGACCTCAGTTCTTTGCGTATCGTCTACCATCTCGCGGCGCCGTGCCCGGCTTGGCTCAAGGAGGCGTGGATAGACTGGCTCGGCCCCGGGCGCATCCAGGAACTTTATGGCGGCACGGAATCTCAGGGTGCGACCTTTATCACCGGCGAAGAATGGCTCGAACACCGCGGTTCGGTGGGCAAGCCCATGGCCGGAAGCCAGATGAAGATACTGGACCCTGACGGAAATGAGCTCCCGCCCGGGGAGATCGGCGAGGTCTACATGCTGCCTGACGGAGGGCCCGGGTCGACCTATCATTACGTCGGCGCGGAGCCAAAAAGCCGCGATGGGTGGGAGTCTCTGGGCGACATGGGCTGGATGGACGAAGAGGGCTACCTCTACCTCTCCGACCGCCAGACGGACATGATTCTCAGCGGCGGCGCGAACATCTATCCCGCCGAGGTTGAAGCCGCCATCGACGCGCATCCCAAGGTCTCTTCCAGCGCCGTTATCGGCCTGCCCGACGACGATCTCGGCCAGCGGGTGCACGCCATCGTCCAGATCAGCGGCCCGTTGAGCGACGAGGAACTCCTCGAACATCTCGCCGACCATCTTGTGCGCTATAAACAGCCCCGCTCGTTCGAATACGTGGACGAACCCCTGCGCGACGATGCCGGAAAGGTCCGCCGCACCGCGCTCCGCGACGCCCGCATTCAGAGCTGAGGGACCGGCCGCCTGGGGCGTTTTGCAGCTGTGTACCGTCAGGCAAATTGGAACACTTGGGGGCCATGGTTCGGACCGTTGACAGATCGGCCGTTCTACTTTTCTCCGCAAGAGGGCCAACGGCCTGGCTCCATATCAGCCTAGGGGCGAAGCCCTAGGTGAACTGGTCTGTAGAGTACAAGGGCTGAAAGCCCGATCTATAGATTGACTTTGACCGGCGAATGAGTCTAGCCCCTATAGTCCGGGCTTTCAGCCCTCATCAGATGTTGGAGCTTCTTTTCCTAGGGCTTCGCCCTAGGCTGGTATGGATCGCAGGTGTGCCCGCTTCAAACTTGTTTGGAGCGGGGGGTTCGAGCGGCATGTTGTCATGGCTCATATTGGCAAACCTTCCGCTCCTAGCCTGATGGCTAGAAGCGGGCACCCCCGCCGTCAGGTAAACTGGGGCACTTGGGGCTATGGCTAATGTAGAGATCGCCCTATGTGGGGCCAGGATTGGCCCCACATAGGGTGGACGAATGGGTGTTTGGTTGCGGGGGCGGCTATGGACGGCCATGGCGGGCCATGGACGGCCAGCCACCAGCTATTACGCTTGCTCGAACAGGGTGCCGATCTTCATGGCAAGGGCCATGTCGCCCGCGATTTTCAGCTTGCCGCTCATGAACGCCATCTGGCCGTTGAGCGTGCCGGCAATCATGTCAAGATAGTCTTGAGAGCCTATGGTGATGGTGATGTTCGGGCTGTCGTGCTCGCCCTCGGTGACGGTCAGTCCACCGTCCTTGATCACGTTGTACCACTTCCCGCCCCCGTCGCCAGTGATGTCATACTGGAAGACGGCGTCCATTCCCTCCGCGGCCCCGCTATTGAAGCGCGTCGGCATCAGGTCGAATGTTTCTTTTACGGTTGGCATGGTCTCAGATCTCCTTTCCTGGAAGTTTCACCTTCGTCGATTGGCCCAGTCAACTCATTCCCGCCGGCGGGCCTTTTCCGTCGTCGAACGAGGTCGAACGCGCCGCCGGCATCCACGTAATATGACAGGTAAATCGCCGTAGGTCAATACCATTGACCTGAAGATTGCCGTGAGGCCGTCATCGCCCCAGATTTCCCTTTGACGCCGCTGAAATAGAGGGAGTAGTATCCACCGGGAGCCGGGCCGCGGCGGATGCGGGCAAGTCCATCTGCCGAAGGCCGGATCTACACGAAGACCTCTACCAAGAGAGAACGAAGTCAGCGATGATTGGCGATACGGATAAAGCGACCATACGGGAGCTCGCGGCCCGCGTGGCGGAGATCGCCGCGCTGCCGGTCCAGGATGAAAAACGGGCGCTGTGGCGCAGGCTGAATGCCCGCGAGCCGGCCCGCCCCATGGTGATGATGGACCAGGTCTGCTGGAACGAAATGAAGGCCGGCGACGCGTTGACATTGCGTTGCGCGGACCCGATCTGCCGCCGCTACGAGCAGCAACTCCGGCATACGCTGTACCAGTGGGACCATTTCCCCGTGGACATGGTGGTTGAGTCTTTCATCCGGGTGCCCAGGGCGATCCAGAACACTGGCCTGGGGGTCCGCGTCGAGGAAGATACCGTGGCGACCGACCCCACGAATGCCGTCGTCGGTCACAAGTACTTCAACCAATTTCAGACCGAGGACGATCTCGAGAAGATCCGCATGCCGCAGGTCAGCCACGACCAGGCCAAGACGGACGGCCGGCTGGCGCTGGCGCATGAGCTCTTCGACGGGCTGCTCGAGGTGCGGCCCTGGGGCGCTGACCCCTACCTGTCGCTGTGGGACCCCATCAGTACGTGGATGGGCGTCGAGAACGCGCTCTACACGCTCATCGAACGGCCGGACTTCATGCACAGGCTGGTCGGGCGCATGACGGACGGTTATATGAGCATGTTGGATCAGTTGGAGGAACAAGGGTTGTTGTGCGGGTCTCAGAGCCTCGTCCATTGCACCGGCGCATACACCGACGAGCTGCCGGCCCCCGGCCACAATCCAGAGCGAACGCGCACAAAGGACCTTTGGACCTTCGGTCTTGCGCAGATGTTCTCGACGGTTTCGCCGCAGATGTTTAAGGAATTCGAGGTGGACTACATCAGCGGTATCTGCGCGCGGTTCGGCCTCGTCTACTATGGCTGCTGCGATCCTTTAGACGGGAAGATGGACGAAGTGCGCATGATTCCCAACGTCCGGAAGGTCTCCATGAGCCCGTGGGTGGACGAAGAACGCGGCGCCGCGGAGATCGGACGCCAGTTCGTCTACTCGCGCAAGCCGAGCCCCGCGCTACTCGCCTTCGACACTTTCGACCCGGAGCTTGTGCGCGAGGACCTGCTCGCGACCCGGCGAGTTTGCGAGGAACACAACTGCCCGCTTGAGTTTATCCTGAAGGACATCAGCACGGTGCGCTACGAGCCCGAGCGTCTCGACAAGTGGGCCGAAGTAGCCATGCAAGTCGTTGGCGGCTGACGTGACTCAGCGCGACTTCTAGCGTAAGAAACGCAAATGGAAAGGGAAAGCGAAGTGACACCTCACGAATCTTTCGAGGCATACTGGGCGGGCGAGCGGACCGAGCGTATACCCTTTTCGATCTACGGCGCTTTTTGCGGCAAGCTGGGGGAGAACCCGGACTGGGTGCGGCTATTCGATCGGGGGCTGGTGCCCACCTACTGGATGCCGGTCTTCACGACTTCGAGGAACGGCCAAGTCGAGAAGTCGACCGACACCTATGAGGAAAACGGGCAGACCATCCGCCGCACGACTCTCAAGACGCCGGTCGGCGAGATTTATGCTACCTCATACCTGCCGCCAGGCTCGCAGATGGCGTGGCCAAAGAAGAACTGGCTGACGACGCCCGAGGACTACCGCGTGCGCACGTGGCTGGTCAAGAACATGGAAATCCGCCCCAACTACGACGCCTACCACCGTCTCGTCGAGCAGAGCGCCCCGTGGGGACTCGTGCTCCCCGCGCTCGGACGCACGCCCTTCCAGAGAATCCTCGTGGACTGGGCGGGCCTCGAAGAGTTTACCTTTCACCTGGTCGAATTCGAAGAGGAGGTGCTCGAGTTATACGAGGCCCTGTTCGACAACTTCCGGAAGATCGTCGAAATCACCGCGGAAGGACCAGGCCGTTACATCGCCTGCCAAGAGAACTTCACCGCCGAGAGCATGGGGCCCGTCCGCTACGAGCGTTTCCTCCTGCCGGTGTACAAAGAATGTATCCCGACCCTGCACCAGGCCGGCAAAGTCGTCGGCACGCACTACGACGGCAACCTGTCTTCAGTGAGGGGCCCCATTGCCGACTCGCCGATCGACGTGATCGAGTCGCTCACCGAGCCGCCCGAGGGCGACATGACCCTGGCGGAGTCTCGCGCGGCCTGGCCGGAGAAGCGCTTCTGGAACAACATCAACATCGCGAAGTTCGACCTGCCGCCCGGCGAACTGCAAGACGAGATCAACCGTGGAATTGCCGAGGCGGCGCCCGACGGCCGCGGCCTGGCCTTCGAGATCTCCGAAGACCTGCCGGCGAACTGGCGGCAAGGCATCCCTACCATCTTCGACGCGCTGGGGTATTAGTGGTTAGTCCATTTTGATTCTTGCAGTGAGTCAGCCGGGTGGCCGCGTCTAGCTCCGCTAGGCGCGGATACGTCCCCCCTCAGCAACCGCGCCAAATAGATTTGACGCGGCCACCCGTCGCAACCAATGGGGCACGGTTGTCAGCGTGACCGGCGAGTCCCTGCCGCATCCCGTGGAAGGCCCTATCCAATCGGAAAAGGACCTCGATACGTGGACGCTGCCCGACCCCGACGCGGAGTGGCGCTACGAGGGCCTCGCGCGCTTTGTGAAGCAATACAAAGGCGAGAAGGCCGTGATCGCCTCCTTCGCCGACCCCTTCAACGTGGCCAACGAAGTCCGCGGCGCCTCGGACCACTACATGGATTTCATCCGGAACCCCGGCCTCGTGGACCGGCTGTCCGGCCTCATCCGTGACTACTACCTCAAATACCTCACAAACTGCATCGAGGTCGGTGTCGACATCATCTTTATCACGGGCGACTACGCGACGACGAAGGCCCCCATGCTGTCGAGGCAACATTTTATCGATCACGTTATCCCCGACCTCGGAATCCTTGTGGCCGAAGCCAAGAAGAGGGGGGCCTACGTCATGAAGCATACGGACGGGCAGCTCGGGCCCATCCTCGACCTCATCGTCGACACCGGCATCCACGGTCTGCACCCCATCGACCCCAACGCCGGCATGGACATGGGCGAGGTCAAGAAGGAATACGGCGACCGGCTTTGCCTCATCGGGAACGTCGACTGCGCCCACGTGCTGACCTGGGGCACGATGGACGAAGTACGGGACGACGTAAAGCGCTGCGTCCGCCAGGCGGCCCACGGCGGCGGCTACACCTGCGCGTCGAGTAATTCCATACACTCCGGCGTCGGGCCCGAGACCTACGCCGAGATGGTCAACGCCATCCACGAATACGGCCAATACCCCATCGCAGTCTGACCCGCCCGCTCATAGGGAATCTCAGCGGCGGCGGCGGCCGTATAGGGCAAGTACCTTGCTAGACTATGGTCTTGCGGAAGCGGCGCATTCCCTTCAACCAGCGATCGTAGTCGTTGGCCTTGCGTTTCATGTAGGTGTCCACGACCGGGTGTGGCAGAGAGAGGAACCTCTCGTCGGCCAGGCACTCGATGACGCTTTGAGCGACCTCGCTGGGTTCGAGCATCCCATCGGTCCCGGCGACGCCAACGTCGGATTCGTCGATCATGGCGGTACGCACCGCTTGAGGACACAAGATGGAGACTTTGATGCCCTCGTCGCCGTGGGAAATCGCGAGGCATTCGGCGAAGGATATGGCGGCGGCTTTGGTGACGGAATAGGGCGTCGATCCGATCTGATTCAAGAGCCCGGCCGCCGACGCGGTGATGGCAATGTAACCTTCGCCGCGGGCCAGCATGCCGGGCAGGACCGCACGGGCCGCGTAGACATGGGCCATGAGGTTGACGTCCCAGAAGTTCTGCCAATCTTCGTTGGATGGGGAGGAGGGGCCGTCCGGATCGTTGGCCAAGATCCCCGCGTTAGAGAAGAAGAGATCGATGTGACCGAACTGCTTCTCGGTGCGCTTGACAACCTCGATGACGTCGTCTTCGTTGGCCACGTCGGCGTACATTGCGATGCCGCCGATGTCGTCGGCGACACGTTTCGCGCCGTCTTCGTT
>SDBV01008390.1_pt1 | contig 13953 bp, 39 predicted proteins | sample 2277081 | NCBI WGS metagenome assembly SDBV01 (sample SAMN10402039, study PRJNA504765) | marine sediment metagenome | isolation source: marine sediment core GS10_PC15, 223 cmbsf | place: Arctic Ocean: Southern Knipovich Ridge | collected 2010 | reverse complement strand
CTTATGAATATTCAACTTATAGAAAATGAATGAAGAAAAAATAAAAGTATTTAAGAGATTTGATGAAAGACTTACAAAATTAGAAGAAGGTCAAGCACTTCTATTTAGGGTTCTTATTGAAGATGCTGATAATATTAAAAACACTAAATTTACTTGTGTTTATTGTGGTAAAAAATTTAAAGATATTATAAGACATTATAAGGAAGTTCATAAGACTGAAGAAAAAGAAGCAGATGAAGCAATCAAAGAAGCAAAAGGAGCAATGGAAGATTTAAAAAGAGCATTTTTTTGTAGAAAATGAAATTTTATGAAGAATTAAAAGAATTTTTTAAAGAACTTAAGGAAGAATGTAGTGAAAGTGTCAGAGTAGCACTTCTTGGAGATAGAAAGAATAGAGCTAAAGGATTCTATCTATTAATGACTAATTGTAATACCTTTTCTGATGTAAAAAATGAAGTTATTGTAGAAAGAAATGTTGTTAAGCTTTTAAGAAAGAATAAGATTGATTATAAGGTTAAAGAAATATGAAATGTCCAAAAAATAAACAAAAGAAAAGATTTTCTATGAAAATATGTGATGAATGTAAGTATGCTGGTAAAAGATTATTAAATTCAGATGGAAAATTAATTGGTATAAAATGCACAGCAATAAAAGAAAAATACTATAAACCAGTGCATTTAGGTACAATGACTTGGAAAACTAGTGAAAAAAAGATTTTTAAAGAAGCTAAAAAATACTTTGAAAGAGAGGGGTTACATCATGGCAAATATGTTCTTGAATTGGGACAAGCAAGCCCTTTGGGTGGTACTTATGTTCATTTATGCCATATTAAAGATGTAAGATACAACTATTGTTTTTTTGAAGGTATAATATCATATGGTGAACTTTTAGACATATTGGAGAGAATTAAAAATGAATAATAAAATAATAATTGGATTGTTAATAGGATTGGTTTTAGTAGCTAGTGTTTTTGCTTATTCAAATAAATTAACTATTAGATTTATATTAAATAATTACAAAGAAGAATGTTACGAATATAGAACAATTCCAGAACAGCATTGTAGATGTAATTCATCTTTTAGGTATGCAAACTGGTGTAATTGGGAATGTTGTCATTGTCCAAGAGAGAGTATGGTCTATTATAATATTTCAATATTAACAAATGAATGTGCAAAATATCATCTGGTTAGGATTGTAGATTTAAAAATACTTTAACTACTTCTTAATCATTACAGAATTGACCAAAAGATTTATATATTTTGTGTGTAATATATACATATATGATGTAAGATGAGAACTTATAAAAAATTCCCTAAAATAATAGGTTACCTTGAAAGAGAAAAAGAAGCAACACCATCAAGCATAGCTACATATATTAAATCTGATATAAGAACAACAAATGATATGCTTTCTACACTTTCAGATTCAAAAATAGATTTGGTTAATTGTAAAACTCTCAGTACTAAAAAAAGAACTTTTAGATTATATTCTTTAAAAAGGAGGAGACAATGAAAGAAGAAGATAAGATTGAAATAACAAAAGATATGTTCGAAGCTTGTAAAATTCCAAAAAGTGAGAATGGAGTTACTATAACTTTTTCAAATGGTGACGAATATTATGAAGATGAAACATATATAGGGTGGAATGGAGCTTGTGTAAAGAAAGAAATTAAAAATTCAAGGAGGATAAAAAAATGAAAGAAGAAAAGAAAACACCTGAAGATTATGCTGACAGAGAAATTAACAAAAAATTAGGAAAATCAATTGCAAGAAGAAAGATACAAATAAAGAAATTAGAAGTAGAAATAGTGAAATTAAAATCAGGTGAAATGTTACCAGATGAGGATTCTTCCTCTTCTGATGATAATAAAGAAGAAAAAATCGTTGAAAGATATATTGAAAGACCAAGACCTTTGAGAGATTTTGAACCTTTTAGGGGTGAGCCAACTGAAATACCTTGGGAGCCAAGAAGACCACATTGGAAAAATCCAATATATAGATATGATATTACCAAGAATACAACAGATTGTACAACAACCCCAAGAAGTGGAAGATTAAAGAGGATGCAAAGATGAATAAAGAAGATATAATATATAAAAAGCTAACTGAAAAGGAAAAAAAGATTATTGAGAACATAGAAGAGAAAGCAAATAAAAGACCACACAAGGTAGAATACACTCCAGACTGGATTGTTAGTTATATGTTAGAATCTTTTAAGGATTTTAGTTATGATGAAAAAGAAGATGCCCTAGATATGTTAAATGCCATATTTGAAATTGCAGAAAAATGTAAATGTATGACTAAAAAGGAAATCATTAAAGAAAGAAAGTATATGGTTAAGGAGTATGTTAATACAGAATTTGAAGACGAAGACTACGAAGAAGATGAATAAAGAAGATATGAAAACTATTGTAAAAGGACAAAAAGAATTAAAGAAATTATTAAATCCAAAATATAGAAAGATTGCTATTAAGGAATTAGCAAAAAAATTATTAGAAACAAAGACATTTTCTGAAATGGGTTCAATAATAGAGTCTATGGAAATTTTGATGGATATTGACTTAGTAAAGGAAATGATTGGAAGTTATGAAGATATTAAAAAAGGAAGATTTACAACTGTAGAAGAAATAAAGAGAAAAATGGAGAATGAAAAAAGAAAATCCAATACTTAAAGGAGTAATAAAATCAGCTATGTTAAAGGAAGCTAAAGCAAGTATAGAACTGGATAAAGGAGAAACACAAACATTTACAGAAGAACCATATAAGTTCAATATTAAAAATATAAAGTTTATTAATAGCAATAGTATAAAGATAAATGGTGATGAATTTGTTAAAAGAAAGAGTTTTGTTACCGAATTAGAAGCTTTAGTAAATCATACTAGAGTTTCAATACATAAAAGTCATATTATTATACTTGGTAATATGTGCTTTAATTGTGGGAAGATTTTTAAAAGTAAAAAAGAGATGGAATCTCTAACTAAACATCATTCAATACAGGCTTGTTTTAGACCAAAGTATAATGTTTTTATTCCTGTATGTAGGAAATGTCAAGATAAAATCCATAACCTTGAGAAGAAAAGATGAATAAAGGAGAAAGAAAAAAATTAGAAGAGCTTAAAGAAGTGATAGAAGAACAAGGAAGAAGTATTAAAGATTTTAAAAGAACTTTAATGAAATATTGTAGATATGAATAAAGATGAAAGAAATATATAATATTTTATTTCAAGATTCAGAAGTCTTAATGGTTATAGAAGCGAATAGTAATAGAGAAGCAAGGAGAAAATTCAATAAATCAATATCAATAAAAATAAGAAGATGTGGGGAAAAGAAAGATGAATAAAGGAGAAAAATTAGAATTAGTAAGTTTTAACATGAAGAAGAAAGATAAAAAAGAATTAAATAAAATTGCTGAAAAAATGTTCAAAGAAGATAAATATGAAGTAATAATTCCAGAAGGAAGATACATAGTGCATAGCGTAAAAGAGGCATGGATGGTTATAAAAAAACACAGAGCTCATGGGGTTTGTATAAAATTATTAAAAAAAGAAGATGAATTAAAAAAAGAAGATAAAGAATTAATTGAAAGAGCTGAAAAAGTAGTTAAAGAACTTGGAAAGGTTTTTGGGTTTTAAAATGTACGGTAAAAAGATAAAAACGGATACTGAAGAACAAATTAAAGACACCTTGAAGAGGATTGATGAAGAACTTGAAAAAATAAGAAAAACCCTTGAAGAAAAATATTAAAAGATTAAAATGAATAAAGAAGAAAGAGAAAAACTATTGGAAGTTAAAAGATTAATGGAAGAAACTAAAAAAGAGTTTGAGGAACTCAAAAAAAGTTTATATAAACCTCGTTAAAATGAAAGGAAAAGTAATTAATACAGAAACAAAAAAGATAGAGAAGAATCTATTGAAAAAGTAAGAGAAGCCATAAGAAGAAATAAAAGGATATTGGGTATGTAAGAAAATGTATGGTAAAGTAACATAATCCCACCACTAAAGTGATGGGCTTTTATCCATAACCTCACACGCAATTGCTCGTGAAGAGCCTTTGTGTTCATAGGCTTGAATGTATGGCTTTGTTACAGAAGCCGAAACATCATCAGATATGCTGTGATGTTTAGCAAGGTTAAAACTTGCGTTTAAATCAGCATTAAGGGAATAACCACAATGGGAACAAGTAAAAAAACCTTTAGAACGAGAACCGAGATTTCCACAGTTAGAACAAACTTTGGAAGTATGGTAAGGATTAACTTTGATAAATCTAATACCTTTTCTTTCAGCTTTATATTGGATAAAGCTTTGCAATTGGTAGAAACTCCAATTATGCAACCAGAATCTTTGTTGCTTTCTAACTCTAGCGTTTCTTATACCTTTAAGGTTCTCCATAACAATTGTTCCTGCTTTAAAGTTATTCACAATTTGCTTACTAATATTATGATTAACATAAGCCATAAACCGTTTTTCTCTTCCAGAAATCTTCTTGAGAAGTTTTCTAGAACTACGAGTGCCTTTGGCTTGAAGTTTACTTTTGAGTTTTTTATATTTAATCTTTTTGAGCTTGACTTGATTTGCGTTGAAGAATTGCCTATCAGAAGTAACGGCAATGTTATTTACTCCGACATCAATGCCCAGAACTCTGGTAGTTTGGATGTTAGAGCCTTTGACATTGATGTCTTTGGAGAATGTGAACATAAAAAAACACCTACCTTTCTTATCAATTCTAAGCAGACTTTCTCTTATGTTCCATTTGAAATACTTAACATAACATTTTGGAATATTAATTTTGAACTTTTGTCTACCTTTGACTGTTGCTATGCTCAAGACATTATTCTTGAGAGAAGCACTTCTGGGGAAATTGTATCTCATAGAAATATGATTGATAGTAGGTTTGGATTTAGCTCTCTTGACCATTCCACAAGCTTGTTTGATACAAGCAATAGCGAGTTGAGATTGAAGTTTTCTCTTTCTAAGAGATTTGTAAACGAATGGATGGAGTTGGATATTATTACTGATTTTACGTCTCCAAGCCTGATTAACACAGAATTGGAGTCCTTTAGTATAAATATTAAGAGTTCTAATTATTTCTTTTGTTGTGGGAATTTTGATTTTAGCTGTTGCTCTAACATCCATAGAAATATTGCCAGTTTTGATATTTATAAACCTTGCGCACACTTGTCTTTTGTCTATTACCTACAAAATATATACTATAATGGAAGTAACGCAATTCCTCCCAAGACTAAAGTCTCGGGTATCCTTGCGAGAGATTTATGAATAAAGAAGAAATGGAAGAACCAAAACAACCTAAATTAAGATGCCCTCATTGTAGAAAACTGGTGGACAAGGTACTTGCATTTGGCTTGAAATATTTTGGTGGTTGTATGAGGGAAGAAGGAAAAATGTTGGTTGGCTGTCCGCATTGTAAAAAGGTTATTCCATAGCATTATCTTCATTATGGAGAAATAAAAATGAATGAAGAACCAAATTTAGACAAGAGAAAATCAAAGAAAAAATGTCTCGTCTGTGGAAAGGAAATTCCAAAACTAAATTACCTAAAAGAACCAAATTATTATTTTAAACAAGTTAGGAAGGATGAAGCAGATTGTTTATATTGGTGCAGTTGGGATTGTATAAAGAAACACTTAAAAAATAATAAATATATAAAAATAGCCATAAGTTAAAATGGAAGTTAATGATAAAAGAAAATCAAAGAAAGAGAAAAAGTTAAAAAGAAGATACAGAGTATATAAGAAGGGTGGACACTTTAGAGATAGCAATACAATATCATAATCACTTAATGTGAAAGGGACAAGAGCGAAAGCAATGAATGGTTATTTGCCTCAACATCTCAATGGGTGGCTTCAGTGGGATAGTAGTCCCTTACCACACCACCCAATTTTAAATAAGGACGATGCGAAAGGTTATGGTGGGAGAAGCCCATATAGTGATACCTTGTATGTCGCACCCGACACGGGCATATGAAACACTACCTGACAAGTGTCGTGAACAGGCAATCTCGCAAGATTTTCCTTATTAAATAAAATGAAATTCAATTTTTACAAATTTTATTGGATAAAAAAGAGAAAAAAAATAACAACCAGTAATATTACATTTCCATCAGAAAAGAAACTGAAACTTTTCATTAAAAGAAAGAAACCAGATGGATGCTATATTTCATTAAATTCTTTTATTGACTATCAAGAAAAGAAACCTACCAGAATAATTGAAAAGAATTTTGTAATTGATTTGGATTATGTTTTACCAAAAGATGTTATTAAAGCAGTAAACTTAATGAGAAAAAAAGGTTATAAAGAAGAATATATTTTACAATCTTCAAGGCATAATTTTCAAATCTTTTATAGAAAGTTTAAAGGTGATATAAAAAAAACAAGTGAATATTTAGTTAAGAATGGTTTACAAGATAGTTTTGTTAAAAATGATGACCAAATGGTTATAAGGCTCCCAGAGAGCAAGCATCATACAGGGTTTGTAAGTAGATATGTAACTTTAAAAGATTTAAAAAATATGAAGGGAATAACTCTTCCAAAGAAAAAAAGCGTTAAAAAAGACATTTACTTTTATTATAAAGCAGTAATTTCAAAAGTTTATGGTGTTAAAGACAGGCACATACTAATCATAAAAAATCCAAATATTGGAAGAGTTAAGAATTTACAAAAAATATATAAACTTGGACATCTCTATAAAATACACTTTAAAAGAGATGTTTATGTTGTTTCACTAAAAACATTTTCGTTGGTAAGGTTAAAAAAGATTTTCAAAGCTTATGGGAAAGAATTTAACAAATATAATTTTTTAAGAGTTAGTCAAAAAGTAATGTTGCCAGATGGTTTAAGAAAGCCATTAAATTACAAGGGAAAATTAAAAGTTATGGAAAGCGGGATAAGAAAGGTGGAAGTTATTGAAGGTGATAATGTTGGACAGTTTTCTAAACCCATATTTAACTTATTAAAAGATTATGTTGAAATTCCTAAATTGGATTTAGTTGGGGATAAAATAAAATATTTTGAAATGGAATTAAGAGGTAGAAAATGAATAAAAAATATGAGCCAAATTATGAAAGCTTGGTAGAATGGTGGGAAAAACAAGGCAATACATACGATAGGGAACTAAAAAATTATGATGATGCTCAAAAACAATTAGCACAAGTGTGGGGTGATGCTGGAAATGCAGCAAGAGGTGAACAAATAACTGCTTTTAATAGTACAAATAATAGAAGTGGGTGGATTGGTGGTGCTAGGGATGAGTTTGCTGAAAGGCTTGTTGATAGAGAAAATGAAATGTATTTAAATAATATTAACCAAAGAATTGTTACTTCAACCAATCTTGAGGAATTAGAAGAAATTGATGTTGATGAGGATTATTTTCAGGGTGTTATTGAAACATTAGAAAATACTATTGACAACAAAAAGAGCGATTTTGTAGGAGATTTTATTACAGAAATAAGGAATGCTGACGATATGGAAGAATTAGAAGAAATAAAAGAAAGAGCTGGAAAAATTGGTAATAGGGCAATATTTAGAAGTGAGTTTGAATGGAAAAGTAAAATAATAAGGGGTGAAATATAATGTTAAAAACTAATAGATTTGGAATTGATAGAATAAGGTCAAAGACAATACTTGGATATAAAATAAAACTTGATGTGTTGTTAGAGAAAGTAAAAAAAACAAAAGACGGAATGGGTTTTTACAATAAGGGCAAATTAATTGGTATTGTATACAAACCAAGAGGAACTTTAGCAACATTTGTTTTTTATTCAACTGGAACAGTTATTCTTACTGGTGTAAGAAACTATGACGAAAAAGAAAATGCTATAAAGATATTTGAAAAGAATATAATATCTATTATAGGTGAACTAAGAGATAAGTAGTCACTTCCAAATAAAAACAAAATTATTTTTTTCTTTATAAAAGAATATTAACTCTGTTGCGAAAGTTTTAAATAAAACTCCTTACTAACATTACTAACTATGAATAAACAAATATATGTGAAGAATTCTAAGTGGAAGAAATTTAAGAAAATATGTTTTAATAATGATTCTACAATAAAAAAGGAGATAGATAAATTTCTTGATAGGTTTATTAAAGAAAATGAATAAAAAAGATGGAGAAAACTTTCTAAAAGGATACATATTGTTATGGGTACTTGTAATAGTTATTTCTGCATTTGTAATTATAACTCACGTTGTTTTTCAGGTTGGTAATGGAAGGTGGGAATGTAGTGAGTATAAAGAATATGAGATAAGAAAATGCCCAGATAATATAGATGAACCTTGTAGTGTAAGCCAAATAAAGGAATGTGTTAAAGAGGTATGGACAAGAAATGTGGTAGAAGATGAATAAAAAAGGTGATTTAGTCTGGTTTGGTATAATACTTTTTGTGGTTAGTATGTCTATGCTTATAGCAGCATCCGCTTATAATACTAAGGAATATAATAGTGCTTGTAAGAATTTGGGTTTTGAAAAATATGAACATAAAGAGGACTTTGATTTTTGTGAAGATTTTAATAGTAATTTACACTACATAAAAATGGAATGTCAAGAAAAATTCATATTCTTTTATACAGATTGTATTGCAAAAGAAATATCGGTTGGGGATGTTAGGGTTTTAGGATGAATAAAAAAGATATATTAAAAGAATTTGGAAGCTTTGAAATTACTCTAAAAGAATACTGGACTTTTTACCATATTAAAGAAATAACTAAAAAATATATTTTATTAGAGGATAAATGTCCAAAAGAACCTAAAGAGTATGAAGGTAGTGGAGATGTATTTAAGAAAATGATTGACCCAGAAGATGAAGATGATATTGAATTTAGAGAAAGATGTAAAAAAATAATTGAATGGTCTAAAAAACATAAAAAATGCCCAGAAATACATATTCATTGTCAATTAGGTTCTTGGTTAGAGGCAATATGTTAAGAAAATGAAAAATAAAATTTTGATAGGATTATTAATAATTTCAATAGTTTTTATTAGTGGATGTGGGGAATGGAGAACTAGTAAATTCGATAAATTACCTGAAAAAATGGTAGAAGCTTGTAGTGAAATTAATGTTCCAGAATCAAGATGTAGTGATTTAATCTATGCTAATATTAACTTTAAAGAATGTGCATTAATGTGTCAAAGATTTAATACAACTTTCCTATATTTTACTGAAAAAGGGATTAATCTAAGGGGAGCATGTTTATGTGAAAAAGATGGAGAACCTGTTGAAATGTGGTGAAAAATATGGGACAAGCTGAAGTTTGGGATATATTGGAAAATGGACGATGTCCTACCTTACAAAATAATACTTGAAACTGATGAAGATAATCTTTGTCAGCAAGATTGGTTTATGGGTTGGCGGGTTTTCTGCACCTCTTTTATTCCTAAAAACCCATAAACTGTTATAATAAAAATGAAAAATTACACAGCAAAAGAAGTTAAAAAGAATTTAAAATTAAAAAAGAAGAATGGGAACAGATGTGTTTATTGTGATTGTACTAATCAATTAATTCTTACAATAGACCACAAAATGCCAGTTTCAAGAGGTGGAAAGGAAACAGAAAGCAATAAGCAAATTGCATGTTTTATATGTAATCAATTAAAAGGTAGTTTAACAGATAGTGAATTTAAAAAATATTTGAAATGCCTTTATGAATTAAAAAATTTAGGAAAGTTAAAAGTTGAAATACTTCCACCAAAGGTTGTTTTTAATGCCGCACATTACCCTTTTTGGTGGGGTAAAGATGAAGAATTACCTAAAGATAAATTAGATAGATTGAATTTAAATGTAAGTGAAGAAGAGGTTAAAGAATGAATTGGATTTTGCTACAAATAATAATTCTTATCTTAATATTAACTCTGCAAGTAATTTTAAGTATTAAATTATCTATTAATACCTTCTTGCATCTGTTTTGGGTTATCCCTTCGATATGGTTGGTGAGTTATATATGTGGGAGGATGGGAAAGAAAAGTGAAGTGGATAATTAAAAGGAGTGGTATATTGCAATATGTTAGTGGTATAAAAATAAACTTAAAAATACCTGCAAAAACAATGAAAGACAGGTTATTTGTAAATGATTTGGTAAAATTATTAAAAAAACATTATAGTGTAAAGCAATTGGAATATGTTAAATCTCGTGGAAATGCTTATCACAACAGAAAAAGAAAGAAAAATGAAGCTTATTAAAAAAACTTTGAGATTTTTAGCAATTGGTTTTGATACAATTTCAGGATTTTTATATATATTTTTATTTATTCCATTAATACTTATTCCGTTTATTCCAAAGTATCTTCATTTCCTTTTATTCCTATTTATAATAATGGGGTTAATAATTCCTATGGCAGAAACAAGAGTATTAGCAGACATTTATAAGAAAATATATAGGGAAGTGATATAATGAAGCTAACAAAAAAGAAAGAAAAAATTGCAGAAAATTGGATTGAAAGAAATGGTGCTTGTAGCTTTAATTTTAAAGAACGCGATATTATATTGCACGATGGGGGACTTTTCAGTATAGAAAAGAAAAGAATGAAAGTCCATAAAATTGTAGGCTATAAAAAATTAAAAAATGGATGTAGCCAGATTATTTTTTCCAAGAAGAAAACGCATTATGTTGACGATTATGAAGCAACCCTTTGGTTTGAAGAATTAGGAGAAACAATAAGATATTTGAAGAGTATGCAAAAAATGTTGGAAAAGATTGGATATAATACCGATCCGCCATTGAATAAAAAATTTATGGAAGAAGTGGATTTAAGATTTAAGAAAGCGAAAAAATTGAAAGATGAATGATTGCACGATATGTGGGAAAGAGGTTTTTAATGTTAGACTGGGCAGGCTCAAAAAGTATTGCGATGAATGCAGAGTAAAAGTTACAAAAGAACAATGTAGAGAGGGTTCGAAGAGGTATTTGAATAGTCTAAAAGGAAGAAAATTTTATAAAAACTTAAGGGAAGAATCAATCAAAAAACAAAAAGAAGAAGTAATATCTGTCTTTGGGGAAATACCAAGACCAACAATGATAAACAAGAATATCACCTCTGATGGTTGCTCTTATTTAAATTCAAAGGTTGTAGCTAAATATAGACGCTATAGTGGAGCTGGTTGGAGCAGATTGTACTATCTGTATGAACAAAATTTAAATGGGGAAAGGAACTATAAAATACAGGTAATAATATCCCGTTTTGAGGAGGAAGTGTGGTTCTTTCTCAACAAGGTAACTTGGGGAGAAGCCAATAAATTTTTTGGGAATATTAAAAAGCCGTATGTATTGGACAGGGTATTGAGACTGGAAAAAGCCAATGAAGGAATAAAATGAAAAAAGATGGCAGAATGAATAATTTAAAAAATGCGAAAATATTGTATTATATGTGAAACAAAAATCAGTAGGGGAAGGGCTAACGGAATATCCAGCAACAAAGTCCATAGGGGAAAGGGATGGGTTACCTGCAGTCCCAAATGCTCAAGGATTTATGGAAGGATTGCCAATTATAATAGGGTGAAATTTAGAAACCAGAAAACAAAGCAGGTCGAGGAATTGAAGAAAAAGGCAAAAGAAAATGCTATGGGTTACCTTGGGTATGGTCAAAAAATAATTCCATTAATGTTACTTTATGCGATAATAGACAAAATCTTCAAGGAGAAAAAGTGAACAGGGAAAATAAACCATTGGGGCATAGAACTTATGGAAGCATTCCACATCTGCCTAATTCGAGGATTGGAGAGGGAGACCATTATTGCCCAATAGGTCAAAAAAGAATAGCAACAGAAAAAGCAAGGGATAGGCACGACACCATAATTGTAACTGAAAAATTAGATGGATCTTCAGTGGGCGTGGCAAAGATTAATGAAGAGCTTATTCCCTTGGGGAGAGCAGGATACAGAACAAATACATCCAAATTCAAGCAACACCAATTATTTGATAGGTGGGTGATGAAAAACTACGAAAGATTTGATGAGGTATTAGAAGAAGGGGAAAGGCTATGTGGTGAATGGCTTATTCAAGCACATGGGACAAGATATAACTTAAATCACGAACCATTTGTTGTATTCGACCTAATGAAGGGAATGAATAGGCTTCCATTTGAAACTCTGAGAAAGAGGGTTAGTGGGAAGTTTGTTATGCCTTATCTTGTTAACTATGGGATTCCCATATCTGTTGAAGAAGCCATAAAAAGGTTAGGCAAATACGGCTTTCATGGTGCCTTGGACAGAATAGAGGGGGTTGTCTATAGGGTTGAAAGAAAAGGGCAATTTGGATTTATCTGCAAATGGGTAAGACCAGACAAGAAAGATGGGTGTTTTTTAGAAGATGAAACAGGAGAAAAGCCTATCTGGAATGTGGACATTAAAACATTTTTGCAAAATAAAAATAATAAGGAGATTAAAGATGATAAATATACAAATAGATGAAAAAAAAGATGAAAGAGATGGTATCTAAATGTTTCAAGGAAAATATCAAAGATATATTAGATGATAGTATGCTAGAATATTGGGTAAGAGATGAAGTTCAACGTTTATTAGCAAAGGGTGTGTTTGATAAGGCAATAAAGCCAATGCTTACTAAAAACAAAATTGCTGAATTGCTTCAAGACACATTTAATAATTATGTTTATGAAAATTTTGGAGATAAGGGAAATGAATAAGAAAGAAAAAATTGAAGAAGTAATGGTTGAAAAAGAAAAGTTTGAAATTGCCATTAGTGATATTAAAAAAGTGTCTTGTTTTTTGGAGGGTATGGAAGTTTTAGCTGAAGGGGATAATACATTTTTAATTGGGCAATACAAACATAAATTAACCAATGCTATTCAATGGTTGCACAATTGGGGGACTGAAAAAAAATAAAGATGGGGCAAGAAGACATCTGGAATATACTAAGCAAAGAACCCGATAGATACTTTTCAATAAAGGAGTTGGCGGGAATTATGGGAACAAGAAGGGCATCTGTTTCGCAGACACTGATAAGGTTGCTGAAGCACAGGGAAGTTGAGAGAAAAAGCTATCTTCCCCCAAAAAAAGGGAGGGGACACGGCTATTATAAATTTAAGATAAATTTAAGGAGGTGCGAGGATTAAAATGAAAATAGGTATGTATAAAATAAAAATAATTGGAACAGAAGAAAACAAGGATGATGGGTTTTATGCTATAATAACATCTGGAGAAAGTAGCGGTTGTTTAGAGGATGAAATGTATGCTGTCAATGACAGAACCATTGAAAAACTCAGGCAGGAAAAAGTTAAGTTTGAGATAATTAGAGAACCTTAAAAGAATGGCAAGAAGTTTAAATTGTATTCATTACGGAAAGAGAAAGACAATAGATGTTTCAACAGAAGGTAAAAAATTAAATTATAAATTGGGTTGGTTATAAATGGGACAAGACGAGATTTGGGAGATATTAAGTAAGAAACCCAATAAATATTTTTCAGTAAAAGAATTATCCAAGGCTATTGGGACAAAAGAAACATCTGTTTCGCAGACACTGGTAAGGATGCTGAAGCACGAAGAAGTGGAAAGAAAAATAAATCATTACAAGGACAAGACCAAGCACATATATTATGGTTATAGGATTAGAAAAAATGGCAAAAATTAAATTTAATGTAGACCATAGTAAACATCCAGCGTGTATTTTTTGTTGGATTATGTTTTTTTTAGCTGGTCTTTTAATTGGAATTATGGTTGGTATGTATATAATATAGACAAAAACGCCACAAGGAAAAAAGAAAGATGACATACTCCCATACCATAAATGGTAGGGTATCTTAAAGAAAATGGAAACAAAATCAATACCAAGACCATCAGTAAAGGAAGTTGAGATAGAATGCGAGGGGTGTAAGACTAAAGGAACAATATATTTTACAAATCAAGAGATATGGAGTAATACAACTATAAAACAGCAATGTAAAAGGTGTGATAGGTTCACAGTATGGAGATTATTAGAATTAAATTCGGA
>SDBV01008389.1_pt1 | contig 13954 bp, 14 predicted proteins | sample 2277081 | NCBI WGS metagenome assembly SDBV01 (sample SAMN10402039, study PRJNA504765) | marine sediment metagenome | isolation source: marine sediment core GS10_PC15, 223 cmbsf | place: Arctic Ocean: Southern Knipovich Ridge | collected 2010 | reverse complement strand
CATCCCTAAGATTGCCGGTGTCTGGCAAATCGCCTGACCTATCAGCATCGTGCGCAAAACTATGCCATGATTCTTTGGAAACCTGCCCATTCCCGTTATTGCGCCTCCGGCAGTCATGCCTGATCCTATGCCAGGACCCAAGGCGCTGGCACCCATTGCCACACCCGCACCCAGGCAGATGCCCAGAACGGCCCAATCGCCGCCAGGAACCCGCGTGAAAAGAAGCAGTAAAGATATCACTATCGCAAAAATGCTGGGGGTCTGAGCCATTGCCTGCCCGATGAGCATACGAGAGGTTACCAAAGTCGATTCGTCGGGATTGCGTGCTACACCGTCGCATCCTGTTCCGGCAGGCCAGCCGCAGCCTACACCACTGCCAAATGCGCCAAGACCTATCGACAAGCCCGCTCCAGTGAGCGCCGCCGCTAAAGCAAAACCCGTTGCCCCAGCGCCAACGGCTGGAACCATTAATATTACCAAGCCTACAACCAACGCAAAAATAGAAGGGCTTCCGCCAACGGCCTGGCCAATTAGCATTGTCCGGAGCATATACCCATGCTGTTCAGGCTGGCGCATGATGCCTTCATTCGCTTGGCCTGCGGCCATCCCCATGCCGATCGCCGCACCTATCCCGCCAAGACCAAGCGCAAAACCCGCGCCAAGGTAACGGCCTATAAGTTCCCATGCTTCTGGTGAAATGTCCAAAACAGTTTCCTGTCCCTCAAAAAGCGGGGTTAATTAGCCCCAAAAAAACAAAACGATCACTTAATAGCAACCGCTATATAAGTCAAAGTCAGCATGGTGAAGACAAATGCCTGCACGGTGCCGACGAAGAAAATGAAAAACATGTCCAAGCCGATTGGCAACACTATGTGGAAGGTCAGTTGCGAGACCACCACTAGAATAATACCGCCGCCAAGGATATTTCCAAACAGACGAAACGAAATCGAAACGATCTTCGCCATTTCGCCTATTACATTAAGTGGAAAAAAGAACAGCGCAGAAAGTTTACCCATTATCAACTCTGCACCCTTTGCCCCCTCCTGCTCCCAAAGCGGACCAAGCAACTCCTTAAAATAACCCCACACGCCCTTCACTTTAACGGCGCAAAACGTCGCGATCACCGCCCCCATAGTGCCCAAAGCGAGAGTGCAGTTAATGTCCGCCGTGGGTTCCTCGAAAAGGCCAGAGGGGAGAAATCCCATGAAATTGCAAAGCAAAAGGAAAATAAAAAGCGAGGCTATGAGAGGAAGGAAAGCACGGTTCTTTTCGCGCGTCTCAAGCTCCAGAGAACTTGCAACCAAACCATCAAAGGCACCGACAAAAAGTTCAAACGTCAACTGCGCCCGGCTCGGAACAAACGAACGTTTTCGTGTGGCCACCCACATCAGTCCCCACAAGACAAGCATTACCACAAGCGTGTTGAAAACTGTTAGCACGTTTACGCCGAGAGGTACGGGAATGTCGGTAAACGGGACGTAATGTAGAACTAATCGTTCGCCGATTTTTTCCATTCTGCCTTATCTTCCTTTTTGAGGTCTAAACCCGTAAATCCCATAAAAGCCATCACCACACGAACCACGAATAATCCCGCTACCGCGCCCAGCATGCAGTAACCCCGCTCCGGGTCAAAGCTGTAGGCGCGCCACAGGGTAGCTCCATATATGGCAAACTTGATAAGAGACCATTTCTGGAAGCAGGATTTTACCTTGTCGGGAGACACGATTGCAACCTTTTCCATTCGGGACGCCAAAAGCCAAAAACCCAGCACTCCCGCGATGCCTCCCATTGCAATTCCCAGCCCCACTTCCCGCTCGAATTTGAATCCTATTGCCGCCGCAACCAGGGTCAAAATCAGCGAAAAGCGGACTGTCATAAGCCTGAATCGCCTAAGTACGCGCATTCAATTTTCCTTTATATAAGCTTTAAGCATGTGATAAGCGCCGAAACCGGCCGCCGCAATGCCCAACAATATTGCAAGAGCCAGCACCAGACCTTTTCCTGCGACTAATTTGTCCAAATACACGCCACCCACAACGCCGGCCAAAATGGGCAAAGCGATAAAAAGTCCCAATTGTCCCACCAGGCCCAAAGCGCCTAAGGCGGACAATTGTCCATTTATGTCTTTCTTAGCCATGCTGGCAGCAAACCGGGCCTACGAACGCTAATTCCTGAACAAAACGTGAGTATACCTGATACGGGCATAGTTCTCCACAAGTTTTTCGGGGGGCTGTGCATGATAAAGCGCTAAAGTCATCTACCCTGCACGCCGATAATCTCAGTAACGGGTAGACTTGATAGGGACACATTGTAAGTATAACAAAGGGATAAGGTTATGCAAAACACATTAGCAACGCTAAATACCGCTCAGAATGTCAAGCCGCGCATGCATCCCATGCAGCGCCAAGCGCAAGCCAGGCCTCAGGCCGCCAGATCTAGCCAAGACACCGTCAGTATCGGCGGAAACACTCTGATTACGGCAAAGATGTCCATCAAAATCGTCGTCGAACGTTCCATGGCACGAATACGTCTTGTTGTCTCAAATTCCGCGGAAGCGGCAGGCGTACAGGGAAACGGGCAGGTTTCGGCGCATGATCAGTCCGCCGAGGCCGTTGCAGGGCGTATCGCAGACTTTGCTCTGGGCGCATTTGAAGCATGGTGGGACAATCATGACGAGTTGGGTGAGGACGAAGCGCGCCAGCAATTCGTTGACTTCATTGGTGGTGCAATCGGACAAGGCATTGCGGAAGCTCGCGACATTTTGGGTGCGCTTAATGCATTGACGCCTGGTGTGGATTCTAAAATCAGCTCCATCAGCGAAATGATTCAGGCTCGCCTGGACGAATTCGCGGCAAACGGCGCTCAGCAAGTCGAATAGGCACACTCTCAACAGTCCTTAAGTTTCGGTCTATGCGGGATGAACTTCTGTTCTTCGCCACATAGACCGAGATTGTGCGTTACGGGGCGCGTCCTGGGGAGTTTTGGCTATACCTCTTGCGCTTTCTTATCAAATCTAAGTGAACGGGATCTTTTGCTGTGTGTTGATGATCTTGTTTTGCCGACTGAGTAGAGTGGGGAAGCTTATTGTGCTATACTCTGTCCTCAATTGTTTGGTATCGGAAAAAATGGGAAAACTATAATGTCGAAAGAAATGAAAGCAACAAACATATCTTGGAGCGTGGCCCATGTTACTCAGGAGCAACGCGAGGAACGGAATGCGCATAAGGCGGTTGTGGTCTGGTTTACGGGTTTGTCTGCATCGGGCAAATCGACGATTGCGTTGGCTGTTGAAGATGCCCTGTTCAAACTTGGTTGCCACACTTACATTCTTGATGGAGACAACATCCGTCATGGTCTTAACAAAGACCTGGGCTTTTCTCCTGAAGATAGAGAAGAAAACATCCGCAGGATTGGTGAAGTGGCTGGCCTGTTTGCTCATGCCGGAGCGATTGCACTGACGGCCTTCATCTCGCCATATAGGCGTGACCGCGACGAGGCTCGCAAGGTTGTTCCTGACGGTTCCTTTATAGAAGTGTTCGTCGATTGTCCGCTTGAAGTTTGCGAAGAGCGCGATCCCAAAGGCTTGTATAAAAAGGCTCGTTCGGGCGACATTCCGGAGTTTACTGGAATATCGGCACCATACGAAGCGCCGCTGGAACCTGAGATTACGGTGGACACCTCCAAAAACACCGCTGAAGAATGCATGCAGATTGTTCTTGATGAGTTCAAAAAAAGAGGAATCCTCAGCAACTAAGATGCCGTCGGCATGCGCCGATAAGTTTATTGCAGTTCTTGCGCCCCTTAATTTTTTGAGGGGCGTTTTTTCTGGATGCTCGACACGGGTCGACTTGTTTTGTATACTTGCCTTAGTAGTCGTCTGAGTTTTCTGACCTTAAGGGGGGCTGACCATGTGGCTTGACGATATTAACGCGTCCGTTCTTATTCTCAACTTCTCATACGTCCTGATCGCGGTTGCCCTTATCCTGCGTAACATCCTTTGGCTGCGTGCGGCGTGGACGGGGGGGCAATTGTGTATGATCGCGTACGGAGTCCTGGCCGGCGAACCGGTAATCATAGCGTGGAATTGTTTTTTCTTGTCTATCAACTCATTCCAGGTTGTACGGATCATCCTTGAACAACGGGATATACACGTGCCGGAGGAACTAGAGCAGATTCACAAGAAAGTGTTTCCGCTCATGTCGAAACGCGAATTCTTGAAGTTTTGGAATTCGGGAGAAGTGCGGGAGGTCACCGACGAATGTCTCGTGCGCCAAGGAGAACCGCAGAAAGAGATCCACCTGATCATGGACGGCAAGGTGAGCGTTACGAAAGGGAAGAGGGAAGTTGTCCGATTAGGGAAAAACAGTTTTTTTACGGAGATGAGCTTTCTTACCCATATGCCCGCCACCGCGAATGTCACCGCTGTGGGGACTCTGAAGTACAACGCGTGGGAGCAGGATCAATTGCGTAGTTTCAAAGAAACCGATCCCGAACTATTCATCAAAATCCAGTCGGCCGTGAGTCTGGACCTGATGCACAAGCTCCAACACGAACTCATGGGACAAACCTTGTATTGAGCGCCCTGCCTACAGGCCCTTACTACTTGTCAATGTTCTCCGCCAGGATCCCGTAGACGTGACCGACGCTCCACTGCTCAAGCGTGCTCCAGCTTCCGTCCGCCAGCTTCGTATTGCGGAAATTCATCCTGTAAACCATATGCTTACCTGAACTCAACTTCGCCAGGCAATTGGCGCCGATATAGCGATAGGTCTTGACTTCCCAATGGTCATTGCGCCACTTTGCCTCTTCGCGCTCCTCCCAAGGCAAATAAATATCTAGTTTCAGTAACTGCTTGTCCCGAATCTTTGCCTCGAAAGCCTTCCGAATCACCTTCTCCGCGTCGTCCCACTTTCCTCCGTGGTATTCGGACTTTGGGAAGCGCGCCGCCGCCAACTTGCGCTGCTCCGCATCCACCATATCCTTGCGCACCTTGCGCACGGCATCCGTCACCTTTGTTATGTTCGCCTGCATCGGCGCCGCCCGCTCCGAGGCATCCTTCCGAGCCTTGACGAACTCTGGTAACGCCTCCTTATCCGCCTCGGGCAATTCCGGCAGCAAAACATCAATCGTATCCAACAGGATACTCGAAAAGATCACAACATGCTCCTCAGCCGAACCAGCCGCATGTTCCTGCATCGCCTTGTCACTGCCCTCAATACGCGCAAGCCTGTCCAGACCATACTGCTTGATATTCTCCTCCGCCTCATCCAACGCATAAGCCACCACGCTCCCCACGCCGTCCAGCCAATCCTTCGAGAAGCGCTCCACCTGTTCCACGGCCACCCGTGCCTCACGCCCATCCTTCACCAATTCCTGCAACTCCTTCATGTCCGGGTATTGCTTTCGAAACGCCGTCACAGCCGCCCGGGCCGCAGGCAACAAGGCGTTAACCCTCTCGACTGGCCCCCGTGCCTTCTCCATTTCAGCTGACAACTTTGTCGCGTCCCCGTCCGACATAGTGCTCGATATACTCCGTACTTTCCACTTCGCATTCTCATGCGCCTTCTTCAGGAGTTCCGCGTTCTGCTGGATCGCAGCCAAGACACCCCCCAGATTCCCCGCGGCATCGTCCGCCTTGGCCACGCGGGCCTCCACCAGTTTTCTGGCCTTGGCAATCTTGGCATCCAGCGCAAGCACGTCGGGGTGTTGCGGATTGAACTTGCCCTTGTTCCATTCTTTCTTGATCTTCCAAGGATGTTCACGCTTAAGGTAGTCCCGGGCTTCTTCGATATTCATCGTTTCAGCGTCCGTCAGCGTCCGATCCAAGGCGGAGTTGAACTGTTTCATTTCGTAGACCATCGTGCTGGGCAGCGGATCGCTTGACGCGGGACCATCGGCCGTCACGGTTGCCGCCGGAGCTTCTTTCTTTGGCGCCGCCGTCCCTATGACCTTTGCTGTTACCGCCTCCAGTTGCTTCCGCACAGCGACGATGTCGGGATGGTTCTCGTCGAATTTACCTTTGAAGTCCTTATGAATCATGTCCCATTCTTTCTGGGCCGATTCGAGGTATGTTTTGGCGTTTGGCAAGTCGCCTTGGGTCGCTAGCTTATCAGCCTTCTCAAGGGCAGGCGGAATCTTTTTCAATGAATAGGCGACCATGCCATTCAGTTTTTCTTGCCCAAAGGCACAACAAGAAATCATGACCACAGCCGCTGTTACGCAAATTGCCCACTGCTTTTTCATCTCGACCGCCCTCCTCGATTGAATCACATTCGTTCACAAGTGGTTTTTACCGTAACACGCACTGGAGTAAACTGTCAATGATTTTGTCAGGACATGAGTGCCTCAAGAGTGCACTAGAGGCTTAACGCATGCAACTGACACTTTTAGTTTCCGCCACTCAACGAGCGATGGGAATCGCATTTGCACCGTTTGTTGCTTGGGTCGGGACACTTCTTGATAGCGGCTATGATGGCGTCGCCTTTCTCGGTGTCGATGGGGCCGTGGAGCGTGACGTTTGAGGAGCCCATAAAGCTGTCGTGGTAGGTTTCTTTTGTGTAGAAGCCGCAGGAAGTGCATTGCCAGTAGGAATCGATGTGCTCGTCCCCTGTTATCTCCATGCAGATAACGGCCGCTCTGGTTTTGGCATCGCCTAAGTCATTCTCGCACTTCAGGCACTTCATGCCCGGCGTCTGCGGCTTGGCTTCGGGGGTGGATGTCGAAGCAGACCCATCTTTTGAGTCATCCTCGAATTTAAGGGTTTTCCATGCGCCGTGGTACTTGCGAAGGCGTTCCAGGTCTCGCCCCTGGACGGTTTCGAGTCGCCGCAGGTTCATGTTGTCCTCGATATCCGCGAGCTTTACTTTGCGGGCAATCGGATTGGTCTTTGCGCGAAGAACGAAGTGCTCATAAGTCTCCTCGTCCTTTCGTGTGAGACAACGAACCGCCTCGATTACTTCTTGGGAGAAGCCCTCCTTCTCTAAAGACTCGAAGGTTAATTCCGTATCTTCAACCGTGTCGTGCAAGACCGCGACGCTCATCTCGGACTCCGAGTCCATTTTGAACATGAGTCTCAAAGGATGGAGAATATAGGGGGAGCCCGCTTTGTCCACTTGGCCCCGGTGGGCCTCCACCGCAAGCTCGATTGCTCGTTGCAATGTTGCCATTTAGTACGCACCCCTAGCTGTTTTCGCCAATATCAGAATAGCGGCGTGTCGCCGCGGCCCTTTCACTCACAGTCCTTAAAACCGATGCTACAGTTTTCTGTCTGCTATGTTCAAACAGAAAATGAGAATGATTTATTCACCTTATGGTTTCGAGCAGTTCATTTCCACGAGCGGAGTCGAACTTTGAGATGAGACAATTAGGCACATTGACATCTACTCCCATGGTGTAATACTGTTGATAGAGTAATTAAGAGGCCCAAGTCTTGACGCAAATATCATGAGGGAGCTTTTCAATGAATCGTGCGCCCATCTTTGTAGCCTTAGCCATTTTCATTTTGATGCTTTCGCAGAACTCCAGCGGCGAAAGTATCCGACCTGCCAATCCCGATGCATCCGAGAATGCGAGGAAAGTCCTCCAATACCTGTACGATTTGCCGAATCAGGCGGAAAATCGCATTGTGTCGGGTCATCTTGCCGGAGGTTCGATCGGCCCATCTGTGCCGAAGGGCGAAGACAGCGGTTATCGGTTCAGAATGGACGAGATAGAATATCTTCGTGATATCTCGGGGCAATGGTTGGGGCTAATTGGCGCGGACTATTGCGCGGGCTGGATCAAATCTCCCGATCCAGTAGAAGCCACCATGTACTACAAGGACCTCAACCGGGGCTTGATCGACTACTGGAATGCCGGTGGCCTCGTGCTCATCACGACCCATCAATTCGATCCCCGGCAACTGCACAAAGGAGGCGGATACAGCAAATTCCTCGACTGGCCCGCCAAGGAGCGCCTGGACATTTCGACGCTCTATACGCCGGGCAACGAGGCCTATGAGAATTTCCGGACGATCATGGATCGCTGGGCGGAGGGGCTTCTTGAATTACAGGAGCATGGAGTTGTTGTGATGTGGCGGCCCTTCAACGAATGCACAAACTCGAGAAAGTGGTGGTGTCTGAAGCCAGCGGATCATTTTAAGGCTCTCTACCGTTACACTTTTGACTATATGACTCATGAGAAAGGACTCAACAATCTACTGTGGGTTTACGATGGCAAACCACAGGGAAAGAATGAATTGAACTTGTCGCATTATCCAGGCGACGACTATGTCGATGTCGTAGGCTATACCATGAACTGGGACTCCGGCCCGGTGGCGCAGCCCACCCATCCCTATCCCAAGAAAGTTTTCGGCTGCGTGGAGTTTAACGCGCGCTTCGACAAAGAGAAATACTCCTATCTCGATATAACTCGCGACTACGACTACGCGCCAAAGTTCGCTTGGATGAGGGACAACCTGCCGTATGCCTCATTTTTCATGAGTTGGGATCGGCTTTCCGGCCCATATGCGCACGGCACGCCGGAAAGCGTCAAAGCAATGTACAACGATCCTGTTGTTGCTAATCGCGGTGAGGTCAACTGGCGCGCTGTGAAAGACAAGGCAAAATGAAGAGGCTCGCACCTATACTGTTGCTGGCCACTACATGCCTGCTTTCATTCCTGGCATGGCCGCAACAGCTTCACGAGCGGCCGCCCAACGTGTTGCTAATCATGACCGACGACCAAGGTTATGACGATCTTGGCGTTCATGGCAATGAACAAATCGACACCCCAGTCATCGATCGGCTTGCCACACAGGGCGCGCGATTCGACCGTTTCTATGTCAGCCCCATATGTGCGCCGACGCGGGCGAGCCTTATGACCGGCCGCTGGTTTCTGCGCACGGGTGTCGTCGAGGTTGTGCCGGATCACCTTTCTACGATGCAATTAGAGGAAACGACCCTGGGCGAAGCTTTTCAGCAGGCGGGTTATGCCACAGGGCTCTTCGGCAAGTGGCACCTGGGTAAATGGTATCCCTATCATCCGAGTCGCCAGGGATTCGATGAGTTTTTCGGATTTCGTAGCGGGGCCACCCCCACCTACTTCGATGGAGTTATGGAACATAATCTCAAGGAGGTCAAAACGAAGGGATACCTCACCGACATATTCACAGATCGCGCACTGGAATTTATAGAGAAGAACCGTAGCCAGCCTTTCTTTTGTTACCTTGCTTACAATGCACCGCACTCGCCCTTTCAAGCGCCAGACCGCTATTTCGATAAGTACAAGCAGCGGGGTTTGGATGACAGGACGGCCGCAGTTTACGCGATGTGCGAGAGCGTGGACGAGAACCTTGGCCGCATACTGGCGAAACTCGATGATTTAGAACTCGCCGACGATACGATTGTACTTTTCTTGACGGACAATGGCCCAAACGGAAGACGATTCAACGCGGGAATGCGGGGAAGCAAAGGCAAGGTGGACGAAGGCGGCGTGCGCGTGCCTTTGTTCGTGCGCTGGCCGGGGCACATCGCTCCAGGAAAATCGGTCAAACCTTTGACGGCCCATATTGACCTGTTTCCCACGCTGGTGGAATTATGCGGCATAACGATGCCGAAGACATTGCCCCTGGACGGCATGAGCCTGGCTCCGTTATTGCTTGAAGATGAAAGCGCGTTTCCTGAACGTAATTTCTTTAGTGTACGCATAGACGAGAGCCCTGGGGGGACGCGAAAGTTGCTCCGCGGTGGCGTGCGTAGCACCCGCTGGAGGCTTACGATGGAAGGTGAGCGCCTGGCCTTGTACGATATGCTGGCCGACTCCGGCCAGCGGCGGAATGTGGCCGAGCAGTTTCCTGAAACGGCCCAGGAACTACATGGGGCCTTTGATGCGTGGTATGCCGATGTTACGCGAGACGCGCCAGGACGCGTTGCGATTCCGCTTGGTTACGCCGAGGAACCCACTATGCCGTTGACTGCCTCCGACGCCCATTTGCGTGGCACCATCTCCGTAAAAGGCAAAACGCCTTCGGATATCGGGTGGGTTCATAGCTGGACGAGTGCGGCCGACCACGTGTGGTGGAATGTGGAAGTGGTCAAGGCAGGCGCCTACAGTGTTTCTGTGGTCTATTCCAATCCCGAACCCGGCACGGCGGCACCGATTCTCGTTGAGGGAAAGGACGACGCCCTAACCGGCGAACTTGCACCCACGCAGACCCGAGCTCGAAAGACATCGAAAGACAACAACCGCGTGGAACGCGAGCAAACTATTGTTTCTTCGCAGGCCGAGATGCCATTAGGCGTACTGCAACTGAAAACAGGCAAACAGCGGCTGTATTTCCGAATGCGCGAAGATCCCAGCCGGGACTTTAAGCTGCGAGGGCTTGTTTTGAAGCAAGCGGAAGGCTGAGGAATGGTTCGAACGCTTTTGCCGAGCGGGTTCTGATTATCCTTCGGATTCGTCAGGATGGGATTCTGGATCAGGCTCAGCGAAGGCCTTTATGTCATTCAGTACCCACCTAAGAGGTGAGCGGTCAATGGTCTCGTGCAACGCAGGTGTAGATTCAATCCCTGCCGAAGTGCGGTGGAAGGGCCCATATAACAGGACGATGATGGGGCAAACCGTACGCCGGGCGCGCCTAGGCATAGAGGGCCTGTCTTCCCATTTGCCATTGATGAAGAAGCGCATTGTCTCGGGAGCTATCTCGATGGCTTCAGCGCCAGACGTGACTGCGTCTTCGTGAATGGCGCGGATGTATCTGTACTCCGGGAGGTAGTGTTTCCGCAGAAAGAAGCGAAGTGCCTCAGACCTGGCGCTGTCGTGCTCGTTCATTTTCCGACTCTCCTATTTCCTGGCTCCTCAACTCCTCGCCCCAGCCTATTCTCCGCGAAGATGTTTGTCGAACCACTCGACTCGTTCTTTGTCGAGGTCGGGCGGATCTATCGCACCTTTGAAACTGGCTCCGTGTCCTGCGCCTTTTACGCGTACCAGCTTCACGGCCACATTCGCTTTGCGGAGCAAATCCTCCAACATTTCGGACATCCTGAAGGGAACGATGTCGTCTTTGTCGCCATGCAAGAGCAGAAAGGGCGGATCGTCCGGCGACACGTGCGAGACAGGGGACGCTTCCTTTGCGCGCTTGTACGCCTCCGATTCGGTATCCTCTATTTCGTTCTCCTCCAAACCGAGAAACGAAGAGTACCTCCCCTCCAAAAAACTCGCAGGCGTAGCGCGCGCTACGACGCATTGCACCTTAGCGCTCACGCGATTGACAGGACTCTCATCCCCCGGATCGCCTTTGCCATCCAACAGCCCCAGCATACTAACCAAATGTCCGCCCGATGAACCGCCAACAGCCCCGATACGTTCCGGGTCGATGCCATATGTTTCGGCATGATACCTGATGTACCGCACAGCACGCTGAGCGTCTTCCACAGCCGCCGGATACAAAAACCGCGGAGTCGCACGATGATTGATGGTAAAAACAGTGTATCCCGCCTTAACCAGCGCAGCACCCTCAGTTTCGATATGCCCCCCCTGCGTAATTCGCTTCGCATCATAATCCAGCGGACGTTTCCAACCACTACCCGAAATATGCACAAGACCATAACCGTTAGGACTAACCGGATGATAGACGTCCATCAAAAGGGCAAGCCCCGAGTACATGCCATAGACGACATTGCGCTCCACCTTCAGCGCGGGAAGTTCCGGCTCAGCCCCGGCCGGCATAATCGGCAACGTACAACAAAACACAAGGCCTATCGCAACGATTTTTCGCATCAGTGGAGCCTCCTTTAGAGTCCTGGCGCCGTCATTTTTCGGCGAGTCTTTCAAAATAAGCTTCAAACTTCTGTTGCTGTTCACAGTACTGCCCCAGATCTTCTAGAAATACATCGACGTCCTTCAAAAACCCTGGCACGTAAATTGGATATTTGGCCTTCCGAGAATAGACTTTAATATAATCTAGAGTTATTAGTTTCATGGGCCTTAGTTTTTCAATGTCATCCCACGATATTGTTTTGTATGGGCCGTATATTGTCCCCGCCCGCAATCCCTCGCTTGACACGAAAACTGGGGAACATTTGATAGCTAGTATTGTGAGTAATGGTACAGAGACAATGGTTGCGGCTATTCCTCCAACTGCTCCTGCGACGATTAAGTGTATTGGTTCACCAACCAATACGTCCCAAAACGACATAGTTGCGACAAACACTAAACTTATTCTTCCAATGTGAAGTGCGCCATACTTAAACCTACATTCATATCTGTTTCTTGTCATGCGTCGTTCTCCTTTGCAGGGAGATACCTCTTCTTGGGGTCGTAGGCGCTCTTTCCCACGGCAACTATGTGCCCAGCCTTGCTAAGGCGCGCGAGACGTTCGCGCATGGCCCGCGAGCTGATCCCCACCTCTTGACTAAGGTACTGGGTGGATGCGCCACCGTCGGCTTCGCCTGCTCGAATCAACTCCAGGATTCTTCGGTCCTTCTCGTCACCTTGTGTTCTGGCCGCCATGCGTTGCAAGCTGAAAGTGACCCTAAAACGGAAAGCCACTTCCTCCATCTTGGGTTCGGGCAAATCCACGGCACGGCAGGAAGCCGCCATGCGCTGAAAACCGCTTCCCCATTGCTCGATCAGATTGAGTTCTTTGAAGATCCTGCCGATCACCCGGTTCCTCAGTTTTGACACACCATCGCGGACATCGGCGATAGTCAACCCTCCGGCCAGTAGTCCGGGGTTTTCTATCTCGATCCGGTCATCGAAGATCGCAATCCGGATCGGAGCGCCTGTCTGCGAGTAATCCGCATGAACGATGGCATTCGTTAGGGCTTCGCGCACGGCTTCCAGGGGCACATTCCAGACATCCTTCCTGCGCAACTCGACAAACTCCGCCGCGCGGGACGAATGCTTCTTCACGAAGTCAAAGGCATCGTTTAAAGCCAGGGGAAGATGGTCCTTGATATCCAGTTGATCCATTATCTTGGCCTTGTCCGTTCCGCTGAAGCGCCCGCACTGAATCCAGGCATCTTCGAAATAGCGCTCCCTGACAGTGCCAAAGAGAAGTATGCCCCCGACCGTCGGCACGGGTTGTCCCTGATGCCTGGTGGTTAGGCGCAAGGTTTCCGGGGTGGTCTCATCCCATTCCCGCAAACCGTCAAATAACCCGGAAGCTACCCGGAAGTCCAACGCTTCCGGGTTAATATCCGGCATCGGTTCCTCATCGTAACTAAGATTCCGGGCCGAACGCGTCAGTTCCGCTGTCAATGGCCCGTCGGCCTGCCGGTTGGTGGATCCCACCCGAACCAGCACGCCGTTTGCTATTCCCAAAGATTTCAACCAATGAGGACGCTGAGCACTCGGATAGACCTCCACCGCCAGCAGGGTGCGTTTCTTCCAGTTCACCAGCTCCACACTCGGGGCCAGACGCGGCTCAATGGAATCCGCGATCAGGTTACAGAGCCGCTCTTCCTCGTCCAGCGGATGCTCAACCCCAAGTACGGCTTTGCTCCCGTCCTCGATCCCGATCAGCAGGACTCCGCCCGCCGTGTTTGCAAATGCCGTCAGTGTCTTCAAGATGTTCTTTGGCGACGACAGGTCCTGCTTGAACTCAAGGGTCTTCCCCTCCGGACGCGTCAGCATTTCTTCAATCTTCATGCGTATTCCGCACAAAACTTTTGATTCGACTTTGGACAGGACTCTGCCATTTTGTTTATTACATGTCCGTTTCTACATATCTTCGCAGTATCGTAATAACTATAGCTCATGTGATTTCCTTTACTGCCGCCTAAGATTGATTACGTTTTATCTCCACGCATCAATATATACGGAAAACGCTATGGTTGCAAGATGAAATAGGGAGTCTCCTTAGAGACAGTAGCCGAAGCGATTTGTTGAACGGTACAGCTATGCGATGGTCACAATGGGCGCCCTACTTCAATTGGGTCTGAAGCAGCCGAACCTCTCTTATCCATACAGTGCC
>SDBV01008388.1_pt1 | contig 13954 bp, 17 predicted proteins | sample 2277081 | NCBI WGS metagenome assembly SDBV01 (sample SAMN10402039, study PRJNA504765) | marine sediment metagenome | isolation source: marine sediment core GS10_PC15, 223 cmbsf | place: Arctic Ocean: Southern Knipovich Ridge | collected 2010 | reverse complement strand
TGGTTACTGCCTGATGTCTTAGAAGGAAAACAGTTTATAAATGGAGTTGCCATAAAAGAAAATAAGAGGGTTGAAAGGAAAGCCGCCTAAATGCCTTTTACACACTTAATTGACAAAACTCTTGGATAAGGGTAGAGAAGGTAACCAAGCTATGTATGATTTTTATGATGCATTATGCGTAAGCACTTACAAGTAATTTAATAATATGATTCTTGTTAAAAATAACCAGCTTGATTAAACCTTTCTGTTGTTAATCATAAATCTTCACTCCACTATGTCTTATCAATAACATGATGAAATCTTGATTTTCCTCAGAGTGAAAATTGCGGATAACCAATCGAACTCGTTAGATTAAAAGGATTCTGAGCGGATTTTGATAATAATCGATAGATATCATCAGTATTTACGTAAATTCAAAAACACTCTAAGTTGAAGTTATCAATAAAGTTGATGCAGTCAGGATTCCGTTGAGTACTTAGAGTTAAAAATGATTTTAAATTTCATATGAGATGCAAGATAACAAATGTAAATCCTTATTTATTTTTTGCACAATAACGAATACTTCAAGAAAAACATAAAGAAACATTGCCGACTTACCGGTTTTTCTAGTAAAATTAAATCAGGCTTAAAAAGCAATTTCTTATAATCTAACAAAATGTGATATAATCTGTTAAATTCTTTGGCAAATGAGGTTCTATGATTTCCCATCTATTAAAAGAAAAATCTATTATTATTGTTCTGTTTTTTCTGATATGCAGTATCCCTGCCTTTGCATTTGCTGATGAAGATAAAACTTCCGAGAAGTATGTTAAGGATGCAGATTATTACTATAACCTTGGCATTGTATTTGGAAATTTAGGCAAGTATCAGGAAGCATTAGATGCCTACAAGCGGGCAATCAAGATTAAACCCGATTATGCAAAGGCACATTATAATCTTGGTACTGTCTATGGAAAATTAGGAAAGCATCAAGAAGCAATTTATCCCTACAAGCGGGCAATCAGGATTAAACCCGATTATGCTGATGCACATTATGATCTTGGCTATTCCTACTTTATATTAAATGATAAGAGTTCTGCATTGTATCAATATAAGATTCTGAAAGATCTTAATAAAGAATTAGCAAACAAATTGTTCAATAATATTTATCCTTAAACACCCTTAGCAAGCACAAGATATTTAAGAGAAGGGGCTTATTTTTCTAAGCCTTTTTTTGCTTGCTTTGAACCGTTAATAAACGATAGCTAATTCGAGATTATAATGTTTAAAGTTTCTTCACAAGAAGTACGTTGTTTATCTATGGGGAGAGATAAGATATTGTTTATAATATATAAAGAAAGGAGATGGAAATGGGAATAACTGATAACCTGAGAATACAGCATAAAGAACTATTGGAAGCAGCAATAAAAATATCAAAACTCATTAATTCTGAAGACGTCTCCAAAGAAGCAGAGCAAATTTATAATCTCTTATCAGAACTGGATGGGAGCCTACACTTTCACTTGATAAAAGAAGATGAATCACTATATCCTGCATTACTTAGACACCCTGATAAGGAAATCGTAAAAGTAACAAAGCAGTTCCAAGAGGAAATGGGTGGATTACTTCATGCGTTTCACAATTATATAAAAAAATGGCCGAATGCTGTAGCAGTCCAGAATAATTCGGATGAATTTATTAAGGAAACTACAAAGATATTTGATGCGCTTACATATCGAATTGACAAAGAAAATAACGAACTTTACTCACTCCTTGACAGATTATGAGCCATTCTGAAAAGCTCTCTTTCCATTGTTAATCCTCGATTTTTAAATTGAACAAATTTGAGTTTCAGTAGGTGTTGTTGAGGTTTCCTTTCAGCTTCGGATTTTATTGAGTTACAGGTGTTGTCAATATTTCAGAATTAAATTTTAAAAGAAAGAACACACATATTATATAAAAAAATTGCAGGGCGAAATTATATGATCAAAGTTATATCTGTTGTATGTAGATAATTAAACACTAAAGCTTCCTCTCGTTCTCATCTGTCACCCCCTCGGCTTCTTCCGCCGCCACCATATCCGCCTCTTCCTCCGCCACTACCAAATCCACGTTTCCCTCTGTCACCACTATATCCTCATCTACCGTCACGATTGTCGGTGCGTGGGCGAGCCTCATTCACGTTAAGAGTTTTTCCTTTTAAATCTTTACCATTTAGGTTATCGATTGCAGACTGTCCTTCATCTTTAGAAGGCATCTCAACGAATCCAAATCCTTTTGATTCACCACTATACTTGTCTTTTATGATCTTTGCGGTTTCAACCTGCCCAAATTCTTCGAAAGCCAGCCTCAATTCATCTTCGGTGACCTCACTTGACAAATTACCTACATAGATATTCATTCTTATCTCCTTATTATCTTGAATATTTATATCTCAGTTTCGCTTAACTTATAGCTTTTATTACTTAGTGCCTAAAAACATACATTGACCTGCCCCATTAGAGATAGACGTTAATATAGTTTATTCTATAAGAAAAGTACAGAAATATTTATCAGTTTTCCTTGATATTAAATCAAAAGAAGCCCACAATACATTCGTATGAAAAATAAAAAACCACATATGATAAATATAAAAATCTATTGCGGTGACTTAGAAAGAACTATTGATAAAGAGGGGTTATGATGCAAAAGGTTCAAAGATTTGCAAAGCCTGTTTAGAGAAACCGGCTCCTAATAAAGTTAATGAGATTAATAAAGATAAAAAACTAGGTTAACTATTAGTGAAAATAATATGAAAATTCTCGTGGTAGATGATGATATAAATATTCAGCGATTGTATAAAGAAGAGCTGGAAGACGAAGGTTATAAAATTGTTATTGCAGAAACCGGGAAAATGGCATTAACATTATTTGAGAAAGAACATCCAGATATTGTAACTCTTGACATACTCATGCCCGATATAGACGGCATCAGTGTTTTAAGAAAAATGAAAGAACAGCAGCCTGATATTCCGATCATCGTGTCAACAGCTTTTGATTACCGGGATGATTTTGCAGTATGGGCTTCAGAGGCATATATTGTGAAATCATCAGATTTAAGGGAGTTGAAAACAAAGATTAAGGAATTAAAAAAGGAATAGTTTCATAACCTGTCTTCATGCAGACTTTTTCATTGGCTTCAAATGGTTATCATCAACTTGAACTACATCTCGGTTTATTGAGTACATGATGTACTCTTCATTTTTACTCAGAGTAGAATTTGACGATAAGCAATAGAAATCTTCAGTCTGAGGGGAGTTTATTGATTCCCGTTACAAATTCCCACGACTGGATTTTAACCGACTAGTCATACGATATACACGGCATACTATTACCATTTGAAGTCTTCATTTTTGATAAGCTGAATCAAAATGAACTATGTAGACTAAAAGCTGCAATTTAGTTTTTGATGCTGTCGGTGATGATTTCACTCGGCAATGTGTCGCTATGCTGGGCCTTGTACAGGTAATAAATGATAATCTGAAGAATGGAGACACTACCCATTTTTCATGTTCAAATAGACCTTATGCATGTTATTATTCTCAAGGGCTTGTATTGGACAATTCAGCGTTATGGTCAAAAAAATAAAAAAACATTTATGCCCTTGCGGCAGTGGTAGAAAGTATAAAAAGTGCTGTTCCGGTAAGAAGCCACGTCAACAAACTGTAATGGTGGGTTCAGCAGAGCCTCTTAAAGGTTTTTACTATGATAAAGAAAAAATGACGGTTAAGGGTATAACACATGATGAGAGATTGATCAAACCTGCTGTTACTTACTCTCAAACTCACTATAACAGCGATTCAGGAAAAGAAAAGGTCTTGTCTCGAATCTATGACAAGGTAATTTCTAATAAAACAGATCTCTTGAGGCACCTTACTTCATCATTCGATTTAATTATAGCTTCTGACACAAATACGAAAATTATAGAAAATGAAACAATATCGGTGACCGGTATTATTCATTGTGTCTTACAGAACACTCGAGATCCTGAGAAATATAAAGTTAGTTTTCCTCTGCAGGGTGTTATGCCATTTCGAAACTGCCCAAGCGATTTACCTTCAGAAAAATTCGGATGGATAACAATAATAAAAAATATTATTAACGATCCGTTAAATAAATCGAAGAGATTCGCTATAGTTACAGATCATGATTTAGGTAATCACCGATCCTATAATGAAAAGCAACTGCCAATATTCAGAGATATTTATTTGCCGGATAATTTTAAGCTAATATATGGGAGAGGTGATGGTTCTACTGACAATCTCTTGATTGACTTAGTGAAGCGGTGCGACAAGAAAGCAACAGACGTACTCAAAGAGATTGAGAAAAATCAGCACTTTCAGTATGGTGACACAAGATTGTCAATCACTCAAATACCTGTACCCCATTTGTAGACAGAAAGAAGCTCAAATAATAATAAGGAGGTAAATATGCGTACTATCATCACATTGATTCTTTGTTTATCGTTCAGCATTGCATCGGCAGCAGAGGTAAAGACGGTACTCTGTAAAGATCCGAAGTCTGACAACCTGGACTGTCATGCTCCAGACTATTATGAGTATCTGGTTGCCGAAAATGCATAATCCCACCGCAAGTGACCGCGTAATCCCAAATTAAGTGACCAGCAAATCCCATTTATCGTGACCGGGCAATCCCATTTTAGTTGACCGGCAAATCCCAGTTTAAGTGACCGATTTTTAATAGAAATGGGATTTCCATTCAAGAGCTGTTTTTGAACGACAAGTAATAGGTTATTGTAATTCTCTAATTAACAATTGAAGGAGGATTATCAGTGGCCAAAAAGCGGAAAAGGACAACAATGCGAAAGGTAAGAGAGATTTTAAGGCTGCATTATGAAAGCGGATTAAGCAACCGGCAGATAGCGGATGCACTGCGAATATCAAAGACAAGTGTGTTTAATACTCTGGAGAGATTCAGGTCGTCAGGAATGATCTGGCCGATTCCGGAAGATCTGGCGGACACGGAACTTGAAGCACGGATATATAAGAAGGATCCCGCAGGGAAGAAGGCGGATATATTGCCGGATTTTGAATATATAGAGGATGAAGTGTCCCGTCCACATATGACACTGGAGCTTTTATGGAATGAATATGCACAGAACAACCCTGATGGACTTGGCAGGACCAGCTTCTATCGGCATTATCGGAAGTATCGAAAGGCCCGGGCAATCAGCATGAATGTAATCCATAAGGGAGGAGACAAGGTCTTTGTAGATTACAGTGGAGACGGGCTGCGATATTACAATCGCGAGACAAGCAACTGGGTAGAGACAGAGGTCTTTGTATGCAGCTGGGGAGCAAGCAGTTACAGTTATGCCGAATGTTCAGAAAGTCAGAACGGTCAGGACTGGGTCAGGTCCCATATTCGGGCATTAGAGTATTTCGAATGTGTCCCGAATGCATTTGTACCGGACAATCTGAAGAGCGGTGTTACAAAGGCAAGCTTCTATGAGCCTGAAATCAATGCATTATATGAGAAATTCGCACAACATTACAGCACAGCAATTCTTCCAGCCCGGGTACGCAAACCAAAGGATAAAGCTGTTGTAGAAAGTAATATCCTTCATCTTCAACGGTTCATATTCGGCAGGCTTCGTAATCGCACATTCTTCAGTCTTGCTGATCTTAACCAGGCGGTATGGGAAGTACTGAACCTATATAATGACCGACCCATGCAGCAGTATAAGAAATCGCGTAGAGAAAGGTTTGAATTGCTGGATAAACCATATGCCAACCCTTTAACCTCAAATCCGTTTCTGTTCACAGATGTTAAGTATGATGTACGTGTAGCGCCGAATTATCACATAGAGTTTGCTAAACATTACTACAGCGTTCCCCATGAAATTGCACGGGAATGTGTAGACGTATATCAGATCAACAATATTCTTGAAATCTACCACAAGGGCACACATGTATGCCGTCACAAAAAAGGACTGCCTGATTACCGGTATACGACAAAAGAAGAACATATGCCCCAAAACCACAAGTTTGTCAAAGGTTGGTCACCTGCATGGTTCCTTGCACAGGCCAATAAGACAGGCCCAGCTCTGGCAGAACTGGTTGGCAGGGTAATGGATAACAAAAAGCACCAGGAACAGGGATTCAGGGCTGCATTGGGCCTGTTGGGTCTTTCTAAAAAATACCCGAAGCAGAGAATTGAAAAGGCAGCAGAGAGGGCACTGCATTTTGGAAATCTCACATGCAAGGCAATGAAGACCATTCTGGATCAGGGCCTTGAGGAGAAAGCTGTCACTGAAAATCAAACCCAAAGCAGCATATCGCCATCGAGTCGTACCAACCTGCATGAAAACATCAGAGGGCAGGAATATTACAACCATTAACCTAAAGGAGGAATAAAATGCATTTAGAACAAACGCTACACCAAATGCGCAGCATGCGTCTTGCGACCATGGCAGATTGCCTTGAGCTGAGGCTTAAAAACGGGGATCACCGGGACCTGAATCATGAGGAATTCATATCCCTTCTGGTAGAAGATGAGTTTGCTACCAGAAAGCACAGGCGGCTATCCCGCATGATCGGCAGGGCAAACTTCAAACAGCAGCAGGCCTGTATTGAAAATATCCATTATGATTCCAGCCGGGGTTTTGCCAAGTCGGACATAATGCAGTTTAAATCAAAGACCTGGATAGACAACTCCCAGCATGTCATTCTTACCGGCCCTACTGGAACCGGCAAAACCTATATTGCTGAAGCCATCGGTTTACATGCCTGCAAGATGGGATACCCTGCAAAGAAAATCAGATATAAAAGATTATTTGAAGAAATACAGGCAGCAAAAGGAACCGGCGTGTATCTGAACTACCTGCGGAAATTACAAAAGAGCAAGGTCCTCATCATTGATGATTTTGCTATGCAGCCTATTACACAGGACCAGCTCTGTGATTTGATGGACATCATTGAAGAACGCGACCAGTTAGGGCCGGTGATTATTACTACGCAATATCCGCCGAATAAATGGCACTCTTTGTTTGATGATCCTACGATTGCTGACGCTATATGTGACCGGCTTATTCCTATTGCAATAAAACTGAATCTCAAGGGGAAATCATTAAGAGGGAAAACGGAAAAAACCAACAAAAAAACAACTGTTAAGTGACCAACTTATGTATCAAAGATAATAATATGGTATAAAATAAACTGATTGGCTTTTGAATGAGATTATTCCGGTCACGATAAATGGGATTCGCCGGTCAACTTCGTGGGATTATGCACCGAAAATGAGAAGGGCTATTCTGCAGCCAGCAAGCTGGCTTTTAATGCACCAACCATGGTCTGGTATCTGAAGAACGGTTGGGACATCGTTCATCAACGAAATATTCCCGGCTTAATAGGGGACGATTATATTTTTACAATCCGGAAGAAGTAAAAGGCCCCAGACCACTGACAGACTACCGATTATTTCGTTAGCCTGTAATGAGAATCACTATTAAGTTGGTGAAAAATAAGCGATCTGGGAAAGTTGAAATGGTCGGGGCGAGAAGATTTGAACTTCCGACCACAGCTAATTATATCTTATAAATTAGGCACTTATATATAGCAACATACGTTTGGAATCCATTTGGAATCAAAATATCCTCCAAACAAACCATATCCAATATCAACCACCTTACTCTATCCAGAACCCATCCTAGGAATTGATACCTGCTTATTCCACGTCCGCTGGATTTTTTTGTTCGTCACTTTTTCCAATATCTCTTTCTTCGATGCCTATCTTTTTTGCATAATCATAAGACGATTTAACTATATCATCTGTAGTCAACTGCACTAAGTAACAGATTTCGCTCAATTCATTTGGAGTAAGAGTTGCAATATCGCCTAGATTATATTCAATTATTCTGTCTTTGACTTGAAGCATAATTTTTCCACCTTCTTTCAAAAGAAGTCCTTCTTCTGGCAAAGGTGGCATTAATGAATGCCTCTCACCACTTGCTGTTTCAGCGTATATATCAAATCCCCACCATGTGAGTTGAAAAGATTTATCACCTCTCAAGTCCTCTGGGCCAATCTGACCTTTTCTATGTGTGATACAATTCCTGACTTGGTTTATGCTACTAAAATATTTTTCTTTGTCAGATGTTATTTCAAATCTGCTCCTCAGTATACTCAATTTTTCTTCTACACCCTTCCATTCAAATGCTGGACCGTATTTTTGAGCAGCTTCATTACTCAGTTGTTTTTTTTGAGTAGCCATAAACAAGCATGCTGTATGTACTTTATCGAGAAATAAACCGAAGGATTCAACTAATTCTCTTACTCCATTTAGTATAACCCACTTTTCAAACTCCTCTTTGATATGAACCATGCTTTTATCATTGAGGTCATCTGGCACAACCCTTAGCACCGAATAATCTGATAATTGATACTTTTTGAATTTATCGTCCCTTGCAACATTTACCCCTAATCCTACAAAAATAGCGGCTCGCCTTACTCCTCGATAAGCGATGTCCTTCATCTGACTAAAATCTATTGTTATTTTATTCATGATTCATGTGTCGAACATCTTCATGAGTGACGAGATACCTGCAAAATATGAATAGTCAATAAACTCGATTTGCAGACCTCAACCCGTTAAAGGGTCTTGCGGTTTCGCATTCACTCCAATCAATTGTTAAGTCTTTATTCCTTATATGCATATGTAGGATTAAATTTAAACTTTGTATCTACTAACCTTAAAATAGCATATCCTATTTTTTTTCCCGTTGCACCCAATGACTCAATAAAATATCGAAATGATTCGTCAAGAAGATACCATTTCTTTGACCACTCATCACCAAAAGCCTCCTGCTTTAGCTGTAATACAGGCAATGTTCTTAATAACATCCATCCGATTTCATTAGAACGATTCAAATACATAATTATGGCACGTTCATTTGGTAAAGGGCCTACCGTTATAGGCGATTTTCCTTTAAGCCAATCACCACCCTCAATCGTAAATGTATATCGTGAACCATGCACTTCTTCGTGAAACATTCTATTCCAGCGGCTAAGTTCATAAATAGTTTCTTTATCAAATCCAGATTTTTCACCTAAAAATAATTTTAATATTTTGCGTTCTTGACTTTTTTGTTGATTTTTCGCTTTTTTGTATAAATCAGAATCAGAAGAAAGGTTAGCATTTGCTTTTTCAAGAATATCATGCCCATGTAACTTTTTGTATGATGTGATACCATCCATTATAGCAGCATGATAAATTGCTCTGTCTTTTAAATCTCGTAATAATGCATACCCATCCAACGGGTATCCTTTTAATAAAAGATTTTCAGCAGCCCTGAAACTTCTAAAATTAGTTATCTGAGACAGCAATATTATATTGTAATATGTTGCTTCCTTTGGTATGCCATGCTTTTGTACAAAATGATTAGCTTCCTGAATCGTGTTGATAAAAAAATCGAAAAAACAATCTTGTAATACAATGTATCCATAAAATTTATTTGTTACATAATCTGCATATTCATTTTCTTGCTTAATGACATCAGCAAGTCTATGGCCAATTGTGCCATCTTTAGTAAACGCTTGCTCTAATCGGCTCTGCCACTTAGAAACATCCATTATATATCCTTAGACATATTACCTATGATCTGATCAACGAGGTTGTGTCCGCTCCTGAAGCAATCCTCAAGATTTGTCCAATATTCATCATTCAGAATTTCTTTTTTGTGTCCACCGCTCCAGTAACAGAGGACACATCCATTTTTCTCTTCATAAATAATATCGCCGTGTGCAAACCTATTCCGAAAATCCATCACTTGTTTTAATGCGTTTGATAATTTATCCTTATCTCTCCCTTCAAGTAATGATTCCTCATTTACTATATCAATGACTAATCCTTTTTTTACCGCATAGGAGAAATGATCTGCTTTGATTATTCTATTAGAAAAAAAATGCCTTCCCTTATTCTTTTCCGTCTTTGAAGAAGTTGGGAATATATATGTCGTGATGATAGATTCAAGCTTTTGTTCAAGACATATGGAAGACCAAATAATCAGCCCCCCGTTAGTTCTTGCTTGGTCTAAATCTTTCCCCGTCGAGAAATCAATAGTACCCAAAGGAATGATTGTCTTCTTGCCTGAAGCCAAGTCTTTGTATGCTTCGTGCATATCAACTGGCTGCGTGGTAAAGGTTCGTTCAATTGGTAAATCTATTCTTTTCATAATTGCATAGTATTAAATAAAAGTAATATAGATTGTTGAGTTCCTCACATATGTCGTAATATATTTATTTTAATGCCTAACGTCTGCGTGATATATGAGTGACTAAATCGTAATGTCTCGCTCAAACACTGATTTGCAAAACAAAAACAAACAATGGTCAAATAGGTCCCTGCTGTCACGCAATCTAATGTATGCTATTGTTATGCATTTCTATCTACAAAACCTACATGCATCGATATGGAATTGTCTAGTATTTCTCCATTTTTCAACAATGTCAGGATTGTTATCTATTTCTTCTTGTGGAGGTTCCTCATGATTTAGTGACCAATGAAAAAGAAAAGTGTCAGCCATGTGTATGCCAAAAGTCCAATTAATAGCCAATGTATGCCTATTACTTCTTCCACCATTCTGTGTTCTAACTGGTACATTATAAGGAATAAGCCAATCATTTCCTGAAGACATTCTTTCAGATGCTGAATCTGTCAATGCTCCACCAGACCAAAGCTGTATTTTCTCTAATTGATATGCGTCGATAATTGCAGACCCAACATAAAGACTATTTTCAGTATCAACATGAATTTCTCCATAAGAAATACCTGCTCTAATTCTGATTTGCGGTATTAACATAGTTTCGAAGATAAGCCACCCAATAGTTTCAATTACACGTCGATTTGATTCATCGCTATCATCTCGGCCATAAAAAAGGAGCGTATCTGAAAACCACGCAAAACCAACGTTATCATGTTGTAATAACTCATTCAAAGTTGGAACTTCTTCAGGAAAATCATTGTGGTGAATTGAATGATGAAGTGCTTGACGAAGATAGCCCAAATTGTTATTGACAATAACATTTAAATCATTCTGCTGGACAAGGTTTGAAAAACCTAAGAGATCACAAACAGCAACCATTGGCATTAAACTATCCCCTTATTTTTTAGTTGCATAACTTGACGACCACCGATGCATGCCACGTATCACATAGGAGACCTTTTGCAAATTTAATATAGTCACCGCTGTCATGCATTCGACTGCGTTGTTAGATGCTATATTTATAAATAAAATCCTTGTATCGTCCACGAGAAGGATGTTTCTTTGTTGCATAAACCTCTTTTTTGCCTACATCCTTTATTACAGATATAATTTGATCTTGACGATTTTTGTATGCATTACTAACTCCCCAGGCAATTAATATAATGTCAGCTTCTGTTATCGATTTACGGATGTATAAATCATTTTCTTCGCCTATATGCTCCGTGCTTCCAATAAAATCATTGGTTTTTATATAGGCAAATTGATTAACAATTATTATCCTATTAACGCCTTTAAATTGTGGGTAACCTTTATTTTCTAAAATAAGTTTCTCTAAGAACTGGACCGATTTATCTGCGACTTTATCATCTGCGACACTTGGGTTTTGCATAACAACACAAACAGTTCTATTTGCATTTGATGAATTGTTTTCATTCTTTATTTCAAGGCGGTATCTAAAGTTGCCATCGTCTGAAAATGTTGGTATTGCTGTAGTACCTGGTATGTGATTAAATTGTATTATCTTTTCCCTAATATATCATCTAACGTAAGCATTTTAGCTGTCTATTAGCTACCCCAATATCCTGGAGTTCCGTGTCTGGTTGAGAGCCGTTTCCGATTATCCCAGATGTATTCCCAATCAATCTCATCTACATCAGGCCATTCTTGATGGTTGAACACACGTTGAACTTCTAGATCCCATGGTCCTGCCTCATTGGGATGTCCGCCATCAGATGGTTCGCCAGTGGATTGGTTAACAACAATTGAGGTCAATAAAGGCAAGCCCATATTAGCACAGGTTATCAAGACCAACTCTAACCCATACCTGATCGCTTGCCCCGAAACACCTTGCTGATATCCAAGGGCATCGATTACTTCTCCATATTCTAAAGTATTACCAACCCTTGAGCTGGCAACACATAATTTATAAATTCTTTTTGCTTGCTCCTTACTATTCAAGACCTTTCTCTCCTTCTACAAAAAATTATTGGGGCTGAACGTTAAGCTGACTGACTAGTGCCTGTATGATATTAAAGGCTATAAATCGATTGCATATTTTAAATCAAACAAATACTAAACAGTCACCGCTGTCATGCATTCAAGTGCATCGATTGGTTATCTTTGGTCTTTTTATGATCTCGAACAAGAGCCTTTGCCCGGTCTAGAATATCTGGGCGAACACGTTCTCTTTTGCATAGTTGCTTGAAAGTTTGACTTGATGAACTATCATGTTCCGGGAATAATTTATATTGTTTAGAAACATTTGTTGATAGGCGGAAATTATGACATAGTAAGGCCAAGCCCTCTTCTTTCATGAATGAACATATCTTTCTAGCAAGAAGTTTATCTCGTCCTTTATAAATTGTTATATGAGGATTAAATCCGTATTGCTCGATTGGATAATTAGGCTTCCACCATATTTTTCCAAGATTGCTATGAGTTATTTTGATATAAACCACATATTCTGAATTTTCGAATAAATCAACACCGTTAATAAGTATTGGTTCATCCCCCAACTTCATTTGAAACTTATCCAATAATTCCTCTTTAACCGATTTGTTGTAAGGTCCTCGAACAGTTATGTGAATGCTACTACTTCTATCCGTTTCCCCGAATACTTGTTTGAGTCCGTTTATAACAGCATAAACTTCTGGATCCATTAACTCTAAATAAATAAATGTTGTCAGCTTTTTGATACTCATAGCACTAAATACTTTCTTAGTTCGCTATCTATTTCATTATGACTCAGTGCTTTATATATGAAATCAGATACTTGCTTGGCGGCACTTCGTGATTTTTCATCAAGCTCACCATCAGTAATTTTATCCTTGCTACCCATCTGCTCTTTCCAACTTAAAAAGCTCTCATAATTATCCAGGAACTGGATATATTCTTCTTTTAATGTCCTATCATCTAACATGTCTAAGCCGATTGCAAACCGGTCATGTGGGGAGAAAGTTGCTAAATCTTGAAACTCAATTGATTCAGATAACGGCTTTGCAATTAACGGCAATACTGTTCCAAATATAGTTAACATACGGCTAAATTTTAAATTAATGTTTTTCTTTCGCCAGGGCCTTTCTGGATTATCACGAATCAACTCATAATTAAGACATAGTGTGCGCCAATATCTTAATAAATCATTAATGATAAATAGAGGCTTAAATGTTCTCTTCCCCCTTTGATCTCTAAAATAATGATTGATTATTTTGTTAAGATACTCTGTATACAATGACTCGTTATAAACAGGACGACTTTCTAGTAATAGCAATATTCTAGCTGTGAAGAGGTTTTCACTATCATCATGAGGAGCACCCAATGCATCTAACATCTGATTTAGTGAATATACTTTTAAATATTGACCATCATTGCTAAACCTGCCAAAACCGAGTTCTCTGTTAACTTCAATTATATTTGCAAGAATTTCAAGTTCGTCAAGTCGTGAAAAAGGTTTTTTAGATAATATGAAAATATCAAGATCGGAATGATCGCCCACCTCGCCTCTGCCTACTGAACCTGCACAATATATACACACTTGTTTATCGTCATAAATCGGACAACACTCGTTGAATTTATTCTTTATTTTATCAATATGATCTGACGAGTTAATTTTTCGTTTCTTGAGTTTAGTATGCTCATTAAGTATTTTGAAATAAATCCCGTTTTTCATTTTGCTCATTTTTATGATCTAGTAAGTAATTATAGAGTATCTAGC
>SDBV01008387.1_pt1 | contig 13955 bp, 11 predicted proteins | sample 2277081 | NCBI WGS metagenome assembly SDBV01 (sample SAMN10402039, study PRJNA504765) | marine sediment metagenome | isolation source: marine sediment core GS10_PC15, 223 cmbsf | place: Arctic Ocean: Southern Knipovich Ridge | collected 2010 | reverse complement strand
CACAAGGGGATATTATTGTAGCTCACGATAAAAGGCAATCTCTCGACTTCGGACATTCTGGAACCATGACTGGCTTCGGATTTTTGAACACTGCTGCAGGAGTTGAAACAAGCCTCGAGAAAGGATATGTTATGGCAAGAGAAGGAAGCATCACGACAATTTCAACAAATCTTGAAGTTCTTGGAATGGAAGAGGGAAGCATAGAGATTGTTGTTTATTTGAATGGAGTTCCTGTCAGCTTCGGAAATACTCTTGATTCATCAACCTTGGGAGTGAAGAAAGACTATGATGTTCAGTCGAAAGATACGGTTAGATTTGAACCTGGAGATGTTGTTTCTGCTTATGTTCGAGGAGAAGGAGACGCTTCATGGAGTGACGTGATAACAATTGTTGAAATTACCACTATCAATTGATTGACAAAAACTTTTTAAAGAGAAGAGTTTTGAAATTAACATGGCCGATAGAAATAAATTACTTGTTACATTTCTTGTTTTGGTTATTGTGATACTTGTAGCGATTGTGGCATTTACATTTTTGGTAAAGCCAGCAGTTACAGGATATGCTATTGACAAACAAGGTGAAGGTGTGCAGATTGCTATAACCCAAATTTTGGCACAAGTTCAGCAGAATGGATTTGTCCAGATACCTGTAGGAAACCAGACTCTTTTCCTTATGCCTTTCGATCCTCAACAGGCTCAGCAACCAGTACAATAAATAATTTTGCAATTAGTTTTATAAACAATAGAATCTTTTTTCTACGATGAGGGGTGGGAGAAAAAAGAGGAGATTTACTGAAGATAGCAGAGGTTTGTCTGCTGTCGTGACGACATTATTGATAATCTTATTGGCTATTGTCGCAATAGGGATTGTTTGGGCTGTTGTGAGTAATATTCTTGATGAAGGTACAGAAGGGATAACTTTGGACAGGTTTGTGACCGATATTAGTATTTCTTCTGCTTACATTGAAGGGTCTAATGTGAAGGTTATTGTGAGGAGAAGCCCTGGAGGAGGAGATGTAAGTGGTATTGAATTTATTTTTTCAGATGGCTTTGATAGCTCAAATGTTAGGAAAACCGTTTCAATAGAAGAATCTGAACGAAAAAGTTTTATTTTTACTTCTTTAGAAGTTGGAGGTATTGACAGTGTTGAAGAAGTTTCCGTCGCGCCAGTTTTTTCCGAGACTAACCAGCTTGGAGATATAACAGATACCGCCACCATAAGTTCTACACCTCCTGCAGGAGTAGAAGGAGGAGAAGGAGAAGGAGATCCAGGAACAGGGACTTGTGGAGACGGGGTAGTTCAAAGTCCGAATGGAGAGTTGCCCTCAATTAATGAGCTTTGCGATGGAAGTAATTTGAATAGTCAGACATGTGGAACATTGGGTCTTGGAACAGGTGGCTTAAGTTGTGATTCTGGTTGTCAGTTTGATACGTCTTCTTGTTCGGAGGGAACACCTAGCTCGTGTAACGGAACATGGGATCCTGGATTAGAGGATGTTGGTGTAGAATGTGATGGAGGAAATAAATGTGAGGCTAGTTGTGTTTGCTCGACGGGATTCACTGCAGATGGTGTTGGAGGTTGCAATTTAAATGCTGCAGTAAGTAATGGAATGATAAATTCTGTATGGAATAGTGTTTTTTTAGACAGCCAAAGTTTTCCAAAGAGCCAGGTTGCAATGTCTTCATATATTGCTTATTCAATAAATTTCAGTAATTCTCCGGAAATTAGTTGTTTCGGAATAAATTTTGCAGACTATGTATCTGAAACGGATATCAGCTATGTGAGGCTCGATGATTCTTTGGGATTCCCTAATGTATCTCCTGGAGAGAATTACTCTGTTTGGGAAGCTCCACTTTGTGGTGCTTGAGAGAAAGGAAAATTTAAATATACGATTTTGTTTTTCTAGTTACTTACAATGGCTTATAAGAAGTACATAAAGAGGGGCGGCAAGGTTTACGGACCATATCTGTATCATAGTAGAAGAGTTGACGGAAAAGTAGTTTCTGAATATCATGGTTCTAAAAAGCTAAATTATGGGAAGTTTTTAGCTATCTTTTTGGGTGTTTTTTTTCTTGTGACAGTGGTTTATTTTTTAGGTTTTCAGAAAGTACTCACGGGCCATGTTGCTCTCGATTTAGATGTTGATTATGCAAAAGGGCAGCCTCTTGAGGGAAAAGTAAAACTCATTTTAGATGAGGGAGAGAAAGTTTCGGATTCTTCAAAACTTGTTTTTGAAAATAATGGAGAATCTTTTGAATACAATTTATCTGATTTTACGGGAGTCATGGATGAAGAAGTTTTCCCTTTAGTTTATTTTAAACTCAGCGTTCTTTTACAAGGAGAGGACGAAGAAAATGAGACTGTTGAATTCGAAACGGAGATTGAAGGACAAGTTTCCGCAACCGAAAATTTTACATATTTTTTGAAAGACGGAGAAAGAGCCGAATTGAAACCTAGAAGCGCGAAGACTAGGCTGAAACAACTTTCTGATAGCGCGCTTGAAATAAAAACGGAAGGAAACGAAGTTGTTGTCACTACAGATTATTCAGAGGTTGAAGAAGGGTCAAGGGAAATAATTATTGAACTTTCTGAATTGGGGCTTGTTTTTGAAAAGGGAAATCTGGATGTTGTTCTTGTTGATGGGGGAGAGATAATTGCTTCTACAACAATCGTTCTTGGAGAGGATCCTGTCGAAGAAATTGAAGAATCCGTTACAGAGCCTCCTTTAACTAATGAGGAAATAGACGAAGACGATTCCGAAGATTTTGAAGAGGAAAATGTTAATGAAACTTTAATACCTCCGGAAATTCTTGAACTTACCACTGAAGAAAGATTGGCTCTTGTGGAAGAATTCGGAAGTACATCTGTTGAAATAACTGAAGCAATTTCAAAAAATGGCTTCGTAACGATAAGATATGAAATTGGGACTTTTTGGGTTGAAAATTCTTATAGCGATGTTTTGAGTAATGAAACTCTTGAGAGGTTTATGGAAGAGGACCGGATTAAATGGCTTAAGGATGTTGTTAAAAGTCTTTTGAAGGAGCCTTCTTTGGAAGAAAATCTTGAGGAATTTTTGGGGGAACATTAGTGTTTGAATTTAAAAAAAAGAAGGAGGGCCAGATAATTTTTTAATCAAAAATTTGCTTCCTAATATTTCTGAAACGATTGCCGAAAGAACTAATCTTCCGAAGACGACCCTAAATGCTCCTTCTGAAACTGGAATTTTTGTGGCTTGAGAAAAATTACGGATTACTCCTTCTACTTCATCATCGCTCAAAGTTATTGAAGTGTTTTTGCGGCCCATTCTTCCCATCACAATTATTCTTTCCTCAGGACCATTGCATTCTATAACTTTTACCATGGGATCTCTTATTAGGGGGTTGAGTTTTCCAAGATTTATCTTATTGAAAGTTGGTCTTGGTCGAACGTGTTGAAAAGTTTCTGGTAATGGGCTTTCGGGAATTTTAAGTAACGGAAATGATCTTTTTTTCACACGCCTACCACTTTTTTGAAAGCCCTTGAAGAATTCTCCAAAAGGATCTTCTCTTTTCATTTGGGAAACAACTTCAGAATCACGCTTTATTTTATCTTTAATTACAAAATTAATGCTCTCCTTTTTTAAGGGTCTTTTTGCTACGGGGATTTTTGACTGATGAACTATTAGTTTCACCTCTTTTTTTATTCTAAGCTCTTTATAAGTGTTTGTTGACCTGATTAATTCTTTTGTGAATTCCAGGAAGAAATATTTCCTAAAATTTTTAGAAGTTTGCTTAAGCATCTTCTTCGGGGGTTCTTGATGAAATTGATCTTTGGTAACCTTGTAGCTTTCTTCCTGGTGGTGGCTGCCCTTGAGGAGATTGCCCGTTCATAGGTTGCTGCCTTGAGGGAGGTAATGGCGGTCTAGGAGATTGTGATTGTCTTGATGGGGGTGGTGATTGTTTTGAGGGAGGTAATGGGGGTCTAGGAGATTGTGACTGTCTTGGAGGCATTGGTCTTTTTGGGGGCGAATCTGTCCTTCTTCCCTCCGAATTTACTTGGTGGATTAGTGAAAGACCCTTCCCTATTAGTCCAGCCTGTTGTGAAAGATTGTCAAGCTTTTCAAGAACCATTTTTGAATCTTTATCTTCTTTTCCGGTGATGGTGTCTTGTTGGGCGAGAGATTTCGCTGATATCTCAAACAATTCCAGAAGCTTTGCTATCTGCATAGAAAGATTATCAAATTTAGCAGAGAGATTTACCATTACTCTCTGAAGTCCTATGAAATTTTCCACAAGGACTTTTTCTACTTTAATTTCCTTGTGAGACTCAGGTCTTATTTTTTTAGTCACTCTCTTTTTCGGAGCCTTCCTGGTTTTTCCACCTTTTTTTGTATGCGAAGCAGTCCTCTTTTTAGAAACCTTGACCATGTTTTATGAAAGTATTTTCAATTTATAAATATTTAGAAAATATCAAGAACTTCTTCTTTCGATTTTGATTCTTTTTCTTGCGGTTGAGTTTCTTCTCTATTTTCTGTTTGAGTTTCTGTTGGCTTTTCCGTTTCTGTTGGAGTCTCTTTTTCTTCCAACTCGTCAAGTTTTTCCTCTTCTTTAGCTACTTCTTCGGGAACACCGCTTTCTTCGATATCTTTGACAATTTCTTTAGGTGTTTCTGGTTCTTCAATAATTTCTTCTGGAACTTCTTGTTTTATATCTTCTTCAGTTGTAGGTTCAGGTTTTAACTCAGTGTGTTGAGGGGTAGTTTCTTGACTATTAGTTTCAGTTTGTTTTTCTTCTTCTGGTTCCTTAATTTCTTTTTCAATATATTCAGAACCTCTGATTTTTGGAATTTCTTCTTCTGGTTCGGGAAGAGATTGTTCTGTCGGAGTTGTTTGCGGTTGTATTGGAGATTGTGGAGAAGGAGTTTCTACGGGTTTTTGAATTTCTTCTTTTTCTTGAGGGACATTTTGGGGTTTTACAAAATTCTCTCCTGGTTTTTGGTCCGCATTTGCGGGAGGGGTCCCCCCCTCTAATTCTAAAACATAATTTGCGATTTCTGAGGCAACATCCGCATTTACGCTGATACTGTTGATTCCTCTTTCAACAAGAAACTTCACCATCTCTTTTTTGCTTCCTGCTTGTCCGCAGATACTTGTTTCTACGTTGCTTTCTTTACAGGTATTGAGAACATACTCTAGCTGATACAAAATTGAGGGATCGAGCTCGTTGTAAATGTTTTGGACTTCGCGGTTTCCACGATCTACTGCAAGAGTGTATTGTGTTAGATCATTTGTTCCGAATGAAATAAAATCTATTCCTTCTTTACAGAGATCTTTTATAATTTGAACAGATGCAGGAGTTTCAATCATCACGCCTACTTTTGCATCTGTGAATTGAACTTCTTTGAGAACTTCTTTCAATTTTTTTATCTCTTCTACGGAAATTACTTGGGGTGTTAAAATTCCTATCTTCTTCCCTTTTTCGGAAACTTTTTTCATCGCATTTAATTCTGCCTTCAGGATTTCAGGATATTTTAGGCTGTATCGAATTCCATGCATTCCTAACATCGGATTTGCCTCGATTTCTTTAGGTGAACCTTCTAAGTTTTTGAACTCATCACTTCTTATATCCGAGGTTCTCACCCAAATTTCTTGAAAATAACTTGCTATTTCATTTATCCCTTTGAAAATTATTTCTTCGTATTCCTGAATGTTTTTATTTTCAAGGAAGTATCTCGGATGTTTTCCTGACTCTGCGATTATCCCTTCTACTCTTGCTAAGCCAACTCCATCTAGTTTTGTTTTTGCAGCTCTCCCCGCAAAACTTGGAAGGTCGAGAATTACTTTTATTTTTGTTTTTGTTTGAACGCTTACAGGGAGAACTTCTTTTTTCTCCGTTTCGGCAACTTTTCCTTTGTAGATTTTTCCTGTGAACCCATTCACAGTTATTATTTCTCCTTCTTTTAGTTTAGTTGTAGCTGTTTGTGTTCCGACAACCGCAGGAATACCCATTTCACGAGAGACAATTGCAGCATGTGCTGTTAAACCACCCTCATCGGTTACAATTGCCGTTGCCTTTTGCATTGTTACGACCATATCTGGATTTGTCATTTTTGTAACCAAGATGTCTCCCGTAACAATTTTTTTCAAATCTTTCATCGTTTGAATTATTTTTATTTTTCCCACACCAATTCCTGGAGATGCTGCCAGTCCTGTGAGAATCACCTCTCCTTTTAACTCCCTTCCTGAACCTGCTTCGACTCTTTTTTCTATGGTCGTTATTGGTCTTGTTTGCACAATATAAATTCCTTCTCCATCTATTGCGAATTCTATGTCTTGTGGTTTTTTGTAATGTTCCTCCAGTTTTAATGCAATCTCAGAGAGTTTTTTTATTTCATATTCCTTGAGAACTTGTCGGTTTGCAACATCTTCTTTTAATTTTACAACCTGTTTGCTTCCGGATGAACCTCTTATGATTGCAATTTTTTTATTTAGGACTTTGATTTCGCTTATCTTAAATTCTCCAGATTCTTTTGAGATGATGTATCTGTCTGGAGTAATTCTCCCGGAAACTATTCCCTCCCCTAGGCCCCATACGGCTTCCATCACTATGTGGTCGCTTTTTGTTGCAGGGTCTTTTGAGAATATAACTCCTGATTTGTCAGAATCTATCATTTTTTGAACCACTACCGCGAGGCTCGCTTGTTCGTGCTTGAATCCTTGTTTGTTTCTATAGTATGTTGCTCTTGGAGTGAATAAAGAAGAAAATGCTTTTTTTATGTGGATTAAAAGTAATTCATCTCCTTTTACATTCAGAAAGGTATCTTGTTGTCCTGCAAAACTTGCCTCTGCTAAATCTTCTGTCGTTGCTGAACTTCTAACGGCGACAAAACCAGGTTCTGCAGATTTTTTGAGAATTTTGTGCGCAGACATATCTTTTATTTGAGAATCGTTTGTCCCTAAATCTTCATAAGCCTCGAGAATCTCTTTTTTCATCTCTTCTGGAAAATCGGCACTCTCAATCAATTCGCGAATTTGAGTTGTCGTTTTAGTTAATTGTTCTGTGTCTTCGTATTTTATGCTATTGAGGAGCGAAGTTATTTTTTCATTTAATCCTGCATTTTTTAGGAAATAGTCATATGCTTGAGCAGTAACCACAAATCCCGGAGGGACCTGAATTTTTAGATTGTAAATTTCTGCAAGATTTGCTCCCTTTCCTCCCGCAACTTTTCCTGAATCTTTGTTCAGTTCAGAGAACCATTTAATATAATCTATTTTTTGAGAGACCTCTTTTGTCATATTGGATGAAATTAATTATTATTAATAAAGGTTTCCTTAACTTTTGGTAAAATAATCAATCAATCCAGTAAAGGAATATTTATAAATTAGGGAATATTCGCTAACGGAGAGGATGGAAGAGGTGATACCTAACAAAAATGTGACGACATCCAACCAGGGTGCAGGGGCAGCGTCCAATAATAATGTTGGGATTCCCCCGAGTACTGACGTAAATTTCTTTTGTTTTTATCAATAGCGTTTATAGCGATTATTATTGTAGTGGTTATTTTTATAGGAGTCGGTGGGGAAAGCGGAGATTTGGGAGAAGATACTCTGGCTGGAGAAACCGAAGAGGTAGGAGAATCAGGAGTGGTTCTTCCAATTATATTCAGTGTGTCCTCTTCAGCGGGAGATGAACTAAAGATAGCGACAGACGGAGATATTGATGTTGGATCTTTAAAGGGAAGTTATAACGGTGGAGAAGCTTATGTTTGCGTTTCTGACGACGGAACCATTTTTGCAAAAGAGTCCGCGTGTTCTTAATTCCCTAAATTTTATAAAGACTTTTTTCATTTATATCTCATGGGATTTTTTAGAGGTGGTTTTTTGATTCTTTTTGGAACATTACTTTTTCTTTCATTATTTATGATGAATTCTTTTTTTGCCTTGAGCTCCTCTTTGGAATATGATAATATTAAAAACGAATTGCCCCTCTTGATTGAAGAAATTACTGAAGGTTCATCTGGAATTGGTGGGGCCTTAGATGTTTTGGATGGTTTTAATTTGAGTGAAGCTTCAGAAGGGGTTTTTGAGATTGTTGAAGAGCATTGCCTGAATAATTTAGATTATGTTTTTAGTTACGAAGGATATGTTGTCGACATTCCTTGTAGTGTTATTGAGGGTGGTGCGGATGCAGTTATTGATGAAACAGTTAATGACTTGATTGAAAAAATATATTATGAAGATTATGATTGTGGTTTTTGGGATTGTCTTTCCAAAACAGGGGCTCCTTTTTTCCTAGTATCCGAAAAAGCAAAGGATTATTGGAAAGGGAAACTTTACCTTGCATTAGTTATTTCGTTGGCTTTGGCTGTTTTGCTTTTCTTTTTGACTGAAGAAAAACAAAATTTCCCTATTGTTTTGGGTTCCATCATAATTGTTTCAGCTCTCCCATTGGCCAAATTTAAAAGCATTTTCTCAATAATAGGTCCGCCTGTTTCACTTTTTGTAGATTTATTTTTTAGTAGAATGGGTGTTATTTTCTGGTTTATGTTCATTGCGGGACTAGTTATCCTTGGACTGGGAATTGCTCTTAAATTAAGCAAGACCCATTTTCTTAAGACAAAATTTTCCAGAAAAGACGTTAAGAAAATAGTGAGTAAAACAAATAAATAGTTATTTATTTTTTATCTTTTCCGATTCTCTCGAGGAAGCTTCTAACGAATCTTTCGTTATCCTCAACGTTCTTTATTTCTTTTATTGAATAGACTGTGGAGTTTCCTCTTTCGTGCTTTGTTGTTTTTATTTCCGCCCTTAGTCTCTCGTTAATTTTCTCTCCTAGTAGAATCTCTCCGTGAGAAAGAGAGGATATTTTTTTTGCGACGTTCATTAAAGTTCCCATGCTCATAAATTTGAAAGATTCTTGGTCTTGTTTTGCAACAATTGTTCCATAATTTAAAGATATTCCGAAATTTATTTTTTGCTTAAAGGATTTGTTATGTTCTTCAAGAACTTTTTTCATTCCTTGTGCAATTTTCAATGCAGTTCTTTCGTTCTTGAAAGTCCTTGTTTTTGCTGGAGCAAGAATGAAGAATATCACTCCCCCGCTTTCGTGGACAACTGCTTTTTCACTTTCTGCAACATCAATAACCTTTTCAAGCGTTTCTTCTGCGTTGCTTTTTCTACCCTGAATTTCGTTTAAATTTTTAATATTTAGTGTGACAACGCTAACATTTTGTCTATCTCCTTTTATTGAAAGAGAAACTTCTCCTTTACTTTTTGAATTTATCAGGGATTTTTTTGAATGTGGGGAAAATTTCACATCACTATCTTCTTTATTATTTTTTCTTTCTTTCATACGGGTTGTGATATATCCCACAAAACTTTTTTGATAACCCTTCCTAAAAACTACAAAGGTGGCGAATCCAAGAATCGCGATTACGAAAATCCAGACAAAAGGATACTTGACCAGGCTTCCAACTGCTCCTGAAGCTTTTTTAATATTTATTGTATTCCCTGTAAGAATTGTTTCTGTTGAAGAAACTTCGCCGTCAGCTATTACTTCGACGATGTATTGACCGTCTGGAGCAGATAAAACATATTTTTGACTTTTGCCTACTTCTAAAAGAACGTCGATGTTTAGAGATTCGTTTCCTAATTTTACAAGAGCCGTTTTATTGTAAAGTACATTTCCCACATTTGTTATCGTTAAGGTTTGGTTTAATATTTGGGTAGAGATTTCTGCTTTTTCAAGAACGATGAATTTAGATTCTGTGGTGAGTTGATTTGATTCTGCGAGTACTCCCCATGCAGAAGGCTCTTCATTATAACTTATTGGGAAAAATAAGAATTTGTCTGTATTCGTGTTCATTTGTTCCATGATCTTCCCTTTCCCGTCTCTTATTGTTAGATAGCTAGTCGAATTTATTTTCTCTCCTGTCTGGTCATGGAGGACCGTTTTAATTTTTACCTCTGTTCCTGGCTCTATCTCCGAGTTTTCAAAAACTATTTCGAGACTTGTTGGGACTTGATTAACGAGAATATTTTGATTTACAAATCCGTTGTTTGTTTTTTCCCCTGAAATCACCATCTCATATCCATTCAGTTCCACGAGATAAGCTCCCGCTTTCATTTCTTTTGGAAGAGAAAGGTTTATTGAAAAAAATCCATTGTTTATTGTTTCAAGCTGACTGATTATTGAAGAATTTCCTTCTATTATTGAAAGTTCTATGAATCCGTTTACATCTTTTCCATTTTCTTTGAAAGCATTACCCTCTACTACTAGGTTTTGATCTGGAACTAGTTCAAGGCTTTCGAAATTAGGATTTATCGTTATTAAATCGGAAACTTTGAAATCATCTGTTAAAATGAATTCCTCCCCGACAAATGCTTTAACCTTACACGTTCCTCTTAATTCTCCAATGACGCTCCCAGTAAGGACAAGAGATGACTCAAACTTTTTTTCTTCCCCCGATATTAGACTTACTCCATTTTTGTAAAAATTAGATATCCTTCCTCCACAAATAAAATCCATTTCCAGGATTCCTGAAATGTCCGTTAGAGATTTTACTGTTATTGGGATGTTGACTATATCTCCAAGGTTGTAAACCTCATTGGGTTGTTGTGTTATAACGAGATCTGCAGAAATAAAAGGAACAATTAACAATAATGCTAAAAAAACGATTACTTTTTTCATCTTATTTAAAGTAAAAACTTATTTATAAATATTCTTATGATTTTTTCACATCTATGAGATATATTTAAAAAATGAGTTGGCTTAAGTTATTCATGAAAGAGGCAAAAGTTACTCCTTGGGAAGTTTCTGGGGAGGTTGATTATTCTAAATTAATCAAGAAATTTGGGGTCTCTGAAATAGATGGGAGTCTTTTGAAGAAACTTTCAAAAAAGGGAAATTTGCATTTTATGCTTAAACGAAAAGTGTTTTTTGCCCATAGAGATTTGGATTTCGCTTTGGAAGAGCTTGATAAGAAAAATTTATTCTTGTATACTGGTTGCGGTCCTTCAGGGCCAATTCATCTGGGTCATGCAATGGTTTGGCATTTTACGAAGTGGTTGCAAGATACTTTTGGGGTTGAATTATGGTTCCAGTTTACTGATGATGAGAAATTTTTGTTTAAGAAGAAGAGTTACAAGGAAATACAGGAATGGCTCTATGAAAACATGTTAGATGTCATTGCTCTCGGTTTTAATCCTAAGAAAACTCATTTTCTTATCGATACTAAGCATGCCTCTTTAATGTACCCAGAAGCAATTAAGGTTGCTAAGAAATTAACTGGTTCTGCAGTTAAGGCGAGTTTTGGTTTAACAGATAGTAATAATGTGGGCGAATTATTTTATACGAGCATGCAGGCAGTTCCCGCGTTTTTACCCTCTGTGATTAAAAAGAAAAAAATGGCTTGTTTAATTCCTCATGCTATCGACCAGGACCCACATTTTAGATTAACGAGAGATATTCTACCTAAATTAGGATATTACAAACCCGCCTCTATCCAGTGTTCTTTTTTGCCACAGTTGAAGGGTGCTAAAGGGAAGATGTCGAGTTCAGAAGGGAATGCAATTTATTTGACAGATTCTCCTAAGGAGGTAGAGAGAAAAATAAGGAAATATGCCTTTTCAGGAGGAAAAGAGACCATGAAAGAACATCGGGAGAAAGGGGGAGACCCTGATGTAGATGTTTCTTTCCAGTACCTGAGAATGTTTTTTGAACCTGATGATAAAAAACTTCAAAAAATTCATGACGATTATAAATCGGGAAAACTTTTGACTTCTGAATTAAAAGAATATTTAATAAAGAAGATAAATACTTTTTTGAAAGAACACCAAAGAAGAAGAGAAAAAGCTAAAAAGCAGATAAATAAATTTATTTACAAAGAAAAATGAAAATACTTTCATTGCATGTTGATTACATTAACTTTAAGCCGTTGAAAAAAGCACTGAAGAAGATAGGTGCGCTTTCCGAGGAGGAGATGAAAGGAAAGAAAGAAGGAGAGTCTCTTGTTGTTCTGACTGCTGTTGAAGCTGGAGATAACGTAGAGAAATCTGCGAAGGAGCTCGTCAAGAATGTTGAAGACATTGCGGGTAAGGTCAAGGCTAAGAACATTGTTCTTTATCCTTATGCTCATCTGTCTAATTCTTTGGCTTCTCCCGAAGTTGCGGTGGATGTTTTGGAAAAAGCAGAAAAAGCATTGAAGAAAAACTATAAGGTTACAAAAGCGCCTTTTGGGTATTATAAGGAGTTTGAATTAAAGGTTAAAGGACATCCATTGAGTGAGCTTAGTAGAGAAATTAAATTTGAAGAAGATGGGGAGGTTGATTCCAGAAATTTATTGAGAAAGATGGAGAAGGTCAAAATGTCTACTCAAAAACCTCCTAATGGACTGCGGAGTAACATAGAGTTGGGAAGAGATCTTGATTTGTATATGGTTAGTGAGATTGTTGGAGGTGGTTTGCCATTGTTTACTCCCAAAGGAACGGTGATAAAAAGAGAACTTGAGAGATTTATAACAGATGAGGAATTGAAGAGAGGATATCTCTATACATCTACTCCTATCATGGCGTCTTCAGACCTCTACAAAATATCGGGGCATTGGCAACATTACAGAGATTCTATGTTTGTTATGGATGTAAGAGGAAAGAAATTCGCATTAAGACCGATGACTTGCCCCTTCCAGTTCATTTTGTATAAGAGAAAACCGAGAAGTTACAAAGAACTCCCTATAAAGTATGCGGAGATTGCAACCCTGTTTAGGAATGAAAAGAGTGGAGAGCTGAGGGGTCTTTCGAGGGTTAGGCAGTTTAATCTTGCGGATGCCCATATTATCTGCAGACCTGATCAGGTTGAAGAAGAGTTTATCCAGGTTTTGGATTTGATAAAATATGTTATGAAGACCCTCGGGGTGGAGAAGCAAATTTGGTACCAGTTTTCTAAATGGGATCCTAAGGATAAGGAAAAATATATCCAGAATCCGAAAGCATGGGACGAGTCTCAAAAAATGATGAAGAGAATATTGAATAAAGTGAAATTAAAGTATGTGGAAGCAAAAGGAGAAGCTGCTTTTTATGGACCTAAGTTAGATTTACAGTATAAGGACGTCTTTGGTAAGGAAGATACTCTTTTTACCGTGCAGATAGATTTTGCTCTTCCTGAAAGATATGATATGACCTATCTTGATAAAGATAATAAGCATAAGCGTCCGATGATTATTCATAGATCTTCTATAGGTGCGACGGAAAGAATCATAGCTTTTCTTCTGGAATCAAAACAAGGAAATCTTCCTCTCTGGTTATCTCCAGTTCAGGTAAAGGTTTTGGGCCTTACAAAGAGAAACAAGAAGATTGCAGAGAAAATACATTCTCGGTTTATTGAGGAGGGAATTAGGTCTGAATTGGATACTGAAGAATCTCCGGTGGGAGGGAGAATAAGGCATGCCGAAATTTCCAAGATTCCTTACGTTGTTTTAGTTGGGGATAAAGAACAGAAGAACAAGACTCTTGCTGTTCGTTCTGACGGTAAGGTCCGTTTTAACGTTAAGGTGGATGCCTTCGTAAAGTCTTTAAAGAAGGAAATTAATGAAAGGAAATGAACCTTCAATTTTATATGGAAAAATTACATTCTTCCAAGATTTTTCAGATGTTTAGAGATGAGATGAAGGATGCTTATTTTTGCTCTGGTTTTTTTACATTGGATAATGAAGGGAAGGACAATCAGAGGCATTTAGATTTTTATTCTCCAGAGAAGAAACAGGTTTTCAGTTTTAAGCTCAATAGTGATGTTGAGATTCTTCCAACGGAAAAAATGTCTGAGTTGAACAAGAATTTTCCTGTTCCTGAGAAACTTTCAGAAAATATTGATTTTGAATTCGATGAAATCGAGAAACTTATTTTTGACGAAATGGAAAAAAAAGAAATGAAAACAAAGATTCAGAAAATAATCATTTCTTTACAGAATTTTCATGACAGAAGT
>SDBV01008386.1_pt1 | contig 13959 bp, 12 predicted proteins | sample 2277081 | NCBI WGS metagenome assembly SDBV01 (sample SAMN10402039, study PRJNA504765) | marine sediment metagenome | isolation source: marine sediment core GS10_PC15, 223 cmbsf | place: Arctic Ocean: Southern Knipovich Ridge | collected 2010 | reverse complement strand
GAGAACTGCCTTTAACTTTGATATATGTCTGCATTTTCAAGGCGATTCGCCCAATATTAGCCTGCGAATCGCAAGAAAATGATGCACGTGGTGAACTGCCAAGTTCAAATTGAGAACTGCTGAGCGTCGAAGCGCCCCGCCCAAACCGTCGAAGTGTCGGCCACAGTATCGCAAGGTCTGCACGAGGCTTTACCCGCGAGTCATTTTCAGTTAGCTTACAACCATCTATCTTACGCTCATCTTGGAATAGCGGATGAAGACGATTTCAATCTACACAGATGGCGGCTGCTCGGGCAATCCCGGGCCGGGGGCCTGGGCTTACGCGATCCAGTCAGGCGGTACGCTTATCAGCGACTCCGGCGCGGAGCGGGGCACGACAAATAACCGCATGGAGCTCATGGCCGTAATCCGCGCACTGGAGAACGACTCGAGCAGGAAGCACGACCAAGGAATCACCGTTTTCACGGATTCCCTCTACGTTAAAAAAGGCATTACGGAGTGGATCAAACGGTGGCAGACCAACGGGTGGCAAAATGTGGCCAGACAGCCCGTCAAGAATCGTGACCTCTGGCAGAGATTGCTTAGTATTGCCGACGGCCTCGACATCGACTGGCAGTGGGTCAGGGGGCACTCAGGAGACCGGCTGAACGAGATGTGTGATAAGCTGGTTCGCAGCGAAATCAAAAAACTGGCTGCCAAATCGGGTTGATTCCTGCAATGGAGCGGCGATGCGAGCGCCGGTTCCCGACCACGCCTTGGACGAATCTGCGGCCGACGCCGCGGCGATTTGGAATTCTTGCTCCTGTGTGATTATATTTTCCGTGGAGGCTCCCGATGAAACTCTATAACAAGACGCAGTTGGTTTTCTTCGGAGTTTTTTGCGCGGTAATCGCGCTACTGCTGGTCTACCTCCTGGGATTCATTCGCCTGCCGTTTTCGCCTGCGGAATCCTTGGCAGCGGGGGAAACGGATAGGAACATACCTACAGAGGGTACTCAGGTTCAGTTTCTGGACACCGCGCAGCAATTGGGCGCGGACGAATATTCGAATGATGAAAAAGAAAACATACTCGTTTACAAGAGGTCCAACGAAGCGGTCGTCAACATAACTTCGATCAGCTTTTCCTACAACTGGTTTCTGGAGCCCGTACCCCAGGAAGGCACGGGTTCCGGCTCCATAATCGACGCCTCCGGCATTGTAATAACGAATTATCACGTGATCAAGGGGGCGAAGGAGCTGCATATCACCCTTTTTGACGGTTCGGATTACAGGGGGGAGGTCATCGGAGTAGACCCGGAAAACGACCTCGCATTGGTGAAGTTCGACGCGCAGGGCCGAATGCTAACCACAATACCACTCGGCGCGTCGGGTGGCCTTCAAGTGGGACAGAAAGTAATGGCTATCGGCAACCCGTTCGCGCTCGAGAGAACGTTGACAATCGGGATTGTATCGGGGTTGGGAAGGCCGGTAAAGACCAGAGAAGGAATAGTTATCAAGGAAATGATACAGACCGACGCCTCCATCAACCCCGGCAACTCTGGCGGCCCTCTGCTTAATTCTCGCGGCGAAATGATCGGCATCAACACCATGATCTACTCCCCGTCCGGAGGGTCCGTAGGTATTGGGTTCGCCGTACCGGTAGATACCGCCCGACGGGTGATTCCCGAGCTTATCGAGTATGGCGAAGTCAGGCGGGGGTGGATCGATATCAAGCCGGTACAGCTTTTCCCGCAACTGGTTCGCTACGCCCGACTTCAGACCGACCAGGGAGTTTTAGTCTCCGAGGTCAAACCCGGCGGAATGGCCGAGCAGGCCGGTATCAGAGGCGGCAGCAAAAACAGGGCTGTCAGGGCCGGCCGCAATATCATCTACCTCGGTGGGGATATCATAATCGAAGTCGACGGCACATCGATCGAATCCCTGATGGACCTCTACAGCGCACTAGAGGATAACAAGCCGGGGGATATCGTGGAAGTCACTGTACTGAGAGGAAGGGCGAAAAAAAGCCTTCATATCACATTGTCCGAGCGATCCTGAAAGGAAAACGCGGCAGGACGCGTGCCTTCGCAGCCCGCGGTATACTTTTTTTCGTCGGCGTTTTCTGTTGGGATGCCGGGCAAATACCACGCAACCAGGATTATGCTTTGCAGAATTTCCGAATTTCGTCTGAATTCACACCGGCCGGTGATCAAGCGCAGGCCATCGAGCGACTCTCCGGGGGATTGCGAAACCGCGTAAAATATCAGACGTTGAAAGGCGTCACCGGCTCCGGCAAGACCTTTACCATGGCCAAAATCGTCGAAGCCGTTCAGCTGCCAACCCTCGTAATCTCCCACAATAAAACGCTGGCGGCCCAGCTCTATCGCGAATTCAAAGATTTTTTTCCGGACAACGCGATTGAGTATTTCGTGTCGTACTACGACTATTACCAGCCCGAAGCGTATGTGCCGAGCAAGGATCTCTACATAGCCAAAGACGCTTCGATAAACGATGAGATAGACCGGCTCAGACTTTCCACAACAACCTCCCTCATGGAACGAAAGGATGTGCTGGCGGTTGCCACCGTATCGTGCATCTACGGTGTAGGAAGCCCCGAGGATTACAGAAGCATGAGGTTGGAGATCGAACGGGGCAAGACCGTCGATTTGAGGCTCTTTTTGAGACAGCTGGTTGCATTGCAATACGCGCGGAACGATGCTGTTCTGGAACGCTCGAAATTCAGGGTGAAAGGCGATGTTGTCGAGATATTCCCGTCCTACTCCCAACAGGCCCTGCGTATCGAGCTCGATTGGGATGAGGTTAGCCGGATTCGGCGCATAGACCCTCTCACCGGCGAAACGGTGGAGGAGTTGGAGTTCTGCGCCGTTTATCCGGCCAGGTACTTCGTTACGCCGGAGGAAAGAATGCAAGGTGCGGTGCAGGCTATCAGGGAGGAGTTGGCCGAACGCCACGGCGAGTTCTTGAAGATGGGCAAGCACCTGGAAGCGGAGCGTATCAAGTCGAGAACCGAGTACGATTTGGAAATGCTGGCGACTATGGGCTTCTGCTCCGGCATCGAAAACTACTCACGGCATCTGAGCGGGCGCAATGAAGGGGAACGGCCTGCCGTTCTAATCGATTTCTTTCCGGAACGTTTTCTGACCTTCATCGACGAATCCCACGTTACCCTCCCTCAGGTTCGAGCCATGTACGAGGGCGATCGGTCCCGCAAGCTGTCCCTGGTCAATCACGGTTTTCGATTACCGTCGGCCCTGGATAACCGGCCGTTGAATTACGCCGAGTTCGAGAAACTGGTTTCGCAAACGATCTATGTGTCCGCCACCCCGCGCCCCGAGGAACACGACAAGTCGACCTTGGTCGTCGAGCAGATAATTCGCCCTACCGGGCTGCTTGATCCGCAGGTAGAGGTAAGACCGTCGGAGGGACAGATCGACGACCTCTACGGCGAAATCAAGGCGCGGATCGATGCCGGCGAGAGGACGCTGGTAACTACACTGACCAAAAAAATGGCCGAAGACCTCGCCGACTATCTGGCCGAGTGGAGTCTAAAGGTTCGCTATCTACACTCGGAAATCGGCACTTTCGAGAGAGTGGACATCTTGCAGGGACTGAGGAGCGGCGTTTTTGATGTCGTGGTGGGGATCAACCTGCTGCGGGAAGGCCTCGATTTGCCCGAGGTATCGCTGATTGCTATTCTGGATGCCGACAAAATCGGCTTTTTGAGATCGGCGACGGCGCTCATTCAAACCATCGGGCGGGCTTCACGCAATGTGAATGGTAAGGTCATTATGTACGCCGACAGAGTTTCGGATGCCATGCAGGAGGCCATCTCGGAGACGCAGAGGAGGCGGCGGGTTCAGGAAGATTTCAACACCGCCCACGGCATTACGCCCAGGACAATTTCCAAAGCGATAAAGGACACCTTCATTCGGAGAAAGGAAGAGAGAGTGTCGAGCGAGGCTATGAACATCGAAGTGCTCAAGCAGGGCTACAACGTGCTCGTGCCGAAGCAGAGAGCGGCTCTGCTCAAGGCTCTCGGGAAGGAGATGTTGGAGCTGGCCAAGGACCTCGAATTCGAACGGGCCGCCGTAGTGCGGGACGAAATCAAGAAAATCAAGGAAATGGACCTATGAACCCCAGACACCCCTTCATAACAGCAACAGCCGTGGCCGTTTTGCTCGCGAGCGGCGTTTCGATCGGCTCCTGCAAAAAGGAGGCGCCGGAGCGTACAATTCTGCTTCCGTCTACTTCTGTACTGTCGATCGGGTCTGCATGGGCGGTAGTCAAGAACAATTACCTGAGGATGCGGCAGAATCCCTCTCGGGCTGCGGAAGTCATCGACGGCCTGACAAAAGGCACGGTGGTGGAGATATTGATGTCGACCGAGAAGGAGGAGACCGTAGAAAACGAAACAGCTCGCTGGTATCGGGTAGATATAGAAGGTCTCAAGGGATGGGTTTTTGGGGCTTATCTGGACATTTTCGAATCCAGGGCCAAGGCCATGGTCCATGCCGAGGCCATCCAATGACGGAATTGCCTGCGGCGCCCGTGTTGTCAGAAATGGCACTGTGGGTGCTGCCGCCTTTCCTGGGGGCCGTAATAGGCTACGTCACCAACAAACTGGCCATCAAGATGCTGTTCCGGCCTCTCGAAGAAAAGCGCATTCTTGGCATCAAAATTCCCCTGACGCCCGGCATTATACCCAAGCAACGCTACGTTCTTGCCGACAGCATCGCCAGGATGGTGTCGGAAAGGCTCATTACCGAGGAGACGCTGCGGACGCAGATAGAAGCGACGAAATTCCAGGCCGGCATACGTGGAAACGTCGCTTCCTTCACAGGGAAGCTGTTGAGCATGCCTTTGGCGGCCATGCAGGGCAGAAACGGGAAAGCGGTCTTTTCCTTCGTCGATGCGTTGCTCACCGGCGTTCTCAGTCGTTTCTTGCGGTCGGAGAGTGCCCGTGTTTTCGCCGGTGAACTGCTCGCGCCCCTGGTTCACAATCTCTACGACAGCTCGGTACGCGACCTAATCGGGAAATTCGATATGCATGGGGCAATAGCGAAAGCACTGTCCCATTTGGCCGGACAAGACGGCGCTAAACCAGCGCTGGTGTCCGCAATCGGCGATTGGGTGCGGGAGCATGTTGCCGCCAATACACCGCTGCGCGACATCTTTCCCGAGGAGACGATCGACGTGGTGGTGTCTTCCGTGCAGACGTTTCTACCCGGCTTGATCCAGGCCGTCTTTGCCTGGCTCCGAGAGGACGCGACACGAAAAGATCTCGAAATTCGCGGGCGTTTCCTGTTGAAGGACGTGCTCGATAAGCTGAACTATCTACAAAAGTTCTTCATCACCGTCGGCCAGTACGATAAAACGCTTGAAGAAAAAATGCCGGAGATCGTCGAAGAAGTGCTGGTGGCCGTCGAGGACGGGCTAGACAACCCCGACACACATCGGAGCGTGGCCCGCCGGTTGGAGCAGAGATTGCGCATCTGGCGACGTCAAGGAATTTCCGATGCGGCCTCTTCCGCTCGCATCGACCTTGCGCTCGTTGTCGAAGATCTCGTGCATCGCCTGACCTCGTATCTGGGAACCGAGCGCGGCCTCAATCGGGCGGCAAGGGCCATTAGCCGGTTTGTGGATCGACGCTGCGACCTTCCCGTGGGGGAGATATTGCATGAATCGATGGGTATTAGCGAGCAAGATTTGACCGGCCTGCTCGCGGACTCTGTAACGCGGGCGCTTTCGGCCGACACCGCGAGCGGGGACGTATCCGGCCGGGTTATCGCGCTCATGTCCCGTTTTCTGCAGGAATACGGACATTCCACGATCGCCGATATAACTGGCCTGGACGAAGAGACCAAGGACAGGCTCGATGATTTCCTGGCCCGGAAACTCACTCGTCTGTTCGCGAAGAGACTGCCCGACGTAATAGCCAGTTTCAACATCAAACAGCTCGTTGTCGACAAGATCAACCAGCTCGACGTGAAACAAGTCGAATCGCTGCTGATGATGGTGATCGCCCGCCAGCTGAAGTGGATCAACATTTTCGGCGCAATTTTAGGCGCTTTGATCGGGTTGAGTCAGGTAATCATACGGGCCGCGGGTATTGCATAAGCCGCGCAACAGGCTCTGCTCGTTGCACCCAACCCGCCTTCTATATCTGATAGTCGGGGAAATCGGTTGAGCCGTTTTTGAGTACGAAATTCTCCGGCTGGTAATATACGATGCTGTGCGGAGGTATGGAGCTCATCAGCCACACGTTCGCCCCTACCACGGACCCCTTGCCGATTATCGTCTCGCCCCCGAGGATCGTTGCTCCGGCATAGATGGTCACATCGTCTTCGATAGTTGGGTGCCTTTTTTTGTCCGCTTCGCTCTTTTTGACGCTCTTGCCCCCTAGCGTAACGCCCTGATATATCTTGACCCTATCGCCGATTATAGTTGTCTCGCCGATCACGACGCCGGTTCCGTGGTCTATAAAAAAAGACTCGCCGATAGTCGCACCGGGGTGTATGTCGATACCGGTCTTGCCGTGAATGTACTCACTCATCATGCGGGGAATCAGGGGTATCTGTGCGAGCCAGAACTTGTGCGCAATCCGGTAGACCATCAAGGCTTCGACACTGGGGTAGGCCAAAATGATCTCTTCGTGTGTTTTTGCGGCGGGGTCTCCCTTGAACGATGCTTGCACGTCGAGATTCGCCTTCACCCGGATTTCGGGTATGTTGCCCAGTATCTTTAGTACGCGGTCTTCCGCTTCGGCACGGCACGACCCGAGCCGGTCGCATTTGTCCATAATTTTACACATGTAGCGCAGGCTTTTCTCGGTCTCGTTGATGAGAGCCGTGGCGATGCGGACGATTTTTTCTCCCAGTATGTATTTCAGGTTGAGTTTGTCCAGATTGGCTTCATCGCGAAACCCGGGAAAGATTAGGGATTCGAGCTCATCGACGATGATCCCAACGCTCTGCCGCGACGGCAGATTGGGCCCTTCCAGGTGGTTGATGCCACCGATGGTTTCGTAGGACTTAAGTATGTCCGCGACCAGGCTGTCTAGCTCGTGGATCATGGGTACATGAGTAACCAGCCGCGCGGATTTGTCAAGGCCCTAATCCGGTGCGGTGCTTCTGTGAGCCGTTCTGTGGGCCTGTTCCTTTTTTTATTACGTCGATAAGTTTCTTTATTTTCGTATTTATAGAGTAAATAGAGATAAATTATTTGCTTTCTAAAAAGAAACGACTTAAAATTAAAGATGGTATGACTGGATCCACTGCATTGACGGACAAAAACTTCCAGCGCCTGGGAAGATACATACAGACCCGATACGGCATAAAGCTTCCCATGGCGAAGAAAATCATGCTGGAATCGAGGCTTCAGAAGCGACTCAAAGTACTGAATATGGATTCCTTTGACGAGTATTGCAACTATATTTTCTCGGGGAAGGGTAGCAGCACCGAGCTGCTCAAAATGGTCGATGCCGTAACGACCAATAAGACCGATTTTTTTCGGGAGCCCGCCCATTTCGATCGCATGGTGGATGATCTTCTACCCGGCCTGGTGGCCTCGAAGGGGATCGGCATCAGGCGCCCCCTGCGCTTGTGGAGTGCGGGATGCTCGACCGGGGAAGAGCCGTACTCACTGGCCATGCTGCTCGAGCACTTCAAAGAGTCTGCCAGGGATTTTCGCTATGAAATCTTGGCAACGGATATATGTACCGAGGTTCTTCAGAAAGCGAAAGCGGCGATTTATGACGAGGAGAGGGTCAAGCCTGTGCCGGAATTGCTCCGCCGGAGGTTCTTGCTGCGAAGCAAAAACAGGTCGGACGGCCTGGTGCGGGTAAATTCTCAGATCCGGTCGAGGGTGGAATTTTCCCGGTTGAACCTGATGGATCGGACTTTCGAATTCAAGCATCGATTTGACATCATATTTTGCCGTAATGTCATTATATATTTCGACAGGGCCACTCAACACGAGCTGATCGGCAAATTTTATGATTGTCTTCAACCGGAAGGATACTTGTTTCTGGGGCACTCGGAAACTCTTCTCGGCCTGGATCTGCCCCTCGAGTCCGTCGCGCCTACCGTTTACAGGAAGCGGGAGGCGACGGTCAAAGCACGGGGTTAATATTAGCTGGGAACAGAAGGTAAGAATATGCTTATGAAAATGGCATCGAAAATCAAAGTGCTCATTGTGGATGATTCTGCTCTGGTAAGACAGACTATGTCGGAAATACTGGGCTCCGATGCAAGCCTGGAGGTAATCGGCGCTGCCGCCGACCCCGTTATCGCCCTGCACAAGATGAAGGATCAGCTTCCGGACGTGATAACGTTGGATCTGGAAATGCCGCGCATGGACGGATTGACCTTTCTGAGGAAGCTCATGTCCGAGAACCCGATTCCTGTCGTCATCTGCTCGAGCAAAGCGGAGGAGGGTTCCGACAACGCTCTCAAGATACTCGAGGCTGGCGCCGTGGAGATCATCAGAAAGCCCAGGTTGGGCACCAAGGCATTCCTGGAAGAATCGCGCGTACAGATATGCGATGCCGTCAAAGCTGCCCATCTGGCCACGGTCAAACGGCGATCGCCGGCGCCGATGACCGACGTTGCCCCGAAGCTTACGGCCGATGCTGTGCTGGCTAAGCCCAGGAATTATTCGGTCATAGAGACCACCGAAAAGATAATCGTGGTTGGTGCGTCAACGGGCGGGACAGAGGCTCTGAAGGTATTTCTGGAGGCCATGCCCCTGGATGCTCCCGGACTCGTAATCGTACAGCACATGCCGGAGCACTTCACCACGGCCTTTGCGAAACGACTGAACGGCATTTGCCGTGTTTCGGTCAAAGAGGCGGAGAACAACGATACGGTGGTAAGAGGCCGTGCTCTCATCGCGCCGGGCAACAAGCACACCCTCGTCAAGAGGAGCGGTACCCGCTATTACGCGGAAGTGCGGGACGGCCCGCTCGTGTCACGCCACCGACCCTCGGTGGACGTGCTGTTCCGTTCCACAGCCCGCTACGCCGGAGGGAACGCCGTCGGCGTTATCATGACCGGCATGGGAGATGACGGTGCCAATGGCATGCGAGAGATGAAAGAGGCCGGAGCTTACAATTTCGCTCAGGATGAAGCATCGTGCGTCGTGTTTGGTATGCCCAACGAGGCCGTCAAGAGAGGCGGCGTCGACGATGTCCTGCCTTTGCCCGGTCTGGCGGGAGCGGCCCTTAGAAAGGCGGTGCGATGAGTCCGGAGCTCGAGCCGCAGGGAAACGTTGTGGACGAGAGAGACAGGATCCTCGTAATCGAAGACGAAATGGCCATACGGGATTTGCTCGGGCGATACCTGACTTCGCGCGGTTTCCTGGTCTCGACCGCCTCGGGCGGGAACGCGGGACTGGAGCGGATCAGGCTCGAACCCCCGGACCTGGTGCTGCTGGACTTGAGGATGCCCGATATGGATGGCCTCGAAGTGTTGTCTATCCTCGAGAGCTTTGTCGAGGAGACTCCCGTCATAATCGTGTCCGGGGCCGCGGAGTTCGAGGATGCGATCGAGGCTATCCGGCTCGGCGCGTGGGACTTTTTGAGCAAGCCCATCATCGATATGCGCGTGTTGGATCTGTCCATAGACAAGGCCCTGGACAGGCGCAGGCTGCTCGTGGAAAATCGACGCTATCGGGAACATCTGGAAGAATTGGTCGCGGAACGTACAACGGAGCTTGTGCGCGAATTGAGCCTGAGACGCGAGGCCGAATCGCGTCTGAAAGAATCTCTAGGAGAGAAAGAGGCGATGCTTAAAGAGATTCATCACCGAGTCAAGAACAACCTTCAGGTTATCTCGAGCCTTCTGAGCTTGCAGTCGCAGAAGGCCACCGATAGTCGCTTTAGCGAGCTTCTCCGCGATAGCCAGAACCGGGTCAGATCGATGGCGATCATTCACGAAAAGATCTATCGATCGGATGATCTGGCGCAAGTGAATTTTAGTGAATATATACGGGACATCACGAATTATTTGATCGGCACGTACCCGATTCGGGCCGATGCCGTCAGGTTAATCACTGATCTCGACACTGATGTACTCCTGGGCGTGGATGTGGCGGTTCCCTTTGGGCTCATTGTAAACGAGTTGGTTACGAATTCGCTGAAACACGCCTTTAAAAACCGCCCTGGCGAAGCGAATGAGATCCGGATCGGGCTCAAAGCTCGGAAGCAGGACGAGGACGAGGCCGAGAACAAGGAATACAGGCTTACCATCGGTGACAACGGGGTTGGCATGAAGGAAGATGTTGAAATAGGTGATACCCTTGGGCTTACCCTGGTAGGAACGCTGGTGGACCAAATCGGCGGATCGATACGCAGGAGCGGCAATCACGGAACGGAGTACGAGATAGTGTACCGCAATGGCGGCGCCGTGCGGAGTGGAGACTGATCGAATCCGCAGATTTGGCGCCGTAGGCTGAACGAATGACCGTAATCAAACGGGTGCCGAAGGCGGGCATCGCCCGAGGGAACCTGATTTTTTATATAGGTGGGAAAAATGAGTGAGAATGAGAATATCTGCTTGGAAGGGAAGCTTACTGTTTCCCGAGCGGGAGAGGTGGCTGCTCGAATACGCGAAGGTTTGGAGGGTGCTGCCGGCGTGGTTTTGGATCTCGAGGGGGCGCAAGAAATCGATACCACTCTTCTTCAGCTGATCTGTGCCGCGTTTTTTAGCGCCCAAAAAAACGGCAAGACTTTCAAAATTAAAACTAACGCGGTGGTGGAAGACGGCATCAAGTCTGCCGGGTTCTCCATGGCGGAAATTTTGGCGGGTAGTTAGGTGGCCGATATGATGGATAGATTCAAGGAGACCTTTAGAGAGGAGGCTGGTGAGCTGCTCGAGCAATTGGAAACCAGCCTTTTGGAGTTGGAGGAGAAGCCGCAGGAGCAGGAATTGCTCGACACCGTATTCAGGGCCCTGCATACGATCAAAGGGTCCTCCGCGATGTTCGGCTTCGATAGTGTGTCCAGTTTCACCCATGAAGTGGAAGAGGTGTACGACAAGATCAGGAACGGCGAGATCGCGCTTACCCGTGAGCTGATCGACCTGACTCTCGAGGTGAAAGATCAAATTCGGGTGCTGCTAGACGAGTCGGAAGCCGTGAAACCGGGGGTAGCGGCCGACACCGAACGTATCGTGCAGGCCTTCCTGCAGCTGCAGCCTGAGCGGCCCCTTTCGCAGGCTCTGTCTCGGGAGGAAGGACCGACCGGAGAATCTGTTGCCAAGGAGATCTCGAAAACCTTTCGTATTCGATTCAAGCCTGATAAGGGCATTTTCCTGCATGGTACCGATCCTGCAAAACTTCTGGCGGAGCTGGGGTCGATGGGCGAACACGTAATCCTGGCCCATATGGAGGATATCCCCTCGCTGGAGGAGATCAATCCCGAATTATGCTATGTGTGGTGGGATATCATTCTGACTACAAAACGGGAGATCGCTGCTTTGCAGGATGTGTTCATATTCGTAGAGGACAAATCGGAGCTGAGCATAGAAATCATAGATCAAGGAGACATGCTCGACGCTGAAGATGACTATAAGCGTTTGGGAGAAATCTTGGTCGACCGAGGGGATATCTCCAATGGAAAACTCCAGGAGGTCATCAAGGAAACAAAGCGGATTGGGGAGATTCTCGAGGAAGACAGCCTGGTTCAGCATGACGAGGTCGAATCGGCTCTCGCTGAGCAGCGGTACATGCGCACACTGAAGGGCCAGCAGCAGAAATCGGTGCAAGCCTCGAGCATTCGTGTCGGCTCCGACAAATTGGACACGTTGATCGATCTGGTAGGCGAGCTGGTTACCGTGCAGGCACGTTTGAGCCAGAGCGCTGACCAGCGGGCGGAACCGGAATTGACAGCGGTGGCCGAGCAGGTAGAGCGGCTTATATCCGATCTTCGTGATAACGCGATGAGCCTGCGTATGCTCCAGATCGGAGCGACGTTCAATAAGTTCAGGCGCCTGGTAAGGGATCTGTCCAGTGAGTTGGGAAAAGAAATTACCCTTACTACTCAAGGGGCAGAAACCGAGCTCGATAAGACCGTCATCGACCGGCTAGGCGACCCGCTGGTGCATCTCATTCGCAACTGCATAGACCACGGGATCGAGATGCCGGAAGTGCGCAAAAAAGCGGGCAAGCCGCAGGCGGGGACCGTCCTGCTGGCTGCCGCTCATGAAGGCGCGAACGTTACCATCCGCATCTCCGACGACGGCGCCGGCATGGACCGTGACGCCATCCGTGCAAAGGCTGTGTCCAAAGGCTTGATCGTTCCCGAAGGCGCGCTTACCGATCAGGAAATCTACGCTTTGATTTTCCAACCCGGCTTCTCCACTGCGGTGGAGGTTACCAAAGTCTCCGGCCGCGGCGTTGGAATGGACGTCGTCAAGAAGGGGATCGATTCGCTGAGGGGCCGCATCGAAGTGACCTCCAAGGAAGGCGAGGGATCGACCTTCACGATGCACGTTCCGCTGACCATGGCCATTACCGACGCCATGCTGGTCCGCGTGAGCAATCAGCGCTACTTGCTTCCAATCGTGTCCATCGAGCAGAGCTTCCGCCCTGAACCCAACGCCGTGTCCACCGTGACCGGGCGCGGGGAGATGGTCGTGTTTCGCGGGGACCTCTTGCCTGTCTTCCGGCTCCATAAACTATTCAAAGTCTCCGGCGCCGCCACCAACCCGCACGAGGCGTTGCTGATCATAATCGAGGGCGAAGGGAAACGCTGTGCGCTGATGGTGGACGAGTTGCTCGGCCAACAGCAGGTCGTCATCAAGTCCCTGGGAAAATCCATGGGACAGATTCGCGGTGTTGCCGGCGGCGCGATCCTTGGCGACGGGCAGATTGGGCTGATACTGGATGCGGCCGGGCTGGTGGGGCTTGCCGGCGGCGAGGGAAGAAATGCACGTGGACTTGCAGCAACGGCGGCATAGGCTTTCGGGGTGGCAATCAGACGGCGCTGTGATTGAAAGGTAACTGTAATGTCGAGCGAAATGCTACTGTCGATGGAGCTTTCTAAATCGCAGTTCAATGAAATCAGCGATATGATCAAGTCCATCTGCGGGATCGATCTCCACGAGGGAAAGGAGGAGTTGGTGAAGGCTCGCCTGATCAAGCTGATTCGCAAGCTTCGCCTTGGGAGCTTCGAGGAGTATCTCAACTACGCCAGGAAGGATCCCAGTGGGACGGCGGTGACGGGGATGTTGGACGCCATTTCCACAAACCAAACCAGTTTCTTCCGTGAGAAGGACCACTTTGAGTACCTGGCCAAGACCGTGCTTCCACATGCAGTGGCGCCCGAGGTCGGGAAAAAACCGCGGTTGAGAATCTGGTCGGCAGGGTGCTCTTCCGGCGAAGAACCGTATTCCATCGCCATTACTATGCACCAGAGCATCCCAAATCTGATCTCCTGCGACGCTCAAATCCTTGCCACCGACATCTCCACCCGCATATTGGCGCGGGCGAAGAAGGGGGTTTATAAAGCCAAATGCCTGGAAACCGTTCCGCCGCAGTTACGGTACAAGTATTTTAACTATACAGGCCTGCGGGACAAGCGTCTCTACCATGTGAACGACGCTTTGCGAAATCTGGTTCATTTCGCTCGGTTGAATCTGATGGACTCTTGGCCGATGCGCGGACCTTTTGATGTTATCTTTTGCCGCAACGTAATGATCTACTTCGACAAGCCCACGCAGGGCTGGCTCGTGGGGCGATTCCGGGACCTGCTTGGGGCGGACGGGACGCTCTTTCTGGGCCATTCGGAGTCTCTGACAGGTATCTGTCATCAGTTTAAGTACGTTCAACCCACAGTTTATAAAAAGGCTTAGAGGTCGTCTCTCCGCAGAAGGAACAGCGGTCGTGAAACATATAGTTGGTGTAGCTGACATGAAAATGTCGAACAAACCCGGCGACGTGATTGTTACCCACGCATTGGGA
>SDBV01008385.1_pt1 | contig 13959 bp, 12 predicted proteins | sample 2277081 | NCBI WGS metagenome assembly SDBV01 (sample SAMN10402039, study PRJNA504765) | marine sediment metagenome | isolation source: marine sediment core GS10_PC15, 223 cmbsf | place: Arctic Ocean: Southern Knipovich Ridge | collected 2010 | reverse complement strand
AATACAAATATATGTAAAACAATTTTTTAAAGAGAAAATAAAAAATAATATATTATATGTAAAGACTTTAGATACGGGTCAAAAAGATAAAAAAATTGGGTTATATAAGATTAATGAAGATTTTGATGTAAATGGCATTTATACTTCAAAGAAACCGTATAGAACTTCTCCTATACAATTATTTTTTACTCCTCAAATAACAAGAGAAGAACAATCATTATTGCAAAAATATTTTAACTTTATCCTAGAATATTACAGAGATAAATTAGACAGTGAATTTCTTACTACTTATAAATATTCTAATGCAGAGTATACGAGAAAGTATCTGGGATTAATTCAAACAAGAAAAATAATTGAAACCTTATCCATTCGAGATTTGTCGAAAGATAAAAGGGAAGAGTTAAGAAAATATATTGAGATTAAAGATTTTAAAAATATTTTGAATCTGTTAAAACAATATCGTTATTACAAAATAGAATCAAAACTTAATATTTAGATAATATTAAAATTTCCAATTAAAAGAAATAGATACATTAAAATATTTTAAATAAGAATTTATTTTTCAAATTATTTGATCATTTTTTAAAATCAACTATATATGTTGTTTAATTATTTTAAACATAAATAATAGTAATTATTGTTTGAAGGACTTCCATAAACATCATCCGCATTTAATCCTAAAAAAACTTTATTCATAGTGTATGATACCTTTTTTTGAAGCAATTTAATTTTACAATTATTTAATTTGTTTAACATGGAAGTTTTAAGATGTAAAGGATTTTCTGAATGTATTGGAACTAAAAATTTGGAATCTACTTTAGTAAGAAAGTTCATTAATTCATGTTTAACAAGATATCGTGAAGAATGAGTATATTCCAGAATCAAACCGCATAATCCTATCCAATTATTTAATGTATCGAATTTCAAAGATGTCTCAACATCAAATACAAAGTTTACATATATAGTTTTTATAAAGTTTTTTGATAAAAAATAAAAAAAATATTATTTAAAAATAAGAAAAAATTCTAAAAAATTAAACAAAATGAATTATGTAACACTCTCTATTAAAACTTGTCCTAACTCACGCCATTTTGCAATCTTTTCTACGCTTGTGTTAATCTCTTCAGATAAAATATCGGGATCATGATCAAGTAACTGCTCAATAGAATCAATACCTGCCCTATTAAGGTTATCTTTCATTCCTTGACCAATACCTTTAATAAAATCTACGGGAGTTCCTTGAACCTCACCATCAACATCCTCCAATCTCTCTAAATCTAATTCAGCATCTTTCTCATTGGGAAGATCAACTTTCTCTGTATCAGCAATTCCTGATGCTGTTATAAAAAACTCGGCCTCATCTGGAGGTAAATCAGGAGCATCAACTATCCGTGCTCTTCTTGCTAATGATTGATTTGATGAAAACCCTTTTGTTTTGAATTCCATCCTAAAATGGCATCCGTGTGCCACAATATTTCCTCCTATGGCATCATTAGTAGAGAAGCTACCTAACATCTTTGTTCCGACTTGGTTTGTAAGAAGTACAGCACAATTGTAAGTCTCAGCAATTCTAGACAATGCATGAAGTATTCTATTTAGCAGACCTTGGCGCTTAGCGAGCATCCCTATTCCTAGATATTCATAGCGTAATAAAGCCATTAAACTATCAACAATAATTAATCGAGCTTCTTTTTCTTTACACAAACTTTCTGCTTGTTCTATCATTTGTACTTGATGATCTGAGCTATATATCTTAGCGTGGTATATATTACTCAAAACTGTATTAGGATTAAGACCAAATCTTCTTGCTATTCTTTTAATTTTCTCTTTAGAAAAAGTATTCTCAGTATCAATATATATCACAGGTGAGGCTAGGCCACCCCTATCCTTTGGTAATTGAGTGGTCACAGATATAGTTGATGCCAAAAGCGTCTTCCCCGATTTAAAAGGACCATAGACCTCTGTCAAACGACCTGTTTGAACTCCCCCCCCTAATATCTTATTTAGTTGTTTAGAACCCGTAGTAATCGACTCTTCATTTTCAGCTATATTATTGGCTGTTTTAAATGATGTCATACCCAAAGCACTTCTAGCGTTCCAGATTAGTTTTCTAGCAGATTTATCTCCAATTCCATCGATGTCAGCAATTTTAAAAATATTAGACATTGCCAAGGATGTGGCTGAATTAATCCCTGCTTCTGTAAGTAACTTTATCTGTCTTGAATTAATTCCCTTTATTTTATTTAGATCATTCATTTTTACATCTTAAAAACTTTTTATTTTGTTAATATTATAATATAATAAATATATATAAAGAAAAAAGTGAAAAAAGAGAAAAAAATAAATTAAAAATTTTAAAATAAGTATTTTCTAAAGTTTTGGGGTTTTTTCTATTTTAATTCTCTTTTTAATGATGATTATTTATAGTTATATTTAAAGAAAAAACTAAATTTGCATTATATCTAAAATTATATTCCGAAGAGTCAAAAGATAAATCTTAAACTATTAATGAAAATTTAGTATAATTTCTAATTTCAAAAAATATAAAATAAGTATTTTTCATAATATTCTAATATAAATAATTAAAAAATAATGTTATAAAATCAAAAATCCATTTATAAATGCTTTTTTAATATAATAAATAGTTTTAGTCAATCTGATAAAATTAAAAACGATTAAGTTTTATTATTAAGAAATTTCCATATAAATCCTTCATTTTTTATTAAATAATTTAGATTATATGTTAATCTTGTATTTGAAATCTGCATAAAATAGTTACCTGAATTAATTTCATCTTCTTTCATAAGAATATGTAATAAATCGTCAATTTTGTCATAGAGTTTATAATTAAATGGTTTATTCTTGTATAAAATAGGTACATATGTAGCTTCATGAATTAAAATTAAAATGATTTCTCTGCGCTCACACATCATCATTAACGGGAAAAGATAAGATTGAAAGAAATTATTTTTTAACGAAACTATGTTTTTTATATCATTATATTTTGACAATTCATATCTTAGATGATGAGATATATTATCTAACACAATAAACTTTAAATCAGGTACATAAAAATTAGGAGATAAAATCTCTTTAAACAAAAAACATTGATCTTCGTAGTTTTTACATGGTCCATCTTCCGGAGATATTAAGGTATGTTCTTTTACAAAATTTAATTTTTCGACATTTTTAACTAATATATTAGATAATCTTTTCGAAGAAAAACGCTCAGATAACTGAAGCCATAAGGCATAATTTTCATTTGACTCAGATGACATTAAAAGTTTCCCTATAATATATAAAGCTAGTGTTGATTTCCCCGTGCCAGATTTTCCATATATCGATATAATCTTATTAGTGACAAAAAATTTCTCAAAAATGCTAAGGAATAGATTTTCGTTTTTTGAAATAAGCTATTCACCTTTTAATAGTTCAAGGACTTCATTTTTAGTATCTTCTAATTTTTGTGTTTCTGCATCTATACTACTGGTTGATGCTAGATTTTGACTTTTTGTTTCTTTTGAGTTCTTAAATAACTGCTGCATCAAAAAAAGATTGATTAATTTATCAGAATTATTATAGTAAGGCATTTGAGAGCTTCCAAAAATTCCCCTTCGAAAATGACCTTGAGATCCTTTCCTTTTTCTATAATAGAGATATACTCCTACTAAAATTACAACTACTATAAAAGCATATAAAGGATCTTTCTGGAAGAAAATAACAAATGCTATTACTAAAGCAAAATAAAACAATGTTTTCATTCTCATCTAATCACCATTGACCATCTTCATTTCCTACTTTGTAAGATTTAGAAAGCTTAATTTTATTTTTAGTATATAAATTAAAATTTAAATCTTTTCTTCCGTTTTTATTTTTGAGTAAAAAAAATAATTTATTTAATCCCATAAGTATATATTTAAAAATAAAATAAAAAATTGCTATAATAATATAATATAAAAAATCGAGAATAATAATTTGATATAATATAACAAGATAATAAGTTAAAAATATTGAAACCATCAATAAAAAAATTTGATAAAAAGAGTAGCCAGAATCACTCGAAAAAGCCTTAGGAATTTGACTGAAATCTTGAGAAGATGGTCTAGCACCTATTAGCATTGAGATGCATAAAATACCTGCTAATATTTTAAAAAATATATGAGTCGAAGAATTAAAAATTATACTTAAGGACCAAAAAATTAACCATGTACAAATGATTAAGGGTGATAAAGATATAATTAAAGCTTGCATAAATGATACTTCCCTCTGTTCCTTTATATCTACAGAGCCATGAGGACTAGGTATACCCCTCATCCTATACCTTATTTTCAAATTATCTACATGAACTCCTAATATTATACATAATAAATAATGAATTAATTCATGTATCGCAACACCTATGAAACCGATCCAATTGAAAATAGATGTAAAGGGGCCTAAATTATTTCTATATATCACTACAATTATTATGTTGGAGACTAGATAAATGATAAAAAACCATAATAAATCTTCAAATATCATTATTTAATAAAGATTATAAGTATATATAAATAAAAAAAATAACAATCTTATAAAACTATCTTATCTAATTGCAATTATTAAAATTATAATTTACATATCTATACATTGATTATGATAATTTTGGTATTCTAATTAAGAAATTCTCATCACTAAAGAATACTATACGTTAAAACATTTTGGAAATCAAAATAAACCTTTTTTTAATGTGGAAAGATTAAGAAGATTTTTTCAAGGTATTTTAGTAAATTAAATTTTTGAACTTTTTATGAATTTTGCTTTTTTATATTCATCATTCTAAAAGCCTAAAACATTAAATTTTAATTTTTTTAATAATTTTTATAAATAGAAATCTTGATCTTATATAATTAATAATTAAATATTATTTGGTAATGATATTGTTATTAAGTCAAACAAAAAGTATAAAAAACTCTCAAAAAGAAGTTTTAAAATGTTACGAATGCAACTCAACTGAATTCGACGATTCGAGTATAGGTTATGTTTGTAAATGTTGTGGAATTGTATTATTAGCTCCTAGATTAGTTTATAATACTCCGTATCGAGAATGTGATATTCAATATGAAAAATTAAACAATCATACTAAGATAGGAAATCAAATCGATAGAAAAAATTCAGGAAAGTCTCATATATATAATAAATTTAGTAAAATACAATCGCTAGAATCAAATGAAAAGAACATGAGACAAAATGCAAAAATAGAAATAAAAAGAATCTTTACTACTTTATGCCTTCCAAGCTCATATAAAGAAATTGTTTTTGAAAAATACGAGAAAATAAGAAAATCTTTAAAACCAAGATCCAAATATAGAAGTCCAGAAAAATTATCTCCTATCGTTATTTACTTATGCTTGAAAGCACACAATATTTCTGTTAATCAAGACAAAATATTACGAGTTTCAAATATTAATAAAAAAGATTTTAATGCCTTTATATTAATGTTTTCAAAAAGATACCCTGAATATATTAACCGGAATAGAAAAGAGTATGTCAAACAAAAAATATTGGAAGTTTCAGAAAAATTCGATCTTGGTATGCAATTTGTACATTCTACATTAAAGTTGTTAGATAAAATGTGGGATATTGTAAAATTATCCAAGGATGACATGATAACAAGCTTAATATCTTCTGTCATTGTATTATGTAAATATAAGGAAAAAGTATCTATTAATAAAATTTGCTCATACTTAGGAGTGAAGATGAGTTCGATTCAATCTCAAGTAAAAAATAATATATTCCGAAAATTCAAAGTTGATGGATTCACGAGTCTGGTAAAATCATCGGGATTAATGAAAGACTTCTTAATAAAAATGAAGTGGATAGAAGGAAATTCAAAACCAATAATATTAAATATTAAACTAGGAAACTCTAAAAGCATATTTAATTCTAATAATAATCTTGAATATTATCTGTACATATTGAGTTCACAACGAAATTCCACTGTTATTGTTACACCAATCAAGAATAATTTATTAAAAGAGAATCTCGAAAAAAATACAAAAAATAGGAATTTAGGATCAATTATTAAATATCTAAAACTAATTAAACTATTTCCTATTAATGGGAAAGATCCCCCGTTAAAATAAGAAAATTTCAATAAGGAATTTACTTTTTATTATTTCCTTATTAGACCATAACAATCACAACAATAAAATTTCTTTATATTACTTAACCAAAGATCTAAAGATTTTTTAATAGTCAATTCAGAGTCTTGGGTTATTATAAAGCTGTCTAAATCTATAATTGACATACACTTATGACATATCCTTTGAGACTGTAAACAACTTTGGTATTTTAATTCTATCTCTCGGGTAATATCTTTCACTTTTGTTAAATTCTTATATCTATTCATTAATTCTGTGTTCTAAAATGAGTTCTCTTGCCTATCTCTTGATAAAATATTTTCTAAATAATTTAAATAACTTAAAGTATTTATTATTATTTAAAAATGTTCATCGAAAATTTTTGTTTTTTTTGTCTTGAAAAAAATTTATTATGCAGAAAGTAATATTGCATAACGATTTTTCAAAATTGACAATATACAAAAAAATTAAAAATTTAAAAAGGCAAAAACATATTTTTTCTTTAAATAAAATCATTAATTTACTTCTATAAAAATTTAGGTTTTATAAATGAGATTCTCAAAAAAAGTAAAATTTGTAGGGTTTATATTGGTAACATTTTTTTTAATTTCCACTATATTTGGATTTTTGATCTTCGATGGAAATATTAATCTAAATGGGAAAACCTCGGAAAGTTTCGATAAAAAAAACAATAATCTAATGATCTCTACAAGTAATCTTGATATTCTTCAAAATGTTTTCGATGCAAAAAATGATCAATTCACTAATTTTGATTATTTTTCTGAGATTTATGAATCTTCCCTACAAGCAACTTATTATGCTCTATACATTTTAGATTCAATAGGCAGTTTAAGCCAAATTGATGAGCAAAAAATTACTGATTTTATTATGAGCCATTATGATTTTAATTCTGGTTTATTTTCTGATAAACTCTCTAACAGATATTTGGATACCACAAGTTTAGATCTATCATTGCCTTGGAGTTCTTTACTTGAGGTAAACTTATATGCTCTCTTATCATTAGACATTTTAGGTAAATTAAGTCAAATAAATAGCTCTGAATTTATTAACTTCATATGGAGTTGTTATGACTCAACATCAAAAGGATTTATAGGTCAACCTTATTATTCTGGTCTTGATTCTCATTTTAAAGTTTCAACCGCCGAAAAAACCTATTTTGCCGTAATAACATTAGATATGTTATTGAATCAAGATTGGAGTCTATATACTACAGAAATAGATGAATTAATTTTATCTGTTTCAGATTTACAGATTGATATGGGGTCAAGTTTTTTGTTTGGTGGATTTCATAATGACGTTGATATTAACTATAATTCTCTTCATTTTTCTGAACCAAATTTATTTTCAGCGTTTTATAATATAAAAACATTACAAATTTTTGGGGCAGAACAAACCTTAAATCTTGATAATTTTAAAATTTGGCTAGATGAAGTATATTATGATACAGACTTTTACTTTCGTCTAACTGGGTTAGACTTTAATTTAAATCAATCCAATATTGTCGCTACTTCAATGGGTTTAGAATTATCCAAAATTCTATTTGATGCGGATATAACCAATAAAATGTACGGGAATAAAACAAATATAATTAATTTTCTAATCAATAATCGAAATGTTTTAGGAGGTTGGGATGGTTCGACGACTTTAAAAATACATGAATTAATAGACACTTTTCAGATTATTAGATCTATGTCTCAAATAGGAGAACTTTATAAATTAACTCCTACTTCTGGTTTAATCAGTTATATTGATTTATTTTTTAATATTGACGGATATTCGTTACTTTCAGAGGACTATACTTCTATTGATACACTTCACACAATTGTAAGTTCTAATTATGAATATGATACTATTACGAATTTGGAAATACAAAAAATCTACTCATATGTTAATGATGCGTTTGAATATAATGATTTCCCTATTTTACATACTGGTTTTCGAGGATATATTGGTAAGCTACAAGGTCAATTCGATTCAAATGGTACATATAAAGGTTTCAGATCATATCCTTTAGAATATTATTTTGGTTGGGGGAGTCATACTAATCTTGACGAAATAGGTTTCGTGATGTCAACGAAAACGACTTTTAAAGCGTTAGACTTACTTAACAAATTATATAAATTAGATGATTTTGCTGTAAGTAATGATTTGAACGATATCGTCGTTTCTATTATTGATAGTCAGTTTTTAGATATTGGTTTTAATAGATTTGGGGGATTTTTACCTTATAACTTACAAAAACATTATTGGGATTCTGAAGTACTAAATGAACATGTTTACTTGGAATATGCTTTTTACGCTATAAAGATTTTTGAATTACTCGGTAATTTCTTAAGTTTGGGAAATATAACTTCTATAGGTTTTGATGCTGACGCTTTGTACACTTATATAAATAACAATATTGTTGAAACATCAACTCATGCATATTTTAAATCCATATATTCTAATAACGTTGAAAAATCTATTCAGGATACATATTATATGACATATATTTTAAAAAGCATCGGGAAATACAACCTAACTGATCAAAAAATCAAAAAATATGTAGAAGATAATATTGATTATAGTAATATAATGAATATTTACTACTCTTTTAAGATAGCTGAGACCTTGAATTTAGATATTCAATTCGATGTGGATCAAACCCATCAACTAATTCAACAAATTTACTCTCCAGGATTAAATGAATTTTATGAAACTAATAATAAAATGTCAATAAATCAAGATATTTTCTATTGGCTTGTCTATATGGCTAAACATGACGAAGTACGAATTGATATTAATTATGGTGAGACAGCCATGCTGGGAACATCTAATAAGATAAATGTCTCATTATGCAATTTAATATTAGAAAGTTTTAGTTCATATACTGTAGTTAAATTTGAAAGTGCTTTGTTCGGCTCAATACCGTTAACTGAAGGAATTAATAATACATACGAAATCGAGATATATATACCTGTTAACACAGACTATTATCCAACTATAGATGGTATTATTAGAGTATATGATGTAAATAATATTATTGCTGAATTACCGATATCTATTGACACATATTACAATATAAATAAAGAATTGACATTTTTAAACATTTCTCGAGGAATTAAATATGAAATAGATATGTCGTTGACTTTCGGGGATGGACAAACACAACCGGCTTATAATTCTGATGTATATATGTTTGTATATCGGGATGGTACTTATCTTAAAACAGAATATTTTACTAGAGATGATTTTTTAGATTATAGTACTTTTAAAGTAGAATATCAATTTGATGGTTATGGTCAATATTATTTTGGAGTTTATTTGCAAGATTATATTGATGATAACCCTATAACTATAAGTAATAATAGTTATTTATATGAATCAGGGGATCCTAATGAGCCAAGTAACAGTGGTAATGAAATAAACCTTACGGCCATCCCAATTGTTTTAGGTCTTGTTTCTGTATCTTCGGGTGTGATCATATATTCAGTAAAGAAGAAACCTAAAATTATTAGTAAATTTAAATAATTTTCTATTTTTTCTTTTTATTTGTTTATAATTATCAGTTAATAATAATTATTCAAATTTATGAGAATTAGATATGAATGACAATAATATTAAAAATTTAGACATTGCTTTACTTTTTTTAAATAAAATACTTGTTATATTAGAAAGATTTGAAAATAATTATGATAAAATTTTAAATTTAAGTAAACTTGTGGAAAAGTTTAATATATCGAAATTCGACTTAGAAAGAATTGTTTCTTTAATAATAAAATTTCAAACGAAACTTAATAAAATATTCATAAATTATGAGATAAAAAAGAAATATAAAAACGACCAAGTATATATTTATCTTAAAAAAAAACAATCTTTAGATAAAGATTTAGAAAGTGATGTTTATCATATCAATTATGAAGATCTAAAACTATTCAATGATATCTTTTATATTTTTATGGTAAGAAAAGGTGATGGTTTTATTCCAAATTCAACAAAAATAAAGTTTTACAAAGACTTATATAATTTAATCAATAAATATCCATTCTTATTTGAAAAAAATGGAAATAGTAAAATTTATCCTTCAAAAATAGGAATCAAGCTAGGCGAAAACCTTCTTTCTTATAATAATGTTAACAAAAAGATCAACAATTTCAAAGTCGATAATTACCAATTTATTTTTAATTGATTTTAAAAAAAAGAATATTATAAGTTAAGATGATTGAAAGTAAATCAATAAAAAACAATATACCAAATTTAAATAATGAAAAATTAGAATTTAGAGATTATCAAATAAAGATTGCTAATAAATGTTTAAATAAGAATTCATTAGTTGTAATACCTACAGGTCTAGGAAAAACCATAATAGCAGTGATTACTGTTGCAAAAACATTAGAATACTCCCCTACTAATAGTAAGATAGTAATTATGGCTCCAACAAGACCACTTATTAATCAACACTATGAATCCTTTTTAAAATTTTTATCAATACCAGAAGATAATTTTGTTGTCTTAACTGGTAAAATAAATCCTGAAAATCGTGCAAAACTATTTAGAGAAAAACAAGTAATTTTTTATACGCCTCAAACTCTAAGAAATGATTTAGTAAACAAAAAGTATAGCCTAGATTATGTATGTTTACTCATTTTTGATGAGGCCCATCATGCCTCAGGAGACTATCCTTATACTTTAGTTGCAGATGAATATATGGATCAAAATCCAGATGGAAATATTCTTGCATTAACCGCATCTCCAGGATCTTCAAGAAAAAAAATTACTCGATTATGTAGAAATCTTCATATCCCTGTTGAGAACATTCATATTAGAACTAGAAAAGATTCTGATGTGAAAGAGTATTTAAAACCTATGGATGTTTATAAAATTGGTTCTAAACTCTCAAATCTTATGGAAGATGTTTATGGAGAACTGCATTTAATTTTAGAGAACCGACTTCAATTTCTCAATCAAAATCATTATTTAAACGTAAAAACTAAAGATCAATTATTTAAAAAAGTGATAAGAAAAAATTTAATAAAATTACACAGTGAACTTATTAGTGTTGTTAATGGAACAGGGGATAAAACTGGGGCTTTTACAGCATTGACCATCAATGCTCAAGCATTAATTATCTATCATATGCTTGAATTAGTCGAACAACAAGGTCTAGATATATTATTAGAATATTTAGAATCATTAAATAAAAAAGCGAAAAAGAAAGATAGTTCAAAAGCAAGAAAAAGAGTAGTGGCCGATCCTCGTATTAGAAGAATATATATAGAATTAAAAAATAATCAAGAAAATAATCCTAAAAATCTTATCCATCCAAAATATCATGTTTTAGAAAAGATTTTACATAAAGAAATAGAACACAATTCAGATGCTAAAATATTAGTTTTTGTTAAATTAAGAGATTCTGTAAGAAGCATTGTAGAAAAATTAAAAATGAAAGAATATTTAAGACCATCTAGGTTTGTGGGCCAAGCAAATAAATCTAAAAAAGATAAAGGATTATCTCAAAAAAGACAAATAGAAATTTTAAATGAATTTAGAGAAGGAATTTTTAATGTGTTAGTAAGTACTAATGTTGGAGAGGAAGGTCTTGATATAGCAGAATGTGATTTGGTAATTTTTTTTGATGTGGTGGTATCTGAAATTCGAGTAATTCAAAGAAAAGGTAGGACGGCGAGGCATCGAGAAGGAAAAGTTGTTATATTATATTGCAAAGGAACTAAGGACGAAAAATATTTAGAAATAGCGTTAAATAATTTAAAGAAAATGAATGTTAATTTAAAAAGACCAAAAGAATTAAGAAGATTTTATGAAATGGAAGATTTAAAAACACAAGTTTTACAAGTAGAAAATGAAGTAGAGATTAAAAATAATAATATTATGGAGAGTTCTAAAGTAAAAAAACAATATAATTTAAACACTTTCATAGATCAAGTAAAAATAACAAAAGCAACAAATATTCTGGAAGAAATATCTGAGATAAAAATCAATAAATCTTTGTCTATGAAATATGGAATTAGGAAAAAATTATCTGAAAATAATATATTATTTGATTTAATGACTTCCGATAATCATATTGAATTATTTAATGAGATAGTGATTAATGTTTATCTTCCCAATGATTTTAACATAGACAGACAGATTTTGGATTTTAACCGTTTATCTAAAAAATATAAATTAGTAATCTCAATTCTTGACTTTATTGATTATAAAGAAGAATTTGAAGGTGAAACGGATTTATTGAGGAAAAAGATTACAGAATCTGGTAAAGAGAATAATATCCATATTATTTTAATTAATAATTATGAGGAATTCATTTTCATAATCAAAAATTTAATTTTTAAACGAACAAAAAAATAGTAGTAAATTATAATCATGAATGATCTTCAATGGAAAAAGGATGAAAATCCATATTTAGTTTTTTCTTGCAACAAATGTAAACAATTTTCCTATGTAAAAATCGATAAATTAAGAAGGAAATGTGGTCGATGTAACCGTATAAATTATTTAAAAAATATTATAGGTGAAGTTGTAAAGGGTATAACTGCTGCAAAAGACTTAGTTATTAAGAAACAAAACGAGATTGCCTATAAAGAATATGGGGGTAAACCAACATTTCAAACAAACTCTAGTTTTATAATAAGACCTAAAAAATCGCATCCCGAAATTTCTAACTCAATCAAATTAAACATCAAAAGTGAAAAAAACTATGAGATTGAGTTTGAAGCCTTATTGCAAAAACTTTTAAAAAATGGATATAAAAAAGTACCTAATTATTTATTTGAAATGGAAATGAGTGGCATTCCAAAAGAATTTTTAATGCCATTAATGAAGTCTTTTTCTTTTAAGGGTGTTTTAAAAGAATTAAAAAATAATTATTTTGAGATTATGTTATAACCATAACAACAGTGAAGATTTCTAAAAATTTTAAAAATCTAAACCGTTACATTCAATAACTAAAATATTAACTTCAATATTTAAATAAGTTAAAGGTTTAGTTTGTCTTAAAAAATATTTGAATAAGATATAAGACTTTCTTTAAAAAAAAGAAAAAAATTATTTAGAAGTAAATTCATTTAAAAAAATATTTTGTATTCCTTTATCCAGCCCGTTAAACCCAATTTTTCCCTTACTTTGGAATAATTCGATTAAAGGAGTTTTTTTAGAGAAAAATTCCGAAAACGGAATCACTACTCTAGATAAAGCTTCTACAAATGATTTGTATTCATTATCAATATTCCAATCGTCAACTTTATCATAATTTGGTAGGAATATATTGCTTTCTTTTTTAGTTGTTCCTGAACTCATTTTTTTTTCAACAAAAATTATTTATTTCTTAATTAATAAATAATATAATTATATTTAAAGAAAAAAAAACTCAAAGTTATCTAAATAAAAAATAAAAATATTAAGAACTAACTTTCAACTGCTTAATTAATTTATTATGAGTATTTTTTAATGTTGAGGGACTTATACCTAAAAATTCAGAAACCATCTTATTATTTATGTTTTTTCTGGATATTAGATAAACTAATCCAGCTACAATAGAATTTTTGGTATTTTTCATCAAATTCCAATATAAGTTTAGATTTTTTCTTGCACGATCTATGAAATTAATGTTTAGTTCAAAAGCTTCCATTAATCCAAGTAATTGTTTTAAAACTAATTTCTTTCTAAAATCATCAGATCTAAATTTATTTAAATTTTTATTATTTGATAATATGACACTATAACAACGGTTAAATAATTTTTTGTCTATGTTTATAATTGAATCAAACTTAATTTTATTAATAAAAATTATCCTTTCTAAACAAATAATATAAAGAGAAAC
>SDBV01008384.1_pt1 | contig 13959 bp, 10 predicted proteins | sample 2277081 | NCBI WGS metagenome assembly SDBV01 (sample SAMN10402039, study PRJNA504765) | marine sediment metagenome | isolation source: marine sediment core GS10_PC15, 223 cmbsf | place: Arctic Ocean: Southern Knipovich Ridge | collected 2010 | reverse complement strand
CATCTATGGTAGCAAAATGACCATCTGTTACGGCATTTTCTACGGTATTATCATCAAGTTTTACTAATAAAACGGTACTCTTTTCAAAAGGGATTCCTGATTCATGAAAAGCAACATGACCACGACCTCCAACACCTATTATATGTAAGTCAATACCACCCGCATCTGAAATTTTTTGAACATACGCTTCTAATATTGTATTTCGAATCCATTTTAAATAATCTGAAACTGGGTTTTCTTTAATTGATATTGATTTACCTGCATCTGTACCCAATTCCCTCCAGTCATCAGGATAAGCATCAAGTTCATTTGCTAGTTGTTTTTGATCAATCAAACAACCATATGGTACCGAAGTTTCGATGAATTTTTTATTAAGAAGCCCAAAAAATTCTTGAATCATGAAGTAACAATAGCTCTCTGGATGTAGCATTCGTTGTTGAGGATTTTCACCGGGGAGACCTACATATTCGTCAAGATTAAAACTACGAATTTTATTGCTATCAAATTCTCCAGAATTCGCCATCTGAGCTAAACGTTTATACATACCGGTAGGTGAACTACCCGTGGCCAACCCAAAGATGAATTCTTCTTTTTCATTAAGTGTTTGGATAATCTTTTCTTTCGCTATTTCAGCTGCTACTTCACTTAATTGATTAAAATCTCTCGTTATTATAACAGTTATCGTCATATTTTTTTTACTCGTTTCAAATCAATGTTTAAAAATAAAAAATATTACTTCAATATTATAATTAATGAATTATTAAATAACCTTCAACTCCTGCAAGAAAAGATTATCCTAAAAAGTTTTATTATGAATTCCCCTCAAGTAAAAAATTAATTTTGATACTTTCCTGAAAGTTATCATGATTGAGCCTTAAATCAACTATACTTAGAACTAACAAATAATAAATGAAATCTTAATATAATTTCAATTATTTAGAATCTAAATGTGTGGTATATTCGGTATAATAACTAACCAAGATAAAATCCCTCTAGGAACAATTGTTCTTGAAGGAATTAAACGTTTAGAATATCGAGGTTATGATTCCTGTGGAATAGTTTCTCTCTCTAATTCTAAATTATACATAAAAAAAGATTCAGGGAAAATCGAGGAAATTCAAAAAAAAATAAATTTAGCGGATATTCCAAATAACTCTAAACTTGCCCTTGCCCATACACGATGGGCAACTCACGGAGCACCAACTAAAAGAAATAGTCATCCACATTTAGATTGTTCTAATAAAATTGCGGTAGTTCATAATGGAATAATTGAGAATTTTTTAGAATTAAGAAAGGATCTCACTGAAAAAGGTCATTTGTTTAAATCAGATACAGACACCGAAGTTATTCCTCATCTAATTGAAATTAAAATGAAAGAAGGATTAAATTTCAAGGATTCAGTAGTAGAAGCATTAAAATCATGCAATGGGGCATATGGGTTGGCAGTTTGTCATGCTGATTACCCAGAATCAATTATTGTTGTTAGAAAAGAATCTCCTTTAGTGATTGGAATCGAGGAAGGAAAAACAACTTATTTAGCCTCGGATATCCCAGCTTTTTTACCATTAACAAGAAAGTGTTACATATTGGAAGATGATGAACTTGCTGTTCTAAAAGCAGGAGAAGTTGAATTCTATGATCTTAACAATGATAAAAAAATTGAAAAAGAAATACAAATAATTGATTGGAGCATTGATGCGGCAGAAAAAGGAGGTTTCGAACATTTTATGCTGAAAGAAATTTATGAAGAACCAACCGCGATAAGGAGTACTCTGAAAATTTCTAAAGAAATTTTAAGAATATTTGCAAATATTTTGTGGTCAGCTGAAAATATCTATATTACAGCAGCAGGCACATCTTTTTACGCTTCATTAGCAGGAAAATTTATAGTTACCCGATTTTTAGGTAAATATATTCAAGCAATCGAATGTTCTGAATTCCAAACTCAATTATCAAATTCATTAAAAAAGGATTCTGTAATAATCGCGGTTTCGCAATCAGGTGAAACAATAGATACAGTCGAAGCAATTAGATGGGCAAGAAGTTATAAGGATGTAAAAATCTTAACAATTACAAATGTGGTGGGTTCTACTCTTACTAGGTATTCCGATAATGTGATTGTAACTCAAGCAGGACCTGAGATTGGTGTAGCAGCAACTAAAACTTATAGTACTCAAGTACTCACTCTAGCTTTAATTGCATTGGAAATAGCAAAATTAAGGAAAGTTGAATTAGAGTCAGAAATAGAAAAGTATGAAATAGCTTTAAGGTCAACTCCGCAAATTATCCAAAATTTTCTAAATAATAATATTGACTTGATAAAAGATATTGTAGATACTTTAGAAAAGAGCGCACAATATTTCTTTTTAGCAAGGGGAATATCAATTGCAACTGCTAAAGAAGGAGGATTAAAATTGGAAGAAGTAGCCTGCCGTTTTATTGAAGGATATTCCGCAGCACATGCTAAACATGGACCCATTTCGCTAGTTAGAGAAGGATTTCCTATTATATTTATAGCACCCCCAGATGAGACTTACCAACGATTAATTGGAAACGTTATGGAATTCAAAGCAAGAGGAGGCAAAATCATTTCCCTTATCGTTGAAAGTGATAAAACCATTTCGGAATTAAGTGATCTAACAATCAAAATACCCCAACCAGGAAATAAATATCACAACATCTTCAGCCCAATAACATTTACTCCTGCTTTGCAATTGTTAGCATATTATTCCTCTTTACATCATGGATTAGATCCGGATAAACCCCTTAATCTATCTAAAACAGTAACAGTTCATTAAATATCTTTTAAAAAGAAATCAGTAGTATCAGTTTAAATAGAGATTTTTAAATAAAAGATGTAAGATATTTCATTGCGTTTTTCCGTGTGTTTTCCACTATACTTAAAAGCCAATTAGTTCCAGTTTTTTTAATATCTTCATTCAAATTTTGTATTACACTGATGTAATCTTTGCTTGTACCACTTATGTTCTTTAACAATTCATCTCTCTTTTTCTCATCACCAGAATAAGATAGACAATCATTAAAACCATTCTCTATTTTTTGTATATTCTCAGATAATTCCTTTTTTTGATTTATCAACTCTTCTGACGTTTTTTCCCCTTTTTTAGATTTATATAATTCTAAGGATTTTTCCATCTTAGCAGCTAATTGTTTGAATCTTTTAATTCTCTCATTAAAAATAATATCTAACTTTTCAATCGCACCTTCAAAAAGCAATTTTTCCATATTACTTCCTTGATAAAACTTAAACCGCACGTTTAAGTACCATTGTCTGAGAGCTATTATATTTGCGATATATTCAATACTGTTTATAACTCTTCTTTTAACATTACGATATAATCCCGGATAAAAATCCGTATCATCCAATTGAAGTTTTTTACCCATTAGGAGTTTATAACCTTGAGGACAATCTCCTCTGTAAATAACACCAGCAGCAATAACCGTACTATATCCGATTTGACTTGGACCTACAATTCCGCCTTGCCCACCTAAAAAAATAGGAGGTTGATTGAGCATAACCCCATGCGCTACTTCTCCAACTAGAGATGCGGTTGCTTTATCCTGATTAGGAGTATAATTAAAATGAATATAGGAACTACCAACCTCACTATGATTTGATCTATTCGTCCCACCTGCCATTAAAATATCACAAAAATTGATTATACTCCCTAATGTGACAAAAGGAAAGAGAATTGTTTGTTTAAGACCTACAGTATGAGCTCCATTAGATTCCTCTTCCAAGAGACAACCTGCTCGGACTTCAGAACCATCACCCATATTCGCGGCATCAAGGAATGTTGATTCTTCAAAATAACCTCCTCTTAATTCAACGTCTCTCCCTAATTGACAATTTTTAATCGTAACCGGAGACCTACTCCCTAAAGTCACTCCCGGCATAATGAGTGTTTTTTTTCCAAAAATTTTACAACCCGAATGAATGGTAACTTCCTCAGATGAGATCAGATTAATATTGACGCCCTCTCCTATCTCGACCGAAGAAGGGTTTTGTATCCTAACTCCCTTCTCAATTAAAGCAGAAATTTTTTTATTTTCACTATCAACCATATGAATAATTCCCTTTTCTTGTTTATATTTTCTTTAATAAGAATAATTTCTAACTCCTAATAAAATTTATATCAGAAAAAAATACTTTACTGAGGTATTCCATCAAGATGATGTATTTCTTATAAACTCTTCTTGATTATCCCTTCATTTGGATCATGATAAAAAAGAGTTTTTGGAAGGACGTTCTCACTTACAATTGTATGTGCTCCGATTCTCGAATTTTCACCAATAATCTTTCCAGTCATTATACTTACATTTATTCCAGTTTTCACATTAGGACCAATTATTGCACCCAATTTTTTTCTTCTTGAATCAATTAACTGACCTTTAATAGTCACCTTAACATTCTTTTCATCAAATCTCAAGTTTGCAGTATTAGTCCCTGATCCCAGACTCACATTCTCACAAATAATTGAATCTCCAATATAATTGAAGTGTGGAATTACCGAATTTGAAAGAATAATGGAATTTTTAATTTCACACATACCAACTTGACAACCGTTGGCTATAAATGTGTAAGGTCTTATAAATGAATTAGGTCCGATTGAGTTGTTGTTTCCGATATAACAAGGGCCCTGGATATAAGAACCGGATCGAATATCAGTTCCTTCCCCAATATAAACGTCCCCTGAGATATGTACATTCTCTTCAATATTACCTAATATCTTAGTTTCAATTTTGCTTAAGATGTAATGATTTGCATCTAAAAACTGCCATGGTAACCCAATATCACTCCAGAAATAGTTTTTTATTTTGTAGCCAGTAATCTTTCCTTTTAATTGGTTTATTAGAATTTCCATGGAATCGGTAAATTCATATTCACCTCTCGGGGATTTAGTTGTTTGTTCAATTGCTTGAAATATTGTCGAATTGAAAATAAAAACCCCCGCATTTGCGAGATTTCCTATATTTATTTCAGGTGGAGGTTTTTCGACTATTTTTTCGACAAATCCGTCAGAATCTAAAGAAATAATACCAAATTCTTCGGGATTTTTAACTTCCATTAATAAAATTATACCTTCTACTTGATTTTTATTATATTTTTGAACAATTTCTTGAAAGACTTTAGGTTCTATCAATAAATCTCCATACATAAATAGTACAGACTCACCGTTAGCAAAATCTTTACTATAGCCAAAAGCATGAGCTGTTCCCAATCGCTCCCTTTGAGTTATATATTCAATTTTTAAGCCAAAACTCTCTTTTCCATCTCCAAAATAATCTTTTATTAAATTTTCCTTATAACCAACAACAATTAAAATCTCTTTTATTCCAGAACTTTTTAAACTTAATATTGTATGCTCTAATAAGGGTTTTCCAGCAATAGGAATTAAAGGTTTAGGTCGGGAAGAAGTTATTGGCCTTAATCTTTTTCCTTCTCCAGCGGCTATGATAACAGCTTTCATATAAAGCAGTAGTTTATTATTATATTAAAAATTACTTACGAATTTAAATTAAGCTCTATTTTTTTTTCTTAATGTCAAAAATGTGAGTATTCCATCCAGATAATTCTATATATAACCCAAATTTACTGAGATCTTCACCACTATATGTATAATCACTTTGAATAAGTAGATCTGTGAATGTCCAATCACCATCCCCATAATTCAAATTTTCAGATGTGATATGTGCCTTTGAAAGAAAAGGGCTAAAATTCACCACAATTAACCGAAAAAATTCATTACTTCTCCATAAATATGAAATTATATTATTATTAGACATATCCTCAGAATTTACGGGTTGAGCTTCACATAATGACCAATCAGCACTGTCAAATATAATAACTGGCATGGATTTTAATAGATCATGGTAATATTTATAAAAATCTTCATTTTTTTCTTCAGAAGGCGTTCTTCCAAGCTGAACTGGCAATTTTATTCTGGCTCCACTCGTTTGTCCTTCATACACCAATCTTGCTCCTGGCAAAGTTAAAACTATAGCTGCTGCAGCCCGCGATCGTTCTTCTCCGAACTTTTCTATTGCTCTTAATTCATCATGGTTTTCGATAAACCGAACGAGTTTACTTTGATAATCTAATTCTGCTCTAAGATGGTCTTTGATCGTAGATGCATCCCCATAACTCAAACGTTCATAAAGTCGTTTATCATAACAAAAGTCAAATCCTTGTTGCTGAAGCCCCCATTCCATATCCCAATATACTTCTGCTATAAATAAGAAGTTAGGAAAATTCGACTTTAAAGTTGGGATTACATCTGACCAAAATTCGTTTTTAGGAATTGAACCCGCTCGTTCACCCCAAGTTCTCCCAAATACATCACTAGTCATTAACATTGCCATATCACAGCGAACACCATCACAGAGCTCAGCAATATTTAATAAAGTTTCAATAGTCTTTTGACGTGCTTCTTTTGAAAAAGCATTAATTTGAATTGTGTCTGTCCAGGGAGAATTATAAAAGTTAGGATCTAAACCATGAGCAAATATTTGATTATTTATATTAAAAAATTGCTTGGGGTGAGAGTTAATGTCTTTTAAGTCTCCGTTGATGAAAATATTAGGATTTTCTAATACCCAAGGATGATCTATTGAAACATGATTAGGGACATAGTCTAATATTAATCTTATATTTTTATCGAGTAAATTATTACGAAACCTTTCAAGTCCTTTTTCATCTCCTAGATGAGGATCAATGTGGTAATTATAAACAGCATATGGGGATCCTACCACATCTTCTTCCCTAAGATCATCTAATGCTCTGCGATACTCTTGTTGCAAACCAGGATGCTTTAGAGCAATTCTCTTACTTGCGGGGCTTCTTTCCCACACGCCCATTAACCATACAGCATCAAATAAGCTAATTTCATTATTAATAAGTGTTTCAGGAATGCAATTAAAATTAATTTGTTTTTTATATTTTTCTGATAAAAGATTTAGCCAAGCCCACGTGTTAATTTCAAGAATTTTTGGATTATTAGCCCATTTTTTATTGTATAAAGACATTGTACTAAATTGAAGGTAATATTTTTTTTGAAAAATATGTAAATCTTTCTTATTCTTCTCGGGATTTTAAAACTATAACTATTATATCTCCGACATATTTAACTATAATAATTAGAATACCCATAAGAATGATAATAATCATATATAGAAACATTTTACTTATAACATTATAATCTCCAGAACCCATTCCACTGAAAAGCAAGATCATAGTGATCCCCAATATTAATAGAAAGATAAGAATCAAAGACAATTTTGTTACAATAATTTTTTCAATTCTATCCAAGTTTCCCACTTCTATTTTTGAATTATGAATCTTAATGTATTGATTTTTAATCTTTTAATCATTTAATTTTTTAGGAATTTATTTTTTATTTAGGTATCTTAATTTAGCAATTTTCTACTAAATTATTTTCCAATAATATACAAAATAAATAGATATAAATTTCTATAAATTCATAATTATGATAGAAAAAATATTTATCAAAAATCAGAAAATTTTCGAGTTGAAATTTATTGAGTGAAGAGAAAGATGCTTTACGGAAGTTGATAATGCTGATATCAGACTTGCGTGCGAAAGATGAGGAACGCTATGAGGCGCATGTCAATTTCATGAATGAAACTATAAAAATGATAAGTGCTATCGAATCTCAGATGAACAAACATTGGTCCACTGTTTTAGATTCGCTAGAGGAATTAAATGAGAGTATAAGTGAAAATTTAGATTCTCTACTTACAGGAATTAACCCAAAAGGACTAAGAGAGACATCGTCATCTTTAAAAGAAATTATGGATACAATGAATAAAAGTGTTCAAACCATGAATTTAGAAAAAGTTCTAAGTGAGTTAAAAGTTTTAAAAGCTGGTGGAATTTCTTTTGCTCCTGGTCAACCTATGGTATACGCACAACAACCTGAGGCAATATCTGCAGGTACAAATCTTAAACCTCCAGGATTAAAAGGTCCTGGTGGAGCTAAAGCTGCTGCTGCAGGGGAACCAGAATGGGTTGATCCTAGCGAACAAGCAGAAAAGGATAAAAAAAAGGAAGAGGAAGAGGGTCAACATCTTTTGAAGCCTTCAGATTTTTTTGGGATGTAATGTTAGTGTTTCACTCTACACAAATAAATCTATAAAGGGTTTCAATTTATTTTTTGTTTGTTTGAGATCTTCTCCTATTTTATTAAACTCAATACCAATTGTTGGGATCTTAAGCTCAGTTCTTATTTTATTTTTCATATAATCATAACGCTCTCTAAAATGACATCCTATTAATTGATTAACTATAAGACCGTCAACTTTAGTTTTTCTTATATAATTTCTATATGAATTAGTTAATGATTCAACATTTTCCAAACACATAATACCTTTATCAAAAGCTGTTAGAAGGAAACGTGAATATTCTTCAATTGGATCAGTATTTTTTGAAACCGAAATTTCTTCTAGAAATCCTAATATATCCCAATCTGCGTACAAAACTCTTCCTCCTAATTCATATATAAATTCATGAATTGCTGGTTCCCATCCATTAAAAATTGGAGTTAATAAAATTCTTGGCATATGGGAAACATCCATTCCAACACCTTTATTTATACGATCTTTCATCTCTTTTACTAATTGACTCATATTTTCCAAATATCTTTGAGCATTAGAATTGTAATCTTGGAAAGTGATTGTTAACAATGCTAAAATCTCAGCAAATGTAGCTGGATTACAAGGATAATAATCAGATGTACTTATATCGTAGATAATTGTCTTATAATATCTTTTTACTTGATTTCCTATACGAAACTGCTTCTTTAGACTATTATCAGATACAACATTACCAGTAATGTTTTCAAGCTCTGATATCGCATTTTTTATATTATTTGTCATGAGTTCCAAAGTATCCTCATTTTCTGCATTTGGGTGAGGAATGTCTACCCATATCTGTTTTGGGTTAGTTTTTTTTAAAGATTTTATATAGTTATTATAATCATTGCACCGCATTGTGAAATTTAATGAAGAATCAAAAGAGCTACTTCTTGAAACATGCATACCATATATAGATTTAACCCCAAAACAGAAAGCCTCTGAAACTTTATTATTTACAGCCTGAGTATATAAAAGATTATATTTTTCATTGATTGAATCAATGACTTCATTCAGAGTATTATCAACTATTTTTAAGAAATCAAGCTGTTTAGCTATCCCGAGTAATTGAGTTGTAAGATCCCAACCGAACAGATTTGTTGATGTGTTTAGCGCCACTAAAAACAAATTCATTTTAAATTTTTCCATTCGAATGGGAAAAACAGGTATGGAACCCGCGGCAAATACTAAATCTGGGAAGCCTGAGGCAACTGAGATTATCTTTTTTCTTTCTTTTGATTTTGCTGATGAAAAGTTTAAGAAATTATAAGCTATCTTTAGAACTGAAGTAAAATTTACAACATCATCAGCATAGATACTCATTTTAGTATAATCTCCTAAATGGATGAAAAAATTATTGTTATAAGGTTTCTCACTTTAAAATTAATCTTATTACAATAATAAAATTTATGAGAATCAAAGCAATTGTTGTTTTAGGAAAATAAAGATAAAAGTAGCCCGAAAACTCAATCCATTTATTATCTGAACATTTCCATAAAAGCTCCAAGTCGAGTTTTTACTTGTTCAACATTTTCGCCAATTTTATTAAAAGTTAGTGCAATGCTGGGAATTTCGAGTTCTTTACGTATTTTTTCTTTTAACATTGCATAACAATTTGAAATCGAATGACAGCCAAATAACTGGAAGAAGACCAGACCATCAGCCTTTAATTCTTTTGCCAATCTAAGGTAAGAATTTGTAAGGGTATCATTATCACATCCTATACCGTTAGATGTCATGTTCATTAAATATTCGGCATAAGCTTCAATGGGATCATTTTTTCTTGATATTGGTATGTCTTCTAACATTCTTAAAATATCCCAATCTGCATACAAGACCCTTCCCCCTAATTCATAAATGTAGTCATGACTTTTTGGCTCCCACCCCCCAAACATAGGCGTAACTAATATTCGTGGTCTATCACTTACATCCATTCCGATCCCTTTTCTCATTCGTTCCTTCATTTCGCTAACTAATGTGGCGATATTATCTCGATACCGTATTGCATTAGAGTTATAATCTAGATAACTTATACTTAAGAGAGAGAGTATCTCCGCAAATGTAGCAGGATTACAAGGTAGAAAATCAGATGTGCTAATTTCATGGATAATTGTTTTATAGGATTTTCTAATTTGATTCGCCACTTTAAAATGGTCTCGTAAAGTATTGTCACTATAAGTATGGCCACTAATACTCTCTAATTCACTAACTCCAGTGCGAATATTTTCAGTAAGGATCTCTAATGAGTTTCCAATATTTCTAGGAGGGACATCAACCCAAATTTGCTTCGAAGAATTTTCTAAAGCTTTTAACGATTCAAGATATTTATTGAATGCGCTACACCGAATTGTAAAATTTAAGTTTGCGTCATAATTCTTCCCTTTTGAAACGTGCATACCGTATAGGGTTTTAATGCCGTAGCAAAAGTCACTTGAAAGACCGTTATCTAAACTTATATCATACATTTCATTATATTTTTCATTTATAGTTTCGATGACGTCTTCGATGACAGTATCGATTGTTTGACTAACTTGTTTTATACCGAGATTTTTTACAAATCCCAGAAATTTTGAGACATTCTTCATTCCGAATAAATTGCTGGCTGACCCAATCGCTGAAAAGTATTTATGCACCTTAAAAGTATGCATTCTAATTGGAAAAACAGGAACGAGGTCTGGAAAACCATAAACTAAATCTGAAAAAGGAAGTGAAACAGAGATTAATTTCTTATGCTCCCTAAATTTTTTTCTTTTTAACTCGTCTCTTGCCGAGATTAAGTTATACGCCATTCTTAATACTGAAGAAAATCTGATCAGCTCATCTGCTACCAAACTAATATTTCATCCATCTCCAAAATTTTTAACCTTATAAATTAGACGTTTTGAGCTCTAAAATATTTTTTATAATAAAATATAGTTTCATAAATATAATTGATTCAATTTATTAATATTCGATAAACTAGTATAAGAATGTAAATCGCACTTAATATTGCTATAAAAATACCATATTTTTTAAAATAGATTCTAGTACTTCGTTTCTTAGAAGATTTGAATATACTTTCATCATATTCGGAATTACAGTTAGAGCAAGTTAAAGTTGTAGAATCATCTAATTTTTTATAGCTGACTTTAAAACCACATACGGTGCATGCAAAATCAATTTTTTTCAAATAAATCAATATTAGAGTTACTAATCTTGATAGTTAAGGATAGTTTTTTAAATTAACTCAATTCAACTACACTATTTATAATAATATAGCCGTTTTATCGAGATCTGATTTGTTATTTATAGGATACTTTTTATAAAATTATTCTATATCATGTGGTTGAACAGTTTTTCTCCCATCAACTAACGTCTTAGCAATTGCTTTGTCTAAGATTTCAATTATTACTTCATTCAAGACATTTCCTTCAATCAGATCAGTACTCGATTGATAACCCTTGGATTTAAAATATTCTCGGATCTTACTTTTTATAAAAAAGGCTTCTGATTTCATTTTTCTCAAATCTACATCTTCACCACCTTTGTTTTCAGCTATAATCCTAGTGAGTTCTCTGAATGCCTTTTCAACATTCATACCTGTTTTAGCTGAAGTTTCAATGTATCCGCTTTTTCTATCCTTTGCAAACTTCTTAGCATCGTTAATATTTACTTCTCTTCCTTCTTTTTTTATCAAATCAGATTTATTACCAATTAATACAAATGGCAACTCTGTTTTTAAAGTGCTACACATTTCTTTATGCCAAGTATCAACTTCCTCAAAAGTTTTTCCTCGAATCAAATCAAAAACTATTAGAGCTCCATTTGCACCTCTATAAAATGTTGTTCGTAAATCTATAAAGGTAGATTGGCCCCCAACATCCCATAAAGACAATAGAACGGTGTTTTCCTCTCCTTTGTCTCCACCAACTACAATTTCTTTCGTTAAAAATTTAGCTCCTATTGTTGTACGATAATCTACTTTGAATTCTTCCCTAACAAATCTATTTAATAGGCTTGTTTTCCCAACAGCAGGAGAACCTAATATTAAAACTTTATATTTATATATTATTTTAGACAATTAAGCTTCAAAAGATGCATATCAATTTTAATATAAAATAGTAATAAATTTACCTATTTTATGCTTAAGTAAAAGAAAAATATGAGTAAAAATCAAATAAATTTTATATCGTAAAAAATTATATCATTTCTAAAAATGCTTGAATTCTTGTCTCTAAAGCTGATCGTATGGATCTACTATAATCCCTTTCTAAGTTTAATACAGGGATTCCTTTTTCTTGGAGCTTGTTTTTGATTTGAGAGGATGACATTAAAATATGGTCACAAAACTTAATTATATGATTCACAACTCCAAATTTCTCGCTAGTTCTGTTTTTGAAATCATTATAAAATTGTGTTATGAAAGAAATTTTAGATTCCAAGAAATTAGGAACAGTATGGTCGCCATAGATATTACTCTCAAACCGTTTAGCTAAAAGCTCAATCGGGTCTTTAATTGATTCTAAATTATCATCAGTAAAAATCTGTGAATAATAATTAAAACCAATCCACGTATCAAATAAAATAATATTACCCCCTCCCTCTTCAATTAAATCAATCAGTGAATCATTTATGAAAATAGAACAACCTGTCAATAAAATATTCTTTTTATCAATAAATTCTTGATTAGAATTAGACTGATTTACTTCAATAAATTTTTTTAATTGTGGGAGAAATTGCGGACCATATAAAATAGATTTTTGGATTACCTTTAATTTCTTAGATGAACTAACATATAACTCGTTTATTCTAGATAAAACTTTTTTAAAATTATTGTATTTTTGAATACTTTCTATGATGTCTTTATCTTCAATCTGGGAACCTCTAACTTTTTCAAGCTGTGATTTAAAATCTCGGAGCTCTAACTTAAAGTAATCAATACTTTTTCCGACTTTAGTATAGGACACGTAGAAATTCAACCTAGGAATACTAAAATATTTGCAAATGATTTCAGATGCACAAATATCTGAAACACAATGGTTTGAAACAATAAAGTAGTCTATTAACTCCAAAAACTTGTACTGATCTGGCTTCATTGAAAAGAGTCCAATGCAAGATTGGGCAAAAGCACATGTCGAAGGAGGTAAAAAATCATGGCTGGATTCCATTAAATCATCATTCCCAGCAAATATTAATCGCAATGGAATAAAATTGGCCGCGTCTATTAATTCTTCAGGAATGTTGTCATGTGAAATAAACGCAACGATTTTCTTGCCTTCAGTTTTTTTCTCTTTTAAAAAAGATGTGTATTCAGATAATAATTCTAAATCTTTCATTGTTAATACTCTATAATAATGAACTAATTGTCAAAAAATAGTTAATAGCTGATAAAATTTTCCAGTTCTCTACCTACATTAATAATTTGAATAAATAAAAAGTGAAATTAATTCCCATTATGCTCTTTAGCAATTAAGGCAGCCCCAATAGCTCCAGTAAATTGAGCTGCATTTTCATTATCAAAATTGGGAGTTACAATCTCATGTCCTAATTCATGTTCTAGATATTTTTTGACTGCAATATTTTTTGCTACACCTCCGCAGAAAACTAAAAGGGGAGCAACTCCTATACGTTTAGCCATCCCAGCAACTCTTCTTGCAATAGATTTATGAATTCCCGCAGCAATATCATGTTTTGGAGTTCCTTTAGCAAATAATGAAATCACCTCACTTTCAGCAAACACTGTACAAGTTGAACTTATTGATGCTGGATCATTAGATTTAAGCGCCAAATCCCCAATCTCATCAATAG
>SDBV01008383.1_pt1 | contig 13960 bp, 13 predicted proteins | sample 2277081 | NCBI WGS metagenome assembly SDBV01 (sample SAMN10402039, study PRJNA504765) | marine sediment metagenome | isolation source: marine sediment core GS10_PC15, 223 cmbsf | place: Arctic Ocean: Southern Knipovich Ridge | collected 2010 | reverse complement strand
GTCTATATTTTGGGAAAACTCTTTCTCCATATCAATTCCCCTACCCATTTTGCCACCCCCCGAAGCAGTCCCTCAGCTTGCGAACTGTCCGATAAATGATTGTACCCACGTTAGATTCAGAGAGGCTGAGCATGCCAGCAATCTGGCGGTTATTTAGCTCAGCCCCGAACTTGAGCGAGATAATCTCCTGTTCCTGTTGAGGAAGTCCTGCCAGGCAAGTCTGTAGCCTTTGAAGCTCCTCCTTTCTGACGGCTTCCTCCTCAGGGGATGCGCTTTCAGATGACATCTCGGTTGCCTTTTCCAGAGGGATAGTCTGTCTTCTACCGCTCACCCGGTAGTGGTCAATGACCATGTGTCTGGCAATGGACAGAAGCCAGGTGAAAAATGATGCTTTATCCGAGCGATATTGCTTGAATCCCTTCAAGGCTTTCAGGAAAACATCCGATGTAAGGTCTTCTGCCAAATGGATATCATTCACCCGGTAGCTTATGTACTGGAAGACGCCGGGCATATACTGCTCATAGAGTTCGGTAAAGACATCTTTGCTCGTGGATGCCTCTGGCTTGCCCGATGATTTTGTCACAGCGCTCCTCAAGGTTGCTTCTACTTAATTATACGATGGAATGAAGAAAGTATCACAGCTTGTCCCTGGCAGGGGAGTCGAGAGGTTGAACTAGCTTAGGTGCTCTGCTATAATCTGGCGGTGATTATTGACTTTCACACCCATGTATTCTCACCACGGATAAAGAAAAACCGCAGTAAGTATATTGATAGTGACCCCGGTTTCGCTATCCTTTACTCCGATAAAAAATCTAAGCTCGCCACGGCTGATGAGCTCATTGACAGTATGGATAAAGCCGGGGTTGATGTTTCAGTTATTGTCAATATTGGCTGGGTCACCCACGAGATGTGTGTTGAAACCAATGACTATATCCTGGAGTCGGTAGCGCGCTACCCCGGGCGTTTGATAGGCTTCTGCAGCGTTCAGCCCAACTCTTATCAAGCTGCCATAGCTGAGATTGAACGCTGTGCCGGGGCGGGGGCAAGGGGCGTTGGTGAAATCAGGCCGGATATACAGCTATTTGACCTCAGGGATGAGGAGCTGATGGCACCAATTTGTGATGTGCTGAGAAGGCACGGGCTGATTCTGCTCACCCATGCCTCTGAGCCGGTGGGTCATGACTATCCGGGCAAGGGGGTTATAACCCCGGAAATGATTTATCCCTTTATTGCCCGCTTCCCTGACTTAACTCTGGTCTGTGCCCACTGGGGTGGTGGCCTGCCCTTCTATGCCTTAATGCCAGAGGTAAAACAGGCGATGAGCAACGTCTATTTTGATACGGCGGCCTCGCCCTATCTTTACAGTCCTCAAGTCTATAGTCAGGTCGCTCAACTGGTCGGTAGCGACAGGATTCTTTTCGGCAGCGACTATCCCCTGCTGGCACAGAATCGGCTGCTTGAGGAGATTGCTTCCTCGGGTTTACCTGATGACGCAAAGGACCTGATACTGTCCGGTAATGCTCGCCGGCTGCTGGATACTGCGGTTGGTGGAGAGCAGGTTTAACTGATGGAGTCGGTTCGCTCTTTTATTGCCATCGAGCTGCCTGATGAGCTAAAGCGGGAGCTAAGCCAGCTTCGGGCTCAATTGAAACCGGGGGAGCTGCCCTGGGTGAAGTGGGTAGACCCTTATGGCATTCACCTTACACTAAAATTCCTGGGTAATGTCGATAAAAATAGACTGGATGACGTAACCGGAGCAATGGAGGAGGCTGCCCGGGGGATACCTCCCTTCCACCTGGAGGTCCGGGAACTGGGAGTTTTTCCCAATTTGAGGCGAGTCCAGGTAGCCTGGGTGGGGATAAGCGGTGAGGTAGATAAGCTTGGTCAGCTTCAGCAACGCCTTGAGTCCGATCTGGCACCTCTGGGCTTTGCCACGGAGTCACGTCCCTTTATGCCCCACTTAACGCTGGCCCGCCTCCGTGGCCAGGCATCACTGCCGGAGCGGCAAAGATTTGGGCACCTGATAGTCAGCACCAGGTTTGAGTCCGCTCAGGGCATTAAGGTGGATGTCATCAGCCTGATAAGGAGCCAGCTAACCGGGAAAGGCGCTATTTATAGTCCGATTAGCTCGGTCGGGCTGAAGAAGCCCTTGTCAGCCGCCAGCGATTAGTGTTATACTACGAGAAATCCAATTCGGTTGGGAGGAGGATCTAGTGGAACAATCAAATTTCCCCAAGTGTCAGAAGTGTGAGACTGGAGACCTGGTGCCCCTGTCTGATTTTGGCAACCAGGGGGCGGCTATTCACTACAAAGCCTGGGTTTGTACTAACCCTGATTGCGGCTTCAACCTGAAAATCAGAAATGGGGATGTTTATATTAACGAACCCATCATGAGCGGGGCAGGCCACACTGTGCGCCCCCGCTAGAGTAGCAGCCTTTAGTTTTAATGTGGATGGCAGGTGTGCTTCCTCAGTTAGCCAAGCTTAAGGGGAGAGCACTCGATATTTTTTTCCCGCGGTGGTGTATCGGCTGTGGTAAGGAAGGCGAGTGTATCTGCGATTCCTGCCGTCGGGCGCTACCTCGAATCGTGCCCCCGCTCTGTCCCCGGTGTGGCAGACCCCAGCCCAGTGGTATACTTTGCTCCAGTTGTGTCAGATGGCAGGCAAAGATAAATGGCATTCGCTCCCCATTCCGATTCGATGGCGTAATTCGCCAGGCTATTCATCAGCTAAAGTACCGGAATCTTAGAGCCCTGGCCCAGCCCCTGGCTGGGTTGCTGCAGGACTATCTGGCCACCAACCCACTACCCGTGGAGGTTCTGGTGCCAGTGCCATTGCATCAGAAAAGATTGAGGGAGCGGGGCTATAATCAATCCGGACAGCTCGCCAGGGAGCTGCGTAAGCTCGTCAATTTACCGGTGGTAGATGACTGCCTTATCCGGCACCGATTGGCTTCTCCCCAGACCAGGGCGGTGACTGTGGAAGAACGCAGGCGTAATGTTGCCGATGCCTTTTCCTGCCGTGACGGCAGGCTCAGGGACAAGCAAGTGTTGCTTCTAGATGATGTCTCTACCTCCGGGGCAACGCTTGATGCCGGAGCTACCGTGCTTAAGGCTGCCGGAGCTGCCTCGGTGTGGGGGCTGGTGGTAGCCAGGGAGATTTAAAGGGGTGTTTAAGAGGGGCTACTACCCCTCTTGTTAAAAACTGTCCCCCATGTCCTTTGAAGGATTAAAGGGTAAAGGAGAGTCAAAGAGACAGTGAAACCCTTTCGACCTTTACTTTGCAGGAGTAGGGGGTAGAAAAGAGTGAAAGAGAGGCGAAGCCTCTCTTATAACTAATTCCCCCTCCCTTATCAAGGGAGGGGGATAAAGGGGGAGGGTTGCCAAACAAGTATTAAACGGGGTGAGGTAGATACAACATCACTATCAGGAGTGTGAATGGATGGAGATACAGATAACCGGTAAAAATGTAAAGCTAGTGCCAGCGGTGCGCCGCCACATTGAGCGCAAGGTGGGTAAGCTCGGTCGGCATCTGCCCAACATTATAGAGGCCAAAGTAGAAGTTGATGAAGAAAAGACAAAGTCGCCCGAGCAGCGCTTCGTGGCACAAGTAACTATAGACAGCAGCGGCGTCCTGCTCCGTGGCGAGGAAAGAGGTGAGGACCTGTTCACCGCTATTGATAAGGTAATGGCGATTATGGACAGGCAGATTGAACGCTACAAGGGTAAGCTCTATGATAAGGGGCGGGGTAGCTCACTTGCCCGAGGTGAATTTAACCGGGAGACAGAAGCGGCCGGACTTGCGGCAAAGGTCACCAAGGTTAAGCGGTTTACGGTCAGGCCAATGCCGGTGGCGGAAGCCATTGACCAGATGGAGCTTTTAGGTCACGATTTCTTCCTGTTTTTTAATATTGATACCGATGAGCTTAACCTGATATACCGGCGCCGGGATGGCGACTACGGGCTGATTGAGCCTGAACTGGAATTGGCTCAAGAGCGAGGTTGACTTCTCCGGGTTTATAGCTTAATCTGTGAAGGCTGGGAGGTTATGAGTTAGTGATGACGTCGCGCCGCTGGTTGCTTGCTTTCGGACTGGCAATTGGGGTTCTAATAGTGGTTACGGTGGCGCTGGTACTGACTACGGCGTCACCCGGCGCTGAGACCCTGTTGCCTGAAGATACCCCTGAGGGAACAGTGCAGCGATTCCTCCTGGCAGTCAGGGATGGAGACTATCTGACGGCAGAGAGCTACCTGTCTCTCACCGTTGATGATAAAATTGCCTACGATTTGCGGCGAAGCCGGATTGGGTTCGGTGAGGAGTCCGGGTGGAAGGCTACGTTGGGGGAATCGGTGGTGAGGGGTGATGAGGCGACGGTGGATGTTGTGGTCGATGTCTTCAGACCCGGTGGCCCTTTTGAGAATCCGGTGCGTACTTCCCGGGTTACCTTTTTCCTCGAAAGGGAAGGAACCTCCTGGAGCATTACCTCCCCGGTTAATCTATGGTGGCTCTATTAAACTGTTGAGGGAGAGTTGAATGAGCACTATAAGACGGGTCTATTTCTATGTGGTATCCTTTATTACCCTGGGTATATTCGCCGCCGGCGGCCAAATTCTGTTACGCCTTGGCTTTGACATTATCAAAGGCCCAGCCCTGGTCCAGATTGAAGCGTCCGGTTTTGTCCGGCAGCAGCTAAGTCTGGGGCTGGCTATGCTGGTGATAGGCGGGGTGCTGTGGCTCCTCTTTTGGGGAGCTATCCAGAGGCAGGTAGCCAGGAGTCCGGCTGAGGTGGGGGCGGCGATACGGAAGCTGTTCCTCAATATCATTTTGGCGGTAGCGGCCCTGGTCGGCCTTAACATGGCGGCGGGACTCCTGGGATGGCTGATGGGCGGGGTACAGCGGGAGCAGTTTTTACCGGAGGGGCTGGCTACCTTGATAGTGGCTGGCGCTATATGGTACTACCACTGGCGGGTAAGCGAGGGAGAAGGACAGCCTTCGCCGGCGGCAAAGACATTGAGACGCTGGTATGTTTATTTTCTCTCCGCCTGGGGGTTGGTGTGGCTATCGGTCGGGCTGGTGCAATTGATTAACCAGGCCGCCCTGTTCTTACCTATCTGGGGGGAGGCGATAGCCTCTGGTGGTTTCTGGAATAACGGACTGCGCCACAGCCTGGCATGGATTTTACTCGGTGGCCTCACCTGGGCTTTCCACTGGTTCCGGGTAGCCAAGGGGGATGTTGACTCCACCCTCCGCCAGGTCTACCTGTATCTTCTCGCCGTACTGGGTGGAGCTATCGCCGGATTGGTGGCGCTAACTATCTCCCTGTTTGGCGTCTTCAGATTTATAGCTGGTAATCTGGATGTGGCCCCTGGCGTGCACTTCCAGTTTCTGAGCTGGGCAGTCCCTACCGTACTAGTGGCGGCTGCCGTTTGGACCTATCACAAACAGGTAGGGCAAGATGAGGTGGCTCAGCTGCGGGAGCGGCAGCTTTCCGCTCGGCGGGTCTACTTCTATCTCATGTCTTTTATTGGCCTGGGCACCTTGATTGCTGGCCTGATAATAGTGCTTGGCATCCTCCTTGAGCTGCTGACTAACGCCGTCAGCCTTAGGCTGGTGACGGTTTCGCCAGGGTGGTGGCGCCAGCAGCTTAGTCTGAGCCTGGCACTGCTGCTGGTGGCTTTGCCCATCTGGATGTATTACTGGAGTGGAGTGCTGCGGATGGTGGCTGGAGGCGGTGTGGCCGAACGGGTGTCTCGTTCGCGGCGTATTTTCATATATGTGATTGTGGGAGTGGCCATAATAACCCTGGCGGCTGACCTGGTAAACATCGTGTATCAGACGCTGAATGGCCTGCTTCAGGGGGCGTTTGGGGCGGAGGTGCTCCGCGGCTCTAAATGGAGCCTGCAGAGCCTGGTGGTAGCCATACCGGTGTTATGGTATCACTGGCATGTCCTGCGGCAGGACCAGCGTCTCGGGGCGGAGAAACTGCCGCTGCCAAAGACAGTTACCATGCTGGCCGGTGAGCCGGCGGCCGGCCTGGTCTCCCGGATTGAGGATAGGCTTGGCTCTCCGATACGTCGGTTGCGCCATCTCGGTCGGGCACCCAAGAATATACCGGACCTGTCTGATGAGAAAGTCGACGAGCTGGTTGGCGATATAAAGGCAGCTCCTGGCGATAAGGTCATGCTGGTTATCGCCGGTGGTAAAGTAGTGGTGCTGCCCTATCAGGAGAAATGACCCTGCTGAGGGAGTAGTCGGGCTTCACTTTGCTCCTGCCCCTCGGCGCTTTCGGCTATTTGAGGTGATACTATGACTCATGAGTTAAGCTACGTTACTTTCAGTAGTGATGCCGGCTGGATTGGAATACTGGGCTCAACTGAGGGGCTGCTGGCCATCACCTTGCCCCAGCGTTCGTCTGAAAAGGCGCTCCAGCTATTGGGCGATAGCGCTGACCGGGCTACCCGGTCTCCCTCCTTGTTTGAGGACCTGATGGAGCGGTTGCGGATTTACTTTGGCGGTCGGGAGGCGGCTTTTCCTGACGAGCTTGACCTGTCCTCAGCCACTCCCTTTCAGCGCCGGGTATGGGAGATAACCAGGCTTATTCCTTACGGCGAGACCAGGAGCTATGCCTGGGCAGCTGAGCAGATTGGCAAGCCGGGGGCAGTGCGGGCGGTAGGGCAGGCTCTGGGCAGGAATCCTCTGCCCGTCATCGTCCCCTGCCACCGGGTATTGACCAGTCAGGGCGAGCTCGGTGGTTACAGCGGGGGACTGGAGATGAAGCGGCGTCTCCTCTTTCTGGAAGCCGCCGCAGGTATCAGGCAAAAGCTAGACCGATTAGCCATCAGGTGATTTTATCGGCTGTTAGCGGCAATTCCACGAGGAATGTAGTTCCTTTCCCTGGTTTGCTCCTGGCGTATATCCGGCCGCCATGTTCGGTCACAATGCCGTGGCAGACGCTAAGCCCCAGGCCGGTGCCGCCGGTTTCCCACCTGGTGGTGAAGAAGGGGTCGAAGAGCTTGCCGAGGTGTTCGGCTGGAATTCCGGGGCCATCATTAGCAAACGAAATTCTGATATAGCCTTTCGTCTGCCGAGTTTTGATGCTGAGTTTTCCTCCCTTTTTTGCCTCCACCATAGTCTGCTCAGCGTTCAAAATGATGTTCAAGAAAACCTCCTCAATCTGATAAAAATCGGCCATTGTCCTGGGGAGGCCGGGGATGAGGTCGGTTACAACTTCAATATTGCTTGTTCTCAGTTCGTAAGCTCTTAATTCCAGGGCCTTTTGCAAAATATCATTTATATCTGCATAATCCCTCTTTGGCTCGCGCTGGCGGGCAAAGGTGAGGAGGTTCTGCACTATTTTGGCAGCCCGCTTAGCTTCACTGTGAATCCTGGTTAAATCATTTCTGGCTTCCTCATCGCATTTTCTCAGCCGGCGCTCGGAGAAACCCAGTATCCCGGTAAGAGGGTTATTGAGCTCGTGGGCAACACCGGCGGCCAGCTCGCCAATAGAGGCTAGCCGACCTGAGAGATAAAGCTCCTGTTGTAGCTGCTTCTTTCTTTCCTCTGCCTGCTTGCGCTCGGTGATGTCGCGAGCAGTAGCGTGGACAATACCATTCTTAGCGAATGTTGCCCGCCACTCAAGTGTTTTATATGAACCATCTTTGCATTTATATCGATTGGTAAAATTTACAATAGGACTGCCCATTAACTGCTTCTCCACCTCCTTGTTTGTCCTTTCCACGTCGTCTGGGTGGACAAGTGGAGTCCAGCCGATCTCAAGAAGCTCCTTAGTCTTATAACCCAGAATTGTTTCCCAAGAGAGATTGACTCTAATTAATCCTCCTTCAGTAGTGAAAACACCTATCATATCTGGAGAGAGGTTAAATATGTTTTCAAACTGTTCCTCTGCCTGCTTGCGCTCGGTGATGTCAACCCAACTTACCAAGTAATGCTTCAACTCCTCATTTCGCCTTGTTGGTGTGGAGGTTATCTCCACCCAAAATCGCTCACCGTTCTTCTTTTGAAAGAGTTTCTCAATCCGCTTCACTCCTAGGCGCATAGTTTCTTCAAGTTGCTCTCCGGTTCTTTTCAGTTCCTCTTTCCTCCACCAGGGGTATGGAGCTTTTCGACCAATAAGTTCCTCGGAGGTGAAACCAGTTAGATTTTCCAGCGCCGGGTTCACGTATCTTATTGAAGTATCTGGATTGATAACTAGTATGGGGTTGGGGGAACTACTCAGCAGGCTGGAAGTAAATTCGGCATTTTCCCGCAGTTGCTCCTCCGCCTGCTTGCGCTCGGTGATGTCCCGGACGACGCTAAGGATATGTTCTTGATTGCCCAATTTGATAATTCGAGAATGAACTTCAACCGGAATCACCGATTTGTCCTTACTGAGAGTGGCACCTTCGTAGATAATTGCGCCTGTTTTCCGCAACTGCTTGTGATGGGATTCAGTAGATTTCACAATTTCTGGAGTGACTATGTCACGAAGATTCATCTCTAAAAGCTGATTTTTTTTGTAACCGAGCGACTTGCAAGCGGCTTCATTCACGTACAAAAAATTCCCATCAAAATCACGCATAAAGATAGAGTCACTGGCATTGTCCAGCATTTGCGCTCTGGTTTTTAACTCCTCCTCGGCCCGCTTGCGCTCGGTAATGTCCCTGACAATGCTGGTAATACTAACAACCTCAGCTTCTTCGTTGCGAATAATTGTAACTGTAATTTCCGCGGGAAAGACGTCACCGCTTTTCCGTTTCAATAGTTGTTCGGTACGCAGTATACCCTGCCCCGCTGCCACGGCATTTTGCAGTTTGCTACCGAAATCAAGGAAGCTGTCCCTGTCCGCGTAGAGGAACTCCGTAGTCCTGCCCAAACATTCCTCAGGATCATAACCTATAAACCTGAAAGAATCGTTAGCCCACTCGATTATCCTCTCTGGCATTTTCACCAAGAAGACCGCATCCCACATGGAGTTGGTCAATCTTTTAAGATAATTATGGCTCTCTCGCAGTTCTTCCTCTGCCTTCTTGCGCTCGGTGACCTGCCTGATAATAGCCAGGAGGTTGTCCATATTAAGCGGCTTGGTTTCATAGCCTATTATGTTCCCCAGCTTGAAGACCCCAATAGCGCTGTCCAGTGAAGCATGGCCGGTAATGATGATGTAATCCGCCCCGGGGGATAGTTCGGCTAGCTTCCCGATTAGCTCTACCCCCGGCATGTCAGGGAGCTTGATGTCTATAATCGCCAGGTCAAATACCTTCTCGCGGCATAGGGTGAGTGCGGTTTGGCCGTCATGAGCCACCGCCGCACTGTAGCCTTCTGCCTCCAGGATATCCCGCAGGTTTGCCGCCAGCCCCATATCGTCATCTACAATGAGCATCTCAAACTTCGACGCCATCACACTACCCTCCCTGAGGCACCTCCTGAACTCTACCGGTATTTCTAAAGAATGCCCCTGTCCTTCTCTTCTTTAATCCGTGCCAGCAGCGAAATCAGCTCGTGCATGTCTATCGGTTTCTCCAGGCAGGTATAGACATTCTCCTGCAGCGCCCTCTTTACCAGCATGCCCATCTCCTGTGGATAGCCGGTAATGATAACTGCCACCACGTCCGGCCGGAAATCGCGGATGGCCAGGTAGGTTTCCAGGCCATTCATGGTATTCAGCTTAAGGTCAATGAGCATGATATCAAAGTTCCTCTCCTGTGCCTTCTCTATTGCCCCTTTGCCATCGTAGGCAACGCTCACCCGGTAGCCTTTATCAATCAGCGCATCTTTCACATTGGCACAGAGATTCTCATCATCGTCTACCATCAGTACCAGCTCTCCGTTGGGAATGGCCTGTGCCATAAGTCTAAAGAGCTTATCAAAGTCCAGCGGTTTCCTCAGGAAACCAAAGGCTCCTTCTCGCAGCGCCTCCGTGAGAAGCTCTTCAACGGCAAAGGCGGTTATCATTATGACCGGGGTATCCGGGGCGAGCTCTTTAATCTTTTTGAAGGTTTCCACGCCGTCCATGGCTGGCATCTTAACATCCATCAGCACCACGCCAAAGCCATTCTGTTTCACCAGCTCAATGGCTTCAAACCCGTCATAGGCAGTCGTCACCTCATAACCTTGCAATTCCACGATGTCTTTTACGTTCTGGCAAAACTCCTGGTTGTCATCAACAACCAGCACTGTTGTCTGCTCAGACATTTTTTATACCCTCCTTTCAAAGTTAAAATTCTAAACTCAAAAGTTAAAATGGCAAACAAAAATGTACATACTATTTTCTGCTCTTTAGAGTTAAAATACTCGTAGCCGGTATATTAGCGATTTCAGTTACCTCTCTTAGAAGTTTATCACTGGCATCTCTTTCAGCTTTGCCTGAGTCACGCAGCAGACCCAACCAGAACTTCGTCTCATTGGCAGATTTTAAGGCGTACGAAAAGAAATTAGTGTAGTCTTTTCTCGAACTGGCGCCTTGTGCTTCAACCACGTTAGCTCCAACGCTAGTAGCACTCCGTAGTAGTTGGTCGCTGATAATCCTTGAAGCCTGTCCTTTTGGCAATCGCTCAACAAAGGCGATAGTATCTAGCGCAAACCTATATACGCGTAGCTTAAATCCCTCTTTGAATTTCAACTTATTATTTTGCATTTTTAATTTTTTAGCTAGCCTCTTTCTCTATACAGGGGGAGCCGTATGATGATATTTGCCCCCTTTCCCGGCTCAGATTTGGCTGCTATCGTGCCGCCGTGCCTGTCAATGACCAGCCTGGCAATGGACAGGCCGAAGCCGATGCCCTTGGCCTTGGTGCTGAACAGGGGCTGAAAAACTCTATTCAGGTTCTCAGCAGCAATGCCCGGGCCGGTGTCAGCCAAGGATACCTCGGCCCGACCATCAGCAGTCGTGTGGACTGTTGCCGTCAGTGTCCCTCTGCCATCCATCGCCTCAACTGCGTTGTTTACTATGTTCTTGAAAGCCATGTTGAATTGCTCCGCATCCGCATTGACCAGGACCTCTTCCTCTGGGAAATCCTGTATTACATTGACTGTAGTGGGCATTTCGGCACTGGCGATGGCGGCAGAGGTAATGGCTATAAGGTCGAGCCTCCTTAGCTGCGGTTCCTTCATCTGGGTCAGGCTGAGCAGGCTCTCGATAATGGCGGTGGCGCTGCCCACGCTTGACCGTATGCGGTCAAGGTGCTCCCATGTCTTCTTGTCGGCATCCTTTAGCGTTGTCTTCAGGTAGTATACAGAGCTGTCTATCACCCCCAGGGGATTCCTCAGTTCATGGGAGATACTCCCCGAGAACTGCCCCAGGGTGGCCAGCCGCTCAGAGGTGAGAAGTTTTTCCTGCATTTGCCTTAATTGTCCCACCATCATTCTGACATCTGAGGTTACACGGGCGACTTCATCCCTGCCTTTGATTTCTACTTCAGCCGTATACTCTCCATTGCCAACCCTTCCGGCATACTCAGCCAACTTGTGCAGGGGATCAGTTATTTGCCGTGCTAACAGCACGGCAAGCCCAATGGCGAAGACCAGCAGGAGACCTGCCACCAGAGCAATGTTATTTCGCAGGCTGTTGATTGTGGCGAAGGCCGTTACCTGGTCTATTTCGGTGATGATGACTGCATCAAATTCCGGCATCCATTGATATGCCCCGATAACAGGTACGCCCCGGTAATCGTCATATAATTTCACACCATTATTGTATGCCAGGCCAGCTTCCACACCTTCAGTATGAATGGATTTCTTTAAGATAAACTTCCCTCCTAACATTGGCTCGGTGATGAAGAAATTGAAGCTGTTAACCAGGTAGCTTTCCTCACTACGTTCACGAGATTCCGGTGAACTACCTGTCGCCATTATACGTGTCATTTCACCGAGGTTAACGTGGCCGGCCAACACCGCAATCAGATGGCCTTCATTGTCATTGACAGGTGTGCTGATGGCTATAGCTGGCTCCTCCAGGTTCAGGGGAAAGTAGACATTCTGCACGTAGGTACGGTCTTTCCCCATTATGAAGTACGGCCGGTTCTCTTTATATTGCCCCTCCTGCTCTTCATCCGTAGAAACAAGTATTTTACCATCGCTCACTCTCAGGACGAACAAGTTCCGGAAACCGCCTTCTTCCTCAAGTATAGGGAAGAAGTGGTCGTCAAGGATTAACCGCTGGGTGACTTCGTACCCGGGCTCGGTCTGGTACTGTAGGGATAAGGAGGCGGCATATTCCCTGATTAGAGGACGCCTGGCCAGTTCACGTAAACTCTGTTTGTTGTTGTCAATCCATCGGCTGAATTCGGCCCCTCTAAGCGTGTTCACAGTGGCAAGATGCTGAAACATGTCTTTCAATATTGACTGGCGGCCGTTGTTATAGGCTATGTAGCCTAACAGCATCATAGGTATTAAGGCAAGCAGCGCAAAGGCCAGTATCAGTTTTACGGATAGCTTCATTGGTCAATTCCGTACACCTTATTCAGGAATTCCATAGTATACACTGTTTCAGGGTCTAATGGTGCATCCAGAATCCTGTGGTTAAACATAAGCTGGTACATCTCTTCCCAAATGTCCCCCCGCATATAGCCGATATTGTCTATTCCCGTATGGATGAGGGGGGCCTGTGCCTCCATTACGAGTTCCATGTGTGCCTTATCGAGGGTGTCATCGTATTTTAGCGCAATAGCTACAGCTTCATCGGGGTTCTCAATAGCGTAACGCCAACCGCGCAGGGTGGCGCGCAGGAAACGTTCCACCAGCCCGGGATTTTCGTCTATCAGTCTGGCAGTCGTGATAATAATATCATTATAGATATGCACCCCATAATTATCCGGGTAAAATATTCTAAGCTTGTAGCCTTTACTGCGGATGGCAATCACCTGGTCGGTCAGGTAGCCACGCCAGACATCTACTTCGCCACTGTAGAACGTCTCCATATCAAGGTCCATCGGCATTAACTGAAGCTGGTCCATGTCAATGCCGAGATTGGACATCATCGCCGGCAGAATAAAGTCTGAAGGACCCCTCCGGACTTTTTTGCTAACGAAATCCTCCGGTGTTTCGATGCCTGAGTCCGCCATGGCGAAGAAGACCGTAGGGTTGATGCGAAATATCACGGCAATGGCCTTGATGTCTATGCCTGCAACTCTTGCCTGAAGAACGTCTGTAGTGTTTACAATACCGAAATCATTTCGCCTGGAAGTTACACCTTCGATTCCATCGACTTTTAGGCCACCCTCGTTAAACGTGACCGCTATGTTATCATCGGCATAAAAGCCTTTTTGTTCGGCCAGGTACATACCGGCAAACTGGACAGAATGCACCCACTTCAACTGCACCGAAACCTGGTCGGGTGGCTCTTTTTGGGTACAGGCGCTGCCAACCGAAGCAGCCATGATAACGGTTGCCATAATAAATATGAATGACACCTTTTTCACTTGTTTACTCGCCTCAACATTTAGCCGGGCTATGGTTCTCCCGACCATACTTCTCTTAATATCTCATCGGTACAGAATTTGGGGGGTAAGACTTTTCCCTTGAATTTTGCCTCCTGGCATTCTATTGAACCGATGGGTAGATCCTGATAGCTGATTAGCGGAATCGAAGCCCTGAAAGCCTGTAAATGGAAGTTCCGGTCTGATGCCATTTCCGGGAACATCTCCATCATTATCTTCACAGCTTCTTCAGGGTGTTCCACTGCCCATTCCCAACCCCGCAGGCTGGCGCGCAGGAAGCGCACTGCTTTATCGGGATTACTATTGAGCAACGCCTGGCTGGTATAAACCAGATTACTATATTCATGGATCCCATATTCATATACTGGCCACGTAGTTATGTTTAAACCTTTCTGGCGGGCACGAATAACCTCATTAGTTAAAAACCCGGTCCAGACGTCAACCTCTCCTTCATAGAAAGGCGTCATGTCAAAGCCGCCGGGAACGAGCGTAACGTCATCAGCGGTTAGTCCTGCCTCCTGTAGCATT
>SDBV01008382.1_pt1 | contig 13960 bp, 8 predicted proteins | sample 2277081 | NCBI WGS metagenome assembly SDBV01 (sample SAMN10402039, study PRJNA504765) | marine sediment metagenome | isolation source: marine sediment core GS10_PC15, 223 cmbsf | place: Arctic Ocean: Southern Knipovich Ridge | collected 2010 | reverse complement strand
CGGTCGGCGCCGGCCGACGGTTCGATGACGTGGGGCAAATAGCGATAGGGCTCTTTGTTCTTGACCTCTTTGTGCTGCTCCTTGAGGAACTTCTCCTGGTCGCGCTGCCAGGCGTCGTCGTCGAAGTAGGTCAGATCGCGGCCGCTGAACTTCTGATGCTGGGCCAGGTCGTAGCAGCCGCGATGGGCGATGCCCTCCAGCTCCTGGAACTCGTCGGAGAAGGGGAAGAGGTACTCGACGTCGGCGCAGGCGGTGGCGTAGTGGGCCAGCTCGTCGCCCTCGTGGTCGCGCAGCCGCACCTTTTCGCTCCGTAGGCCGAGTGTGGTGTACCACTTGTAGCGTACGTCGCGCCAGAACTCGTACCACTTGCGGTACTCGCTCGGGTGGCAGAAGAACTCGATCTCCATCTGCTCGAACTCGCGCGAGCGGAAGGTGTAATTCCGCGGGTTGATCTCGTTGCGAAACGCCTTGCCGACCTGGCCAATGCCGAACGGCACCTTCACGCGGCTGGTGTCGAGGACATTCTGGTAGTTGACGAAGATGCCCTGGGCGGTTTCGGGGCGCAAGTAACACTTGCTCGACTCATCTCGGACCGCGCCCGTATGCGTGTCGAACATGAGATTGAATTCGCGTGGGTCGGTGAGAGCATCGGCTTGACAAGCTGGGCATCGCCTAGTCCAGGTCGGCCGTACATCCTTCAGGAGGTACGCGCGCGTGTTTGATACTCCGTACATGTCCCCGATCGATTTGCGCTGTCGCTTGGGTAGCGCGGAACATGCGATTTCCTGCGCCTCGCTGCGCTGTGTTGCCTCAACGCCATACGTGAGCACAGGCGGCTTGTGAACCGCATGCTCAGCGGCTCTAACCTGATCCGGGCCCGGTGCAGCGTCGGCAGCCTGACGGTGTATGGCCTCTACGCGTTCGTCCGGGCCTGTCTTGTAGAAGCCCACGATCCAGACCTGATCGGCACGGAAGCGTTTCTTGCACTCCCTGCAATCCACCATCGGATCGTTGAACCCGCCGACGTGGCCGCTGGCTTCCCAGACTTTGGGATTCATGATGATTGAGCAGTCGAGGCCGACCATTTGGATCTCTTTGCCGTCCGGGCCGTTGGGAGGGTTGGTGACCATGTCGTGCCACCAGACGTCCTTGATGTTCCGCTTCAGCTCGACGCCCATTGGGCCGTAATCCCAGAAGCCGCCGATGCCGCCATAGATCTCGCTCGACTGGAAGATGAACCCGCGTCGTTTGCAGAGGGCGGTGAGCTTGTCCATGAGTGCGCTGTCAGCGGCCATGCGTTTCCTCACAATCGTCGGCGGAAAGAGACTCGGGCGCTGGCGCCAAAGTCACGGTCGATTCCAGTGGGCTTGCGGCCCGACCCCCTGCCTATCGGCAACGGGGGGCGCATCATAGATTCAGGGTCGTGGGACCGCAAAGTCGGCCGGCGGCGTCGGCCGAGCATCATCGGCTACTTGAGGGTGAACGGGAGTCATGAGTGAATTCGGTGCGCGGGCGCAGAAACTGCGTTTGGAATTGTCAATGACGAGAATCCGTCGGGCGCGCTCCCAAAGTGCCTATTTTAACACCGCCGCACGTTACGCCTGTTAATCTCAGTAACTTGCGACGAAAAAAGAGCTTAGCAGCCTGCCCTGTAAGCCAAGGTCCGCGAAATTCTCCCAAAGCCGTGCCTGCGGCCGGGCGATAACACCATTGGCGGGCATGTGAATGCCTGCCCGAGGGCAGGAGAGGGCACACTGGGTCGCGCACGGCTTGCGGGTTTCAAGGTGCGGACCGGTGTGTCGGGTTTCAGCGCCTCGCGCAAAGAGGCGCAAACTGTGTCGGAGATGTAGCATGAGCACTGTTGCCGGTATCACGCCTGGGGGCATCAACGTGCCCCAACCAATTCCGTGGCAGGCGCATCAGCCAACGCCGCCCGGTGAAGCGGTCACTTCCCTCGGCTGGCCGCGAGCCTCGGTCGATTTCAATGGCCTCACGGTCGGCGAGGCGTTGGCCCGCTTGGAAGAGCCGCGCCTGGAGCAGGTCCGCCGGCAGATCACCGCCGGAACCTACCTTAGCGAGAAGAAGCTCGAGACCGTGGCCGACCGCCTGATCGCGCTGCTAAGGCGTTTGAAGGACCAGAACGAGCGCGCCATGGCGTGAAAGGGGCCGGCGGGCTCCCGCGGAGCCGGCGGATTCGACCGGCTCGGGCGCTCTGCCGAATCACTTCACCGACGAGACACGAAGATAGCCGCGCGGGATGAATCGCGCGGCTCGGGTCCGGCCGCGCGGGATGAATCCCGCGGCTCGGGTCTGGCCGGGGGACAAATCCCGCGGCTCCAGCGATTGGCAGCTTACCCGTTGACCTCGCACCGACGCGATTTCAACGCGGCGGTTGTCAGCCGCCGGGTCAAGTCTAATATGGTCCGCATGATCCGCGGGACGAGCGTGGCGGGATAGCGCGGTCCCCGCGGCGCCGGCGTGACCAATTTCGACTGGCGGACGATGACGCAAACGCTCGAGACGCCTCCACAAGCCGGCGCGCGGCACTATGCCGTCACGGGCTGTATCGGCCTCATCGTGCTGTCATGCGGCCTCGACCTGCTGTTTTACACGGGCTACTACGCCAGTGACGACGCCGGCTATGTGGAAGGCGCGGCGCGGCTGCTCGGTCTGGAGCAGTCGGGCCCGCATCCCGGGCCGGCGCACGTGCGGCTCAGCATCGTGGGCTGGAACGCCCTGGTGGCGTGGCTGTTCGGTTTTCACGTGCCGCTCATCGCGGCGTCGTACGTGTTTTTCCATCAGGCGCTGAATCTTCTCACGTTTCTCCTCGGCCGGCGGCTGTTCGATGCGTCGGTGGGGCTGCTGGCCGCATATTTCACGGCCACGGCGCCACTGATCGTGGTGTTCAGCACATGTGTCTTGCCGGACGTGATGCTGAGCGCACTGTTGCTGCTCGCGCTGCTGCTGTTCCTGTGGGCGTACGACCTGCGCGCGGCGGGTCGGGGCACGCGCGCCCACCTGGCGATGCTGGGTGCCGGGCTGTGTGTCGGCTTCGGCTACATGGCCAAGGACACCGCCCTGATCATGCTGCCGTTTTACTTCGTCCTCTGGCTGTGCAAGGAAGATCGCCGCGCGCTGCGCCGGGCCCTGTTGACCGGCGCGATGTTCGCGCTGGGGCTGCTGGTGATCTTGGTGGCGGAATGGGCGGTGTTGTCGTGGCTCACCGGACACTCGTACTTGCGTATGGCCTGGACAGTCAGTCCGGACGGGTTCGTGGAGCGGCTGCGGCGGTATCCCTACGGATACTACCCGCTGGACCGTCTGCGGCGCCTGCACGAACTCCTGCGTCCGTGGTTTGCGGAGACGCGCTTGGACTTCGTGCTGTTGATCGGCGCGCTGGCGTATCCCTTCGTGCGCGGCCGCAAATGGCCGGTCTGGTGTTTCGCGGTGTGGTTCTTCGCGTATCACACCTGGGGCTCGACGCGCCTGACGGAATACCTGCCCCCGCCGGCCCAGGCGCGCTATTTCACGCCCGTGCTGCCGGCGTTGTTCATCGTATGCAGCTTTCTCGCGCTGCGCCTCTGGCGCGGCGTGCCCAGACTGGTACATCATCCGCAACGGAGTCGTGGCCTCCAGGCCGTGCTCGGCGTGGTGCTGGTGGTCTACCCGTTGCTGGGCCTGAAGGTCGCGGACCGCCGGGCGGGCAAGGTGTACGACGCCGATGTCGTGACCAACGCGACTCGGGCCATCAACGCCGTCAAACAGATGGGCACGCAGCACGTCATGACCGGCTATTCGCTCGTCCCGCCGATCGTGCTGTCCGGGACGATCTCGCGCCCGCTGCGCCTGCTTTACGAGTTCGATCCGGACGACTTTGTCGTCCCGGCTCACCGCTGCCGCCCGACCACACACCTGCACGAGCGGCTCCCCCGCTACGGCTTCTACTATCTGGAGCTGTACCCCCCGCGGCGACGCGCCAAGATGTACACGCCGGACGGACTGGACGACGAACTCCACGCGCTGATCCTGGCGGCCGAGGCCCAGGACCCGGTTCCGCAAGATCGCCACGATTTCTCCCCCTGGCTCATGCCGCAGGCGCGTGTCGTCGGACGAGCCACGTTGTCTGGGACGCCGGGCGTGCTGCGGCGGTTGAAACGGTTCGACAGTTCCCACCGACGGTCGTATGAGCTGGCGCACACGATCGCGCCGGCGCTGCCCCGGCGGCCGGATTTCGGCGAGTGCGCGGTCTACGTGTACGAGTGGATCCCGGACCAGCCCATGCAGCGCGTGCCGCGGCGAGACTGACTCACAATCCGCTGCGCCGCTATGACGCCATCAGGCGCCCATGGTCTTCCAGGCAGTAGCGATCCGTCATTCCCGCGACGTAGTCCGCCGCAACACGGTGGATTCCCTGATCCGTAACCCGACTGGCAAAGCGCGACGGCAGGCGCCGCGGATCGGCCACATAGGCATCGAAGACGGCGGTGAGAATGCGCCGCGCCTGGTCATCGGCGGCGGCCAGCGGCGCGCTGCGATAGACGCGTTCGAGCAGAAAGCGGTCCAGTTGGCCGAGGCCGGCGTCGGCCGCGGGCGAGAGCTTGATCGTCGTTGCGGCGCCGGCGCGAGTATTCTGTGCAACGTCCTCCAGCAGGCGTTGCTGGATGCGATCGATCGTCGGCCGCAAGTGCGCGCGCCAGACGGTCGAAATCTGAGCGGGTCCTTGGTACGCGGCACGCCACAGGTCGAGCTCCACGAGCGCCTGCGGATCCACCAATTCGGCGTAGAGAGCGTCCTGCAGATCGTGCAGGGCGCAGGTGAGCCGGTCAGCGAGGTCAACGACGAGTCCCTCGGGCGGCGCGGGCCGACCATCCTGTAGCGGATGCGGCCCGGGCTGGTCATACGACGTGCTGTGCTTGGCGAGGCATTCACGCACGACGCGCGTCAGGTTGAGCCCATGGAATTCGGGGTAGGGGTGCTCGAGCTCCTCCACGATGCGCAGGGTGTGGCGGTTGTGCTCGAAACCGCCATGCGAACGCAGGCACTCATGGAGCGCTTTTTCGCCCGCGTGCCCGAACGGCGGATGGCCGAGGTCGTGTGCGAGGGCCACCACCTCGGCCAGGTCAGTATTGAAAGCCAGTCGGTCGGCCAGGCAGCGGGCTTGGTGTGCTACCTCGAGCGTGTGTGTCAGCCGGCTGCGGAAGTGGTCGCTGTGCGGGGCGACGAAGACCTGCGTCTTGTGCTGCAACCGGCGAAACGCAGCCGCGTGCACCACTCGCTGCCGGTCAACCACCAGCGGCGGCAGTCCACCGGCCAAAGAATCAGCGTGTTCGCGAGCGAATTCAGCGTCCATCGGTCAGGCTGTGCAACCACCCGCCGCGCTGCGCAGGCCGTACAGTAACCAGGGCGGATTCGCGCGCGCGATCGGGTGCTGAACGGGATCCTATCTGCCCACAGGCCGGCCGTCAATTCATATTAGGGTTTTGTTCGCATGTGTCCGCGACGGCGTGCTGAGCTTACAACGGCCGCTTGCGGGCCCGGCCGGGTGGTCTCGGCAGGGTCGCGGGCAAAGCCGTTTCCTTGCGGTAGATCACCAGCACCCGGTCGCACTCCTCAGCGGGGAGCCGATAATGGTGTTCGCCCACCCAGCGCATGGCACAGCCCCGCGCGGCCGACTCGGCCGCCGCGCGCTCCTCGTCGACCGCCGACGCCGACTTGAAAAACCAGCATCGGCCGCCCGGTCTTACGAAGCCGGCCGCGTACTCGATGAGCGCGCTCAGCGCTGCCACGGCCCGCGCGGTGACGGCGTCGTATTGCTCGCGGTGTGTCGCTTCATGTGCGCGGGTCTCCGCCCGCCCCCAGACCGCCCGTGCATTGCCGAGCCCCACGCCAGCGATGATGCGCTCCAGCGCCGCCATCTTCTTGCGGGTGGAATCAAGCAGCGTCACGTGCACCTGCTCGCAAACACACGCCAGCGGCAGACCCGGCAGGCCACCCCCGCTGCCCAGATCCAGCAGGCGTTTGACGCGGTGCTCACGAACAAGGGGCAACAGTGCGAGACTGTCGCAGACGTGCGCGCGCCAGAGCGTTTTCTCCTCGCGGGCCGCCGTCAGGTTGAGCTGGCGGTTTTCCTCCGCCAGACAGGTCACGAAACGTGCCAGGCGCGCATATTCGCCGGGTGTGAGGTCGATCCCGGCCGCGTTCAGTTCATGCCGATTCATGGGGCAGCTTCCCGTTTCCAGCCTGTTTGGCTGTGAGGATACCGCCGGTCGGTCTTGGACTGAATGGCCTCCCACTCGGTTCTCTTGCACGTTTCGTCAAATCCGACCGGCGGCGCTGAGGAAACGCCGGACTCGGAGGTCCGGCGCTACGGGGGGGGTCGGTAACAGTCAGGCCGCCACGGTCGCGGCGCGCGGTCAACGATCTGGCGGGCTACCCGGTGATCAGGCCGACGAAGCAGTCGATGTCGAAGAAGTCCACGCTGCCGTCGTCGTTGCAGTCGGCCAGCATGACGTCACAGTCCGGGTACTGGGCCGCGTAACCGGCCGGATCGGTAATGGCCATCACGAAGGGGTCGATGTCGAAGAAGTCCACGGCGCCGTCGCAGTTCATGTCGCCGACGTCGTAGGTCGGGCCCTCCTCGTAGATCAACTTCACGATGCAGGTGCCCCAAACGGCTATGTCGGTGGGATCCTGGGGGTCGGTCTCGGCGTACTCCTGGATCGTATAAAAGGCTAGATCATCCTCGGGATCCAGGCACGTGAAGCTGTAGTCGCCCCACCGGTTCCGGCCGAATTCGCCGAGGTAGATGTACGGTCCCTCGCCGGCGCGATACAGCACGGGCTCCGCCATGTGGCCCGGCGTATCCGTGCCCAGCCGCCCGGTGTAGTACGCGCTGGCAAACTCGGACCACCCAGATCCGGTGAATCCCATCACCACGTCCTTTCGGCTGTTCACCATCAGGGCCGGGAAGAAGTAGTAGCGCGTATCGTGAGCGACGGTCCCGTATTGCTCAACGGTTCCCGCGCTGGCGTCAATCTCATACCAGCGGCACGCCGCGCGACTGTTCAGCCCGATCGTCTGGCAGGTCCAGATCGAGCCGTCGCGATAGACGGCCATCATCAACCGCGCGTCCTCCAGCGTGTCCAGCGGCAGGCCGCCGGCCGCGGGCGCGAGCGGCGGCCCTTCATGATAGGACACCGTAACGCTGTCTTGGGTCAACGTCGTCAGGGACGTGTTGACGTGGTATAGGCGGAGGTGGGTCGAGTTCTGACGTGAGATCAGGTACTCACCGCCGGAACTGCCGTACGTCATGGCTGGCTGGATGGCTCCGTCATGCGGGCGGCCGCGCCAGGCCTTGATGTAGCCCAGGCTCTGCCACTCGGCGACCAACGGGTCCTTGTCGATGGCCCAGATCGTCAAGGTGCCGCCGCCGATCATCGAGGCCGCGATATAGATTCCGTTCTCGTCGACGCCCAGTGTGGGGTAGTCAGGCCAGTAATCCGAGTCACTGCCCTGGTTCGCCACGTAGCTGGTCTTGAACCAGTCGCCGGTGGGGTCGCTCGAAGATGAAACAGCGATGTAGATGCGCTTCTGCGGATCGCCATCGGGATGCCAGAAGCTGGTCGCCACTGCGAACCAGCGCTGGCTGTCGGGATCGAAGAGGATGCGCGGATCACCGCTCCCATCCGGTGCGCCGAAGAAAACGTTCAGCGGCATCTGCTCTTCGTACGGACCGCCGGGCCAGAACTTCTCGTAGATCGAAAACACGCAATTGACGAGCACGATGTAATGATCGAGCCCCACCGCTCCCATCGTGTCCGGCGGATAGCACCACTGGTCCTCGACCCCCACGTGGATGGCATCGTATGGGCCACCGGCGAGGATCGGCGGCGTGCCGTCCAGCAACACCGGCGTCGGCAGCGGCGGCGGCGTACCGCGGTCTGCATCCGGCGGCGGGCTCGACGGCGGCGGCATCGCGCGCCGCGGCTGGAAATCGCCTTGCCCCACTTCCCACGTCAGGCCGGCGTAGTCTGTACCGGTCAACTTCGTGCGGTATTCCAGGTTTTCGAAATCCACGACCGTGATCTCGCGCGCCGTCGCGCGGCCATCGCTGTGGCGCGAGAATGTCAGGTCGTCCAGCGCGTACCAGCCACAACCCTGGAACACGGGCTCGGCGTGGATCTCGATGCGATCCACCCCCTGAAGGCCCATCGCGAACCACTTGGGCTTGTCGCCGATATCCCGGAACCAGTCGGTTTCCTGCACTTTCTCTCCCGCGCGGAAACCGATCACCCGCACGCCGGTGGTCCAGGCACCATAGCTGGCCTGGCCGGCGAAGTAGGCCCCGTGCACGTCGACGAGGTGAGGAAAACCGATCCCCATGCGCGTGTCGCCGCTTTTGTTCGTCGCATAGTGCTCACCGGAGCGGGGGAAGTAGGTCGCGCGGGCGCTGGGCACGACCCAGGTGCCCTGGCTGCCGCGCTGACCTTTGCAGCCCGCGGCCGGTTCCTGCTTGGCCCGCGCGAGCATCTCGTCGAGTGACTCGACGATCGCCGGCCCGTATGTGGCCGGGTCCAGGACCTCGCCTTCCACGACCTTGGCCTGCGCCATCGCGGGGCGCGTGACGAAACCTGTTGTCGCCAGTAGCGCTGCCCCCAGGAGCACCGCGTACATCTTTCGCATAACGAATCTCCACGCCTGTGGTTGCGCCGGCCGATACCGAGTACTGGTAAGGCCGGCGGCACCGGCCCAACCGGGAACTGATCTGAACCCGACGCTAACCATTCGGGCGGCCCAATTCAAGTGTTTTCCGGACCGGGCGACGTCGATTCCGCCGCGCTGGCCACACACTCCGTAAAGTGCGCGCTCCCACGGACACACATGCACGGACCTTCTATCGGCGGTCGCCGGGCGAGGCACCAGGCCTCTGCGTCGCGGCGGGTCCGGTCCCGAGCCACGTTGCGCGTTTGCGCAACTGCCATACCGGATGTGTTGCGGCGTTGACGCGCGACGCGTGGACTTCCCGAGCCGGGGGATCGATCCCGCCCGGCATGAATGCCGCGGCTGGTGGGATAGTGGGCTCGTTGGTCCTTTGTTTATCGGTCGTTTGCGCCTACTTGGCGATCAGGCTCACGAACGAATCGATGTCGAAAAAGTCCACCACGCCGTCGCCGTTACAGTCCGCGAGCGTGTAGTCGCAATCCGGATACTGCGTCAGATAGCCCGGCACGTCGGTCACCGCGAGCACGAACGGGTCGATGTCGAAAAAGTCGAGCACGCCATCGCAGTTCAGATCTCCGATGGCGTACAGCGGATCGTCCTCGAAGATCAGCTTCGCGATCGTCGTGCTCCAAACGGTCCCCGGATAGTAGGGGTTCTCTTCGGCGTACTCCTGAACCGTGAAGAAGGTCAGGTCGTCTTCGGGGTCCACGCACGTGGAGCTGTAATCGCCCCACCGGTTGCGACCGTAGCTGTCAATGTACTCGTACGGACCCTCGCCAGCGCGGCACTGCTCCGCAGGCGCCATATGCCCCGGCGGATCGGTCCCCCGGCGGCCGGTGTAGTACACGCCGGCGAACTCCGTTGACTTCGAGCCGGAAAACGCCATCACGACGTCCTCGTTGCTGTTGACGGCCAGCGAGGGGAAGAAGTAGTGCCGGCTGCTGTCGGCCACCGTGCCGTACTGTACGACCGACGCGCTGTCCACGTCGATCTCGTACCAGCGGCACGCACCTCTGCCACTGTAGTTAATCGCGTGACAGGTCCAGATGGAGCCGTTGCGGTACATCGCCATCATCAAACGCGCATCTTGTAGCGTATCCAGCGGCACGCTGCCGAGGGCCGGGGCCAGCGGCGGCCCGCCGTTGTACGAAACGGGCACATAGTTGACGGTCAGGCTCGTCAGCGCGGGGTTTACGTGATAAAGCCGGACTTGGGTCGAGTTGCGGCGAGAGACCAGGTATTCCCCGCCCGAGCTGCCATACGTGTGGGCCGGCTGAATCGCACCGTCGTGGTTCAGGCCGCGCCAGGCCTTGATGTAGCCGAGGCTCTGCCACGTTGAAATCAGCGGCGCTTTGTCAATCGCGAAGACGGTCAGTGTGTACCGGCCGATCATCGAGCAGGCGATGTAGATCCCGTTTTCATCGACGCCGAGCGTGGGGTAATCGGGCCAGTACGGGCCGTCGCCGCCCTGGCTGGCCACGAAGCTGGTCTTGAACCAGTCGCCGGTCGGATCACTCGTCGACGACACGGCCAGGTAGATGAGCTTGACCGGGCTGCTCGTGGGCCGGTTGAAGCTGGTGGCCACGGCGATCCAGCGCTGGCTGTGCTGGTCGAACAGGACCCGCGGATCGCCGCTGCCCGGGACGGCGTCGAAGAAGTACTCCAGCGGCATTTGCTCCTCGTAGGGTCCGCCCGGCCAGTATTTCTCGTACACCGAGAACACGCAGTTGACGAGTTCGATGTAGAAGTTCAAACCGGCCGCGCCCATCGTGTCGGGCGGATAGCACCACTGGCTTTCCGTGGTCACGTTCACGGCATCCCACGGGCCGCCGGCGAGCGTCGGCAGCGTGCCATCCATCAAGAGTGGGCTGGGCGACGGGGGGGAACCGCCGCGCGCGGTATCTTGTTCCTCTTCCACGGGTTTCGACGGCGGGTGAATGATGCGCGCCCGCTCGAAGTGTCCGTGACCGGCTTCCCAAACCAGGCCGGCGTAATTCGAACCCGTGAGCTTCGTATGGTACTCCAGCTCCTCGAAATCGATGACCGTCATCTCGCCGGCGTTCACGGGCCCATCGTCGTGCGCTGAAAACGTCAAGTCGTCCATGGCGTACCAGCCGCCGCCGTTGATCACCGGCTCGGCCACAATCTCGATGCGATCCACGCCGCGCACATTCATTGCGAACCACCGCGGCTTGTCGCCGAGGTCGCGGAACCAATCGGTTTCCTGAACAATCTCGCCCTCGAGGTAGCCGACCACGCGGATCCCGGTGGTCCATACGTCGGGGCTGGCCTGACCGGCAAAGTAGGCCCCGTGGATGTCGACGACATAGGGGAAGCCGATGGCCATGCGCGTGTCGCCCCACTTGTTGGTCGCATAGTGCTCGCCCGACCGCGGGAAGTAGGAAGCCCGGGCACCCGGTACGACCCAGAGCCCCGGGCCGCCTTCACGAGTCCGGCAGTCGTGAGGTTCGGCCTGCCTGGCCCGCGTGAGCATCGCATCGAGGGACTCGACGACGGCAGATCCGTACGTCGCCGGGTCGAGCACCTCGCCCTCGCGCACCTCCTCGCCAACGGCGAGGGGCTGACCGCAGTAGCCGCCAGCCAGGACAATCGCTCCGATAATCGCTCCGCTGCAAAACCGCATCATCTACTCCCAGCGCGTCAATACGTGAGCGCGTCGCCAGCGCGACGCGAAATGCAATCCCTTAAACTGACGATATTCGTCAGGTATCCCAATTCAAGGCGCATCCGGATCGCGCGGGTGGCGCGTCGGGCACCTCAGGCCGGGGCCGCCAGGTTTAGTATTATGCGCTTCTTGTCAACCGTCCTATCGATTCGGCCGCCCGCGCCCTCGATCGCGGGAGCGTTTCTGGTGCGTTGTGACTGGCATCGAGAGCGGCGACGGACAATCCAGCCATCGTACTGAAGTGGCCGTGCGGCCAAAAGTGCTTCCGGCCACAAAAAAACGCCGGGGCCCGCGGGGAGCAGGTCCCGGTGTGTGAGAGAGTAAGGAGGGGTATTGCGTAAGTGTATTATCGGCGGCTGATTCCACTGGCTTAACCCAATTCGCTCATTCTGGAGATTCTGCGCTATGCACCCACAGCCGAGTGGCAGCCGCCGGAACACGAACCGGGTGCTGGCCGACTGCCCAGCGGGTCAGTATTCTATGGGGTGTTGGAACTACGGACTGAGCGAGGGCGCTGCGGAGCCCTCGATGGCATTTGTGAGGCCACTGAAGCCTCAGGAAGCACCTTTTGGCACGGACGCCGATTGAGAAGAAAATCCACCTGGCGCGGGCGTACGCATCGCGGCACCCGGTCTGGTGTGCGTGGCAGGTCAACTATCGCTGCAACTTTCGCTGTGCGTTTTGCCACTATTGGGCCGACCCGATGGGCGATGCAGCCGAGTTGTCGGTGGCCGACTTCGAGGCCGGCGCGCGCAAGTTATCGGAGCTGGGAGCGATTCTGACCAGCCTGGCCGGCGGCGAGCCGCTCATCCGCCCGGACATCGTCGACATCGTGCGCGCAGTCGCCGAGTGGCACTTTCCGTTCATCACGACCAACGGCTGGTTTTCGACGCCCGAGTTGGCAGAGGAACTGTTTGCGGCGGGCTTGTGGGGTGTTTCGGTCAGTATCGACTATACGGACGCCGAGCGGCACGATCATCGACGCGGCATGCCCGGCGCGTTTGAGCGGGCCCTGGCCGCGGTGGAGCACTTCAGCGCCGCGCGGCAGTACAAGTGGCAGCGGGTCAACTGGATCGCGGTGCTGATGGATGACAACCTGGACCAGATCGAGCCCATGATCCGGATGGCGGCCGAGCGCGACGCGTATTTCATGGTCCAGCCCTACGGAGTGCGCAAAACGGGCGCGTCACGGTTCGTCCCCGCCAATGACGGCAGCCTCAGCCGGCCTCTGCTCGAGTTGCGCCGGAAACACAGGAACTTTCTGAGCAATCCGTACTTTCTGTCGCGTTTTGACGCGGCGCTGAATGGCGGTGTACCGGGCTGCCAGGCGGGGCGGGGCTTTTTCAACATCGACTCGACCGGCGACGTCTCGGTGTGTGTCGAAGAGCGGGCGCGGCCGGTCGCCAACCTTTTCGAGCACTCGGCCAAGGAGATCGTGCACCGCCTGCGGGAGGACCCGACGCGTCGGCGATGCACGGCGTGCTGGTACAACTGCCGCGGGGAGATCGAGGGCCTGTACGATCCGTGGGGGCTGGTGATGAGCCTGCCGACGCTGCTGCTGGACCGCGGGCGGCCCCCGCTGCGGGCTGCGGGCAGACCTGGCGTGGGGGTGGGCGCGGGGTAAATGCGCGCGCAAAACGGCGGCCCGGCGTTCCGGGGGGAACACCGGGCCGTAAAAGCCGGCGATCACCTACTCTTGCCCGATCAGGACTACCATCGGCCGTGTGGGCTTAACTACTGAGTTCGGAATGGGATCAGGTGTGGCCCCACACGTAAGGTCACCGGCAGCTCGTGTGCGTTGGCCGCCCGCGGGGGGCGGCCAGCGATTGCACGCAAAGAGCCGCATAGGTTGGGTCGTACAGGCCAGCCGCCGGATCTCTCTCGGTGGTGCGCCTGTGAAGCGATCACAGTGCTTCATAAATATGGTCAAGCCCTCGACCGTTAGTACCGGTTAGCTGAGGACATCTCTGCCCTTACACATCCGGCCTATCAACCTCGTGGTCTACGAGGGGTCTTCAGCTCACCCGAAGGGAGCACCGAGTCCTCATCTTGGGGACGGCTTCCCGCTTAGATGCTTTCAGCGGTTATCCAGTCCGTGCTTAGCTACCCTGCCGTGCCGCTAGCGCGACAACAGGTACACCAGAGGCACGTACCACCAAATCCTCTCGTACTAGGGTGATGGCCCCTCAAGACTCGTACGCCCGCAGCAGATAGGGACCGACCTGGCTCACGCCGGTCTGAACCCAGCTCGCGTACCACTTTAATCGGCGAACAGCCGAACCCTTGGGACCGCCTACAGCCCCAGGATGTGATGGGCCGACATCGAGGTGCCAAACGACTCCGCCGCTATGGACGCTCGGGAGTCATCAGCCTGTTATCCCCGGAGTACCTTTTGTCAGATGAGCGATAACCCTTCCACACGGGATTACCGGATCACTAAGGCCTGCTTTCGCATCTGCTTGACCCTTATGTCTCACAGTTAAGCCGGCTTATGCCTTTGCACTCTGCGCACGATTGCCAACCGTGCTGAGCCGACCTTTGCACTCCTCCGTT
>SDBV01008381.1_pt1 | contig 13962 bp, 9 predicted proteins | sample 2277081 | NCBI WGS metagenome assembly SDBV01 (sample SAMN10402039, study PRJNA504765) | marine sediment metagenome | isolation source: marine sediment core GS10_PC15, 223 cmbsf | place: Arctic Ocean: Southern Knipovich Ridge | collected 2010 | reverse complement strand
GATATGTACCGGTGAGAGCAGCATGCCCGCGTAACCGCAGGTATAAGCCAGGACAGTGGTTGATAATATTTTATTAAAAATCGGGACGGTTCTAATTCTTTTCATTTTTTAAAAATCGAAAATCCCCGGTGCCGCATGTCTCTTCGTCGTAACCGCATCCAGCCACCTGTCGGTGTCTGTCTGCCTTGGCTGGATGTTTAAGAGAATTCCCGCCGGTGCCACACAACACAATTGCTTTTATTAATCCATGAGTTTCCGGATTCCTGAAAAATATTATATTTAAAAAAAATTAAGAAAAAGTTGAAAAACAAATCAAATAATATACTATATATTTTTATAAAAGTAAAGAGGTGAAATATTATGCAAATAGCCATAGAAGTACCTGATAAATTAGCGAAAAAATTTATTAAGAATTATAAAAATTCTCAACAAAAAAAAATTGTAACCGAAGCGATTAAAAATAAGTTAAAAAGGAAGAAAGATTCCTTATGGAATATTCCTGAAATCGCACAGGAAGTAAAAAATAATGATGTAGCCGTAAACCATGATAAATATTTAATTGAAGATATAGTGAAACGAAAAACAAATTTATAAATATATATGATAACAGGGATAGATAAAATATTTATTGATACATCGTCTTTCTTTATACTAATAGCCAAAAACGATAAATTTCATCGTAAAGTTAAAGAAACCTGGGAAGATTTTCAAATAAATGATAAATATTCATTATATACTTCAGATTATATAATTAATGAAACTTTAACATTGGTCCAAGCAAAAATAAATAAAAAGACAGCCATAGAACTAGGTAATATACTTTTAAATAGTAAAATTTTAAATATAGGAAACATAGATAGTGAATTATGGCAGGAAGGCTGGAGAATTTTTAAAAAATATCAGGATAAAGAATTTAGTTTTATTGATTGTATTAGTTTTGCATTTATGAAAGAGAATGGAATAAAAAAAGCATTTGCTTTTGATAAGCATTTTTCGCAGTTTGGATTTGAATTAATAAAATAAAAATATTCTATTCTTTTAAAAATCAATTCGGATACATTATCGAATTAATAAATACATGATAATACCGCCGGCGATCACAAAGAGGACCGGTTTCAGCATCCGGAGAACACTTTCCATTAAACTTGTCTTGAAATATTCATTTGTAACAATAAGGCAGATATGTACCGGTGAGAGCAGCATGCCCGCGTAACCGCAGGTATAAGCCAGGACAGTGGTTGATAATATTTTATTAATCCCCGGGTCGCTGCCGAGCAGGCTCATTATTACAGGATAACTTGCCCCTACAAATCCTATGGCCAGCCCTGTTGTCATGGCGCTTATAAAAGGCAGGAGCATAATAATAAGAATAATAGGGAAGCCCCATGAGTCCAGTTCGCCTCTCATGTGTGTCATGAGTAAGGACCCGTCTGAAAGCCTGGCTTCGATAAAAGCCCCGTATATCCTTATCAATACTACAATGATCATCAATATAAATGTTTTTTTTGAAAAAATTATCTTTTTCCATGATTGTACGGAAAGCGGTTTCCGGATCTGGAGGAATAATTGCGCCAGAAGTATGCCGATTATCATGGGGAGATATTTGTTTGTTTCTGATATTACAGGAATGAATAGTTTAATAATTGCATAAATGCTGATAATAATTATAATAGGCGCGATAAGTAAGAAGAATTTTTTAAAGGAAAATTTTCTATGATCTCTGCTGTCTCCCGAGGGAGGGACCTTTCTTAATAAGAAGATATATCCTGCCAGAATAGAGAAGATACTTAAAGGGAACTGTACCAGCATAAAAGTAGATATAGGCAGTCCTGTAATATCAACAGCTAATAATACACCCGGATATAAAGGCCACCAGTATTCCCATATATGGCGGAACCAGAAATTTATTCTGGTCTTCAGGATAGGCATTAACTGCTTCTTGCGGTCACAGTCATCAACTAAGGGGGCGGAAAAAATAGCTCCGCCCGGCATGGGGAGCAGTCCGATTATTGCGGGAAGGAGCGCCATTGAGGTTCTCTGTGAAACCCCGGCGCGGACCTGGTTGACCATCTCTTTCATTGTATCTGTAGCTGACATCTGTAAACTCAGGCTTATTATCTGACAGACAAGGGCTATTAATAAGATATTATTGACAGATGCAGCCCTTGCCCAGCTTATGGAGATTATGTTATTTAAAGAATGCCCGGTCCAGAAAGCTAAAAGCAATGTGCCTATCAGAACAGAAAACCAAAGTTTTTTTGAGAGCTTATGAATGACAAGTATGATAAGCAGGGAGACGAGTACTCTTGCTATATACGGGGTATTTAATAAGATGTCCATTATTGTATTGTTTAAATAATAAAAATAAGGGGAAAGTCAAGGAGTAAATATTTAATGGTGTTAAATTGTGGGATAAACCCCTCAATTTAATATTTATATTATTAAATAAATATCAATAAATAATAAGATATATCAATTTATTGTATACTTTACTTGACAAAACAGGGTTATTTCCTGCTTTTATTGTTTTTTTTAACATTATAACTGTTAATATCAAATAAATTAAATAAATGCTTTGGCATATTGTTTGCTGGTTAATATTCAGGTAAATGATAAAAAAAAGGATTGAGACATGAGAAGAAGTATTATCTTAAACCTGATATTAGTCGGATTTATTATGTTCACCAGTAATTTAATATCAGGGAAGAAAAATCTGTTAGGATTTAATAATGTAGATGAAAATTCCCTGGAATACGGTGACCTCTATTTTAAAAGAAGGGAATATCTTAATGCTGTAGAAATGTATAATAAAGCAATTTTAGAAGATTATGAGAATAATGATGCATATTATAAATTAAGTTTATGCTATAAAGAATTAAAAAAATATATTGAATCAATACATTGCCTGGATAAAGCAATAAAAATTCTTGAAATTAAAATAAATGAAAAAGAGATCCTTCTGTGATATCTTTTAAATTTATTCTGCAACGCCTGAAGGGTTGAGAAGTTTTATCATTAAAATCAATATATTCTTATATATATTTATCGAATGATCATCATTTTAATTATTTGATCATCAATATCTTTGCCTTTAATATAAATAATATAGACCCCTGCATTCAGATCACCATGATTATCATTTTTCCCATCCCACAGGATATACTCTTTATTACTAATATTATACCATTTTTTTACTATATTCCCTGCCATATCATAGATAATTATTTCTACTTGAGGGGTTTTGCCGGCAAAATATATTTTAGCCTCCTTATGTTTGGATGGCTTGAAAGCTGTTGGGAAGACCATATATATAGCAGGATATACAGCCCCTGTTGTTGCAGAAGCTATTTTTGAATAAGGGGAAGCGCCTGCCGGATTATAAGCTTTTAAACAATAATAATAAGTAGTATTAGGGCTGAAGCCTGAATCAATAATATTTGTCTGTAACCTTGAATATTTTGCTATGCCTATCATAGAACCAAAATTATTTTGTTCGCTGCGAAATAAAGAATAAACAGTTGTATTATTAATGCTATTCCAGATCAAATTGATCTCATTTTCTGAGGCCAGGTTTATCTTGACTATAATAGGTTTTGAAGGCCAGGTAATATTTGATGCTACTATAGAATAATTTGACGAACCTCCATCATTATATGCCTTTACCCGGTAATAATACCATGTATCTGAAGAAAGATTTGTATCACTAAAAACCGTTACATCAGCAGCACTTCCAAATATATTGGTTGCTGAGTTTGTAGTATTGTTTGCATTCCTGAATAATGTGTATGATGTCTCATTAGATACATTTGACCAGGTCAGATCGATCTGATTCGATGATGCAGATATTATACTTGTTATAGTTGGTGTAGCCGGCGGTAGTACTGGAGTCGTAACTGCTGTGACTGTTGAAAATCCTGATTCACCTATAATATTAAATGCTTTTATACTGTAGTAATAGATTGTATCCGGAGTTAAACCTGTATCAGAATAATTTGTCATATCATTACCCAGGCCGTCACAAATCATCCTATTATTAGTATTTCCATTCGTACAATAGTATAATGTATAACTGGTTTCATATGATACATCATTCCACAATAGATCTATTCTGGTTGAAGATATGTCTCTTGCGCTTATCCATACAGGTAGATGAGGGGGAGGCAGCAAGGTTTCATTTGATGCTACTGTTGAAAATCCTGATTCCCCGTTTGTATTGTCAGCTTTAACCCAGTAATAATACCATCTATCAGGCAGTAAGCCTGTATCTGTATAATTTGTTCCCGGTGTATTTGTTATATAAATGGCTGTACCAGTATTATAATTAGTATTTCGATATAGTAAATATTCATCAGCATTAGATGAGCTGCTCCAAGACAGATCCATCATATTTGTTGCCACTGGAATTGCAAATAATCCTGCAGGAGGAGGGAGAAAATTTTCAATAGTGAAGTTATAATTTGTCAGGATAGAATTACCAAATAAATCTTCCGCATAGATTGAAATATTGACTATCTGTTTATTTGTAAAAGAATTCACCGGGTCAATAGTAATTGTATACCCTTTCACTGTCCCGTCATTGGAAAAAACAGAAGCAGGGCCATTGAACTGTGCAGAGAAAGTCCCATTTGTTAAGGCTGTTATTCCATCGATCAATACCCGGACGCTGTTTGATAAAGTAAAATAATTATCTGAAAGATAAAAAGAGATATCTACATTTGTCTTCACTTTTTTTTCTCCGGCATAAGGAGATATACTTATAAAAAAAGGAGGGGAAGTATCAGTAAAAGAAGACTCTATAGCCCCCATATCCGGGCCGGTTCCGATGTAAATGTCAGAAATACCCGGTATGATCATTCCTGAGTCAAGTGAAGGAGATAAGAACGACATTAAAGTAAAGGATGAGGTTGTTTCCAAAAGCGGGTCAGTAAATTTATTATTGCTGCCGCAAATAAAAGATCCATTATTTGTCGGGCCTGCGAAATTTCCATATATGTTATTATAATCAACAATTACTGTGCCGGCACCGTTATTTCGTATGCCGTAAGAATTCACACTATCTCCATTTGATAAAATAATATTATTGTAAACAATTCCTCCTGAAGTGTTGTCCCAAAATATGCCTTCTTGATTCAGTGACCCATAAATTGAATTATTAATTATTTTAATATTGGATGCAATGCCTATTATACTGATTCCGGAATTCTTGTTCTTCCAAATAATGTTTCTATAGATCTCATTATCCTTGGCATCTTCTATACTGATCCCGAATTTTTGATTTTCACCCCAGATACTGTTTGAGATAATTAAATTACGATTAGCACCGGCGGCATCAAGATTAATACCGCTATCAATATTTGAATAAATTGAATTATCAATGATCTGATTATCTCGCGCGCTACCACTGAAATATATACCATCATTCTGGTTATTAAAAATTTTATTGTGCTTTATGATATTATTATCTCCGGTTGAATTACGAATCCCGTGATCCTGATTTCCCCCCCAGATGATATTAGTAAGAATTTTATTATAAGAAGCCGAGCTGAAAATCCTTATACCACAGGTGGAATTAGAGTAGATCTCATTTTTTACAATAATATTATCCCGGGTACTTGATATATAGACACCATATCTATTATTATAAATTTTATTTGATCTGATAATATTATTTTCAGTATCTTGAATATAAATTCCACGATCTTGATTTTCCAGAATACGGTTAGAATAGATGGAAATATTCATTGTATCATCAGAATTCAATTCAATACCATGTGAACCATTTGAACAGATCAAACTTTTTACAATTGAAATATCAGATGATATTCCGGTGATATAAATACCTGTGGAATAAAAGTTCCGGATCTCTAATCCTCTGATTATAATGTTATTTGCATTTTTTATTTCAATTCCGTTATTTTTAATATTTAAGCCGGTTAAGATCGGCATCTGGTTGGACAGGCTGGTAAAGAGCATATCTCCTGAATTTAAATTCTTATCTATCTTAACTGATTCAAAATAAGTTCCCGGAAAGATATAACAGGCTGCATTCGATACACCACTGGACATAACATATACTGCTCTCTGGATAGTAGCAAAAGGATTGGTAAATGAACCATTATTAAAATCGTCTCCATTGGCAGCCACATAAAAAGGGCCCTGTAATTGCGGCAGAAAAGTAAAAGAGGATTCCTGCCAGCCCATATCCGGGCCAAGACCGTCCCATACATCTGAAACAGAAGGTATATTCGTTGCCAGGTCTACAGAAGGGCTTAGTAACGAAGCAATGACACAAGAAGCAGCAGTATCTAATAGCGGGTTTAATAAACTGTTCCCGTTTCCCCATCCTGAAACATTATTAGTAGGGCCGCTGAAATTACCATATATATTATTATAAGCAGCATATATATTGCCTGTGCCGGAATTCCTTATACCATAATCATTAATATCATCTCCATTGGATAATATGATATTATTATAGATCTCTCCCTCAGAAGTCCCTTCCAATAATATTCCGCTGTTTGTACTGCTCTTATAAATTGTATTATTGATCAATTTTGCATTTAATGAGCTTCCTTTTAAACAGATTCCGCACTTGTTATTATGAACTAAGTTACGGAAGATGTTCAAATCATCGCTCTCTTTGCTGATGATCCCGCAGTTTTGGCCCCCTCCTCCTATCTGATTAGTAAGAATAAAAATGCTGTCTGCTGTTTGTGAATTAATAAAAATCCCGTAATCTTTGTTAGAATAAATTATACTTTGTGAAATAATATTACTTGCTGAATCACCTGAAATATCTATTCCACCTGCATACCCTTTAATGAAGAAACCGCTGATATTTACCTTGGCGGCATTTGTTATAAAGATCCCCCGGCTTCCCGCGCCAAATGATTCTCCTGATATTACCGGCCTTTCATTGAATATCCTCTTGAATTTCATATACCCATTATTTTTATTTGAACGGATGACTATCTGTTCTTCATAAGTCCCGGGGAAGATGTAGCATTCCGCATTTGATACTCCTTTTGACATAACATCAGCAGCTTTCTGTATAGTAGCAAAAGGATTGGTATACGAGCCAATATTGGAATCACTGCCATTTGTTGCAACAAAATAAGGGCCTGAGTCAAATAATGGAGCAAAAGTTGACTCTTTCCATCCGATATCAGGAGCCAAACCGTAAAAAATATCAGTAATCCCAGGGATTATCAATGCTGAATCAACAGCAGGGCTGGATAAAGATGCGATATTAAAAGAAGATACTGTATCTATAAGCGGGTCAGTAAATATATTATTGTTGCCGCATAATAACGGCCCATTTGTCGGGCCTCCTTCATTTCCATATATTATATTATAATTAACATTTATCTCTCCTGAACCATTATTTTCTATTCCATAATCACCTGATCCGTTCCCATTGGATAAAATAATATTATTATAAATTTCACCGCTTGATGCGTCATAGCAGCGTATTCCGTCGTAGCTTAAACTGCCAAAAATAGTATTGTTAATGATCTTCGTACCTGTTGAATCACCTGCCAGATAGATGCCTGAATATTGATTATAAGAGATTAAATTCCGGTATATCTTATTATCATCAGCATCCCTTATGTATATCCCGTAATATTGATTATAAGAGATTAAATTCCGGTATATCTTATTATCATCAGCATCCCTTATGTATATCCCGTAATTCTGATTGGCGCCTGTGATAATATTTGATGAAATTAAATTATTATCACTATCATCATTATATATATATATACCATTCGCTTCATTAGAAACGATCATATTTTTTATTATATAATTACTTGAGGCCAAGGATATCTCTATTCCATCAGAAGTATTATAAAATATATAATTAGATCTTATTAAGTTCTGCCTGCTCTGGCTATCAAAGTCAATTCCGTCAGACTGGCCCGGCCCGTGGATATCATTGTTGAACAGATAATTTCCATAACTATCATATATATTAATACCATCATTGTTATTTGAATAGACTGTATTATTTATAATATAGTTGGATACAGCTCTGTATAAATATATACCGCGGGAATCATTATTATGAATAAAATTTGATTCAACAGTATTATTTATACTTTCATATATCCTGATCCCGTAATTTTGATTTGTTCCCCATATATTATTTCCATAAATATGATTTTTTTGTGCCTCATCATATCTTAAATAAATTCCATATAGATCATTATTATAAATGTTATTATTTATGATCTTATTATTTGTAGCATCACTATAAATCTGGATCCCGTAATAATTATAATCACGTATTGTCAATCCTTTTATTATAACATTATCAGCACTATTTATATATATCCCGATATCCATATCAGCAGAACCCTGTAAAATTGGGGATTCATTTGATAGTTTTGTTATAACCATATATCCGGGATTATTATTCACCCCTATATTAACTTCTTCACTATAAATTCCCGGCGAAATATAGCTGGTTGCAGCAGTACCGCCAAGACTCATCATATTCACAGCTTTTTGAATTGTTGCGAACGGATTGGTAAAAGTTCCATTATTGGAATCATCACCATTTGTTGCTACATAATAAGGCCCAAGGTAGGCTTGCGCATTTGTACGGATATTTATAAGTAAAAAAAGTATTATAAAGATATAAAATATATATTTTTTTATAGCACCTTTCTCCCTTTATTTTATACATAATATATAATACTGATTTTAGATTTCAACTTTTTTTAATTAGCAGGGGCAATTGATATTTTTCCCGGGTGTGATATATTATTCTTCTTTATTAAATATTTCTCTCATCTGAATGAATGCTTGTTCCCTTGTGTTATCTTCCTCTGTTTTATCAGGCGTCTTTATCTCTTCTTCATGAATGATATTCCCATCCGGTAATTCCCTGATAAATCTGGAAGGCAATGCTTCTTCAGTAATACCGAACCTTCTTCTTGTTAATGCGTGTGTTATAACAAGATGCTCCCTGGCCCTTGTTATCCCGACATAAAACATCCTCCGTTCTTCTTCAATTGACCCCCCTTCTTCAATAGTCTTCAAATGGGGCAGTAGTTTTTCCTCGATCCCAACAAGGAATACAGCCCTGAATTCAAGGCCTTTGCTTATATGAAAAGTCATTAAAGATACTCTGCCCTGGTTTTTCTCTTCTTTTTTTTCTTCTTCTTTTGTGATAAGGGATATTTTATTCAAATAATTATACAGCCCGGACTCTTCATTTGTCATGCTGCTCTCGTCTTCAAATGCTTTTATGCTTGATATCAGTTCACTTATGTTATTCATCTTCCATTTTGCTAAATGCGGCTGGTCTATATCATTTATTATTTCCTCTTCATATCTAATATCTTTGACCATTTCATGAGCAATTTTATACATGGGCTTATGTGTATGAAGGAACTCTTTCTTATATTTTTCAATGATCTTGACAAACTTTAATAAATTAGATAGGGCAGAGGGCTTTATTTCATCTATTTTGGAAGCATCTTTTAAAGCTTCATACAGGGGGATCTTTTTTTTAATACCGTATTGATTTAAATGAAATACTGTTTTATCACCGATCCCGCGCCGCGGATAATTTATTATTCTTAACAGGCTTATTTCATCTTTTTCATTGGCTATCAGTTTTAAATAAGCCAGAATATCTTTTATTTCTTTCCTGTCATAAAATTTCATACCGCCCACGATATTATACGGAATATCTTTTAACCTGAGGAACTCTTCAAAAGGCCTTGATTGAAAATTTGTCCTGTAAAGGATTGCCATATCCTGCCATGAGATATTAAATTTATGATGATACTCTGCTATTTTATTAACTATAAACTCAGCTTCATTTTTTTCATCAATTTTTTCCATGATCAGGATCTTATTGCCTGTTTTTTTAGTGCTTTTAATGATTTTTTTATGCCGGGCCTTATTATTTTTAATTAATTCATTAGCCGCGTGAAGTATGTTCTGTGTGGAACGGTAATTTTTAGTTAGATTGATCGTTATGGTACTGGGGAAATCTTTTTCAAATTTTAATATATGTTCAACTTTTGAGCCGCGGAAGCCGTATATTGCCTGGTCATCGTCTCCCACAACGCAAATGTTTTTTTCTTTGTTTAATATCTGTTTTAAAAATTGGTATTGAATGTTGTTCGTATCCTGATACTCGTCAACCAGGACATATTTGTACTGTTTTTGGTACTTATTTTTAACTTCTTTAAATTTTTTTAATATTTTTATCGGTAAAATGATCAGGTCATCAAAATCCACTGAATTATAATTTTTTAAAATTTCCTGATACCGCTTATAAATATTTGTTATTAGTAATCTGTACTCGTCGTTTTCAATCTCATTTAAAAATTTTATGGCTTGATTGCTGTTTTTAGCAAGGCTGATATGTTTTAAAGTAAGATTTATGTTTAATGCTTTTTTGTCTATATGCATCTCATTAAAAATTGAATTAACAATGTTCTTCTGGTCGTTCGCATCATAAATATTAAAATTATTTTTATATTTCAGAAGATCTATATTTTCCCTTAATATCCGGACACCGAATGAATGAAACGTGGAAATAGTTAGTCCTCTTACATACTTCCCAGCCAACTTATTTATTCTTTCTTTCATTTCTTTTGCAGCTTTGTTGGTAAAGGTTACACCAAGAATATTTTCCGGCGGAACATCTTTATTCCTTAGCAAATTTAATATCCGGAAAGTGATAACTCTTGTCTTTCCGCTCCCTGCTCCTGCGAGGACCAGCAGAGACCCTTCTGTATGCTGCACTGCTTTTAGCTGTTCATTATTTAATTGCTGAAAAATATCATCTCTTGCCATACGAATGAGTATGATAAATGAAAATAATATAGAGTCAAATGATTTTTATTATTTTCCTGCAGAACCCAAAAGGTGAGACCGTTGCAAAATTGTTATAGATTCAAACTTGACATAATCTAAGGAAAATGTAGTGAAGGGGTTTCCTTAACCCCGTCATTTTAAAGAATTTTAGTGATTTAACGGGGTTAAGGAAACCCTTGTCCGGTTCGAAGATGCAGAAAAAACTGGCTCCTTACTTATCGATTACTTCTGCATTAATATTTTTATTGACAAAGGTCCTGATTTTGATTAATTTGTAATACAAGGAAGGTGTAATATGAAAAAATTATTTATTATTATACTGCTTGTTGCAAATACATCTGCTGCATTAAGCGGGAAGACAGTTTTTAAACCAACAGTAGAATCTTTAAGGCAATACAAATGTCCTGAATGGTTCCGTGACGCTAAGTTTGGTATTTATCTGCACTGGGGAGTATATTCAGTTGTAGAACAGGGAGAATGGTACGCCCGCAATATGTATAAATACAAGAGTAAACAGTATAAGCATCATGTAAAAACCTATGGCCATCCATCCAAGTTCGGATACAAGGATTTTATCCCAATGTGGAAAGCAGAAAAGTTCGACCCGGATGCGCTGGTTAAGCTTTTCAAAGAAGCCGGTGCAAAATACTTTACCCCGGTTGCGGTTCATCATGATAATTTTGATTTGTGGAATTCTAAACATCATAAATGGAACTCAGTTAATATGGGGCCGAAAAAAGACATAACTGGAATGTGGCGTAAGGCAACATTAAAGCACGGCCTGCGTTGGGGTGTAACTACTCATCTTGCCCGCAGTTACTCATGGTTCAATGTGAATAAAGACTCTGACAAAAGGGGCAAGTACAAAGGCATACCATACGACGGCAATGATCCTGAATATAAGGATTACTATCATGAAAAACATGATGATATGGATGGCGCCTATCCTGTTAATGCATCAGAGTTTTGGAAAAAACAATATTTATTACGCCTTTTCGACCTGATAGATCAGTATAAGCCGGACCTGCTTTATTTTGACGGTGCCCTGCCTTTTGGCGGCAAGGACCGGGTTGGAACGGGTAAGGTCGGCATGAAGGTTTTGGCTCATCTTTATAATGAAAGCATAAAGAATCATAATGGAAGAATGGAAGCAGTTATGACCATTAAGGACCGCGTTCATAAAAAAAATGGAATTTATCACGAAGGCATTGCTACTTTGGATCTGGAAAGAGCAAAGCTTGATCATCTGCGAAATGAACCGTGGCAGACAGACGATTCAATAGGGCCATGGGGGTATGATGTAAATAAATCATATTTTACTGTTAATTATGTTATTGACAAATATGTAGATATTGTAAGCAAGAACGGCAACCTTCTGCTGAATGTTCCGCCTAAAGCAGACGGAACACTGGATGATGAAACCATACGCATGCTCAAAGAGATAGGAAAATGGAACAAAGTAAATGGCGAAGCAATTTATAAGACAAGGCCATGGGTCATTTTTGGAGAGGGCCCGGAAATTATCGATAAAACTGAAAAAAAGTAAAAGGGAAAAAGAAAAAAAAGAAAGAGAAAGAAAAAGGTATAAGCAAGTATACTGATAAACATATACGCTTCACAACCCTTGGAAAGAATATAATCTATGCCATCAGCCTGGACTGGCCAAAGGGCGAGGAATTAATAGTCGAGTCTCTTGCAAAAGGGAACAAGTTGTGCAAAAGAGAGATCCTCAAGGTTGAACTTCTCGGTTCAGACGAAAAACTCAAATGGACCCGTAAAACAGATGGCCTACATATTGTTGTACCGGAGAAGAAGCCCTGCGACCATGCTTTTGCGTGGAAAGTGATGCTAAAGTAGAAATAAAGGACGCCTTATTCTTTTATTAATCATTAATATATCCAAGTATTGCGCAAAATTATAAAGGATGTAATATTGCGTTGAAATCATTGTCAGCTGATAATAAGATTTTTCCGATTAGCTGTGATGTAATTAAAATTAAAGAAATATATGGATTTGATTATGCAAAAATTGATTATGTATATAGAGAATTAAAAATAGATAGTTATGGAAATATTATTTACAATAGTGATTAAAATTAAATCTATATATTACTGAAAAAATAATTGAAATAATAAAATATTATTATATTATTAAATAGATATTTTATGAATAAAAAGAAATTATTAAAAAAGTTATTATCAGGTTCAAAAAATGTCCGATTTTCTGAAATAACGTCCTGTGCTGAAGCATTTGGATTTGTTTTAGATCGGGTAAACGGAAGCCATCATATTTTTATTCATCCAAATATCCCGGAGTTAGTAAATTTACAGAATGTTAGCGGAAAAGCAAAACCTTATCAAATAAAACAATTATTAAAAATTATAGAAAAATATAACCTTCATTTGGAGGATAAATGATGAAAGATTATCATATTAATGTTTTTTATAGTGAAGATGATAAAGGCTATATCGCTGATGTTCCGGATTTAAATCATTGTTCAGCATTTGGAGATACACCAGAAAAAGCATTACATGAAGTATTAGAAGCCAAAAAAGTATGGTTGAAAGCTGCAAAATCAAATGGGAAACCTATTCCAGAGCCTCATTATCGACCGGTAATATATCAAATTGCGTAGATTATTAACTTGTTCATCAGTAGTACAAGAACGAGCTCATAGGGGTGATTAATTCATCCGTAGAAAAGGTCTCTGATATTTGGGAAAAACAAATCATCTAGATTTAGACATTATAATTTTATGTAAAAAATCAGTTGACAATGTATAAAGAATGGGGACGGTGGGGCTGTTGAAAAAGTCCCAAATTTTAGGGTCAGACCTTTGTCATGTATAACCTTAATCCGTACGGGGTTAAGGAAACCCCTGCACTACAAAATATCAGACCTCAAATAGCCTTCAGATCCTAAATGACTTACTTTTTCAACAGCCCCATGGTTCTAGTTTTTTATTCAAAATCAGAACCGTCCCGATATTTTATCTTTCCACTTCCTCGGCCAAAAACGTCCTGTTTTTGGCCTCTCCCGTCCGGCACACAGGACGTGTGCCGGCCAATTTTCCCTCACCCATTTTCCTCCTTCCTTTTTCTGTGTTCTGTGTTAGGAATTCAG
>SDBV01008380.1_pt1 | contig 13965 bp, 10 predicted proteins | sample 2277081 | NCBI WGS metagenome assembly SDBV01 (sample SAMN10402039, study PRJNA504765) | marine sediment metagenome | isolation source: marine sediment core GS10_PC15, 223 cmbsf | place: Arctic Ocean: Southern Knipovich Ridge | collected 2010 | reverse complement strand
TACTCTATTCCATCAAACATGACCTTAAATTTGTCCCTTATGAAACTGCTAACCGTGCAATAGCAGACACATTAATTAAGTTGAAAAAATATAAAGATATAATTCCCGATGAAGTTGACAAGATCACCACCGAGCTACAGGAATATCAGGAACAACTTAGAACAGGAAAAGTATGTTACACAATAAATACTGCCGATATATTAAAAACAAAGAAAAATAAATCTGAGGATAATTTAAACAATTTGTTACAAGATGACTTAGAAAAATATGTTCTGGAAAACATATTATACAAAAAACTACGGCCTGAGGCTCCTGATGAAATTGATGCATTCGATCCATCCTCCTCTTTGGGATCAGCTAACCTTGATTGTGTTTCTGCAAATCAATTGACTGTTTTTGAAGATTCAACAATATCTGGTGATCTTACTGTTTGCGGCGAACTTGATGCTCCAGGACTTGTAGAAACTACCGGATCAAGAGGACCAAAAGGATCAAAAGGTGATCGAGGCAAAAAAAGTAACCAAGGTTATCCTGGATATCAAGGTGCAACTGGTGCTACCGGTGCAACTGGCGTAACCGGACCTACTGGACCTACTGGGCCTACTGGGCCTACAGGACCAAAAGGTCGTCGAGGAAAAAAAGGTGGAAAAGGTGGAAAAGGCGGAAAAGGCAACAAGGGTAATCCAGGTGATCTGGGTGATCCTGGACCTCAAGGTGAAGATGGAGCGATCGGTGCAACTGGTGCTACTGGCGTAACCGGACCTACTGGACCTACAGGACCTACTGGGCCTACAGGACCAAAAGGTCGTCGAGGAAAAAAAGGTGGAAAAGGTGGAAAAGGCGGAAAAGGCAACAAGGGTAATCCAGGTGATCTGGGTGATCCTGGACCTGCCGGACCAACTGGCATGAAAGGCAATACCGGTGCAACTGGTGCAACCGGCATGAAAGGCAATACCGGTGCTACAGGACCTTCTGGCGGACCTCCTGGACCTGCCGGGCCAACTGGTATGAAGGGAAATACTGGCGCAACCGGCATGAAAGGCAATACTGGCGCAACTGGTGCAACCGGCATGAAAGGTAATACCGGCGCTACAGGACCTTCTGGCGGACCTCCTGGACCTGCCGGGCCAACCGGCATGAAAGGTAACACTGGCGCAACCGGCATGAAAGGTAACACTGGCGCAACCGGCATGAAAGGTAATACTGGTGCTACTGGCATGAAAGGTAATACCGGTGCTACTGGTATGAAAGGTAATACCGGTGCTACTGGTATGAAAGGTAATACTGGCGCAACCGGTACTACCGGCTTACAGGGTACTACTGGATCTTCTGGACCTTCTGGACCTGCCGGGCCAACTGGCTTGCAGGGAGCTACTGGCGCAACCGGCGCAAAAGGAGAAGGTGAACTTGTATTTAATGTTACTGATATGACTAAATTTGGATCAAATGTTGCAGATGCTATGTCGTTTGTTAGCGTTTATACCCCGGGCGGCGGAATGACTCCAAAAATTGATCTTCATGCCTGGAAAATGCCTGCAGCAACAAATACGAAGGGAGAGGCACTACCTAATAGACAACAACCTATAAGTTTACAATTTGAGGTTCCTAAAGATTTTGATATTAATGGCCTTGATAATACAGGTGGAAAAATAGAAGTTGACTTGCATCTCTTTGTTGCTAATCAGGGTGATGAAGCAGTCTTTGACTCTGGAAATGCTCGAATTAGAATTCGAGCTGATTTTAAAGATAATAATGAAGAATTGGGAGTTCAAGCTCCTGCCTCGCCATTAGGTTTTGTAGAAGCAGCCTTTTCAAGTGACTTTGCTGTTTCTGAACCAACAGGAGTATCAATGGGAATGGGAGACAATCTTAAACATTTTCGTATTACTATTCAATTAACTGCCTCTAATATGGCTCCACAAGACTGGGGAATACTTGTTTTTGATCGAGTACCACCACTTTCAGGAGGACTTTCTGAATATCATGAGCGTATTTATTTAGTTGTCGTTTCAATTCGCTATAAGCGAAAATGTTAATAAAATAACAAGTAAAGGAGAATAATATGAAACGGTTATTAATATACATAATGACATTTGTCGCAGCATATAATTTTACAAGTTACGCAACAATGAGCACAGGAAGATTTTATGAAGAAATACAAGTAGCTTCACATATCGAATTAGAACAAATGCCCTTTGCAATAGAAAAACTTGATTATACAGCTAGTGGCGTAACTTTTACCTATCCAACGGATTATTTTTCAGCGCCACCAATGGTGAGGGTTTCTATAGAACTTAAGAATCTTACTTATTCTTCTTCAGATATTTTAACATTTTGTGTAACTTCAAACACAGCTTCTCAAACAACGGTACGAGTCAATAAAGGAAATCTTTCGGGGATCATGGAAGCTGCAACTGATGATGTTACTGTACATCTATTTGCAGTTGGCCACCCATGATAATCATTCAATAGCAATCGCTTAACAAATATACCTCGCAGCAAAAACTGCGGGGTATATTCACTTCTTGATTCAATTTATACTAAAATAACGTATACTTAGTAAATGGAGGAGAATAATATGCGTCGAGAGTTATTACACATTTGGGGGCCATTTTCAATCAACAGTTATGGTCTTGCCATTTTGATAGGTCTTTTAGTATTGATGTGGTTCATGCAACAACATCCGTTGCGCAAAAAACTACTTTCAAAAGATCAATTTATTGATACATTATTGATCGGCATATTCATAGGCATCGCAGGAGGACGTCTTCTTTATGTTCTCAATGAATGGGATTCCATTGATAGTTTTATTGATGTGTTCAAATTATGGGAAGGTGGATTTTCAGTTTTAGGGAGCATTTTAGGAATCTTGTTCTTTTTGCCACTCTATCTTAAGAAACTCAAAATTCCCGTGGTACCCTTTTTTGATCTCGCTGCTCTACACGCCCCGCTTTTGCAATCAATAGCACGAATCGGATGTTTTTTTGCTGGTTGTTGCTATGGAGCTGCAACCAATGTTGGGTGGGCTATTATGTATACTGATCAAAAAAGTTTAGCGCCACTTTATGAATATTTGCATCCAACCCAACTGTATAGTTCTGCTTTGTTGCTGAGTATATTTTTATTTATGTATTTTATAGCCCAAAAAACATGCAAAAAGCCTGGGCAGTTATTTACTCTTTATCTCATATTAGTCAGTTTGGAACGATTTATTGTCGATTTTCTACGCGATGATCGAATATTTTTTACAGGGGATACAACACACGTTCTTTCCACATATCAAATTATTGCTTTACTCATAGCGGTCAGTGCAGGTATTATGTTTACTGCTATTAGTCTTAGGCCATCTAACAATAACTACCATGAGTCTCTTTAACTTCATTAAAACCAGAGTTGCTATTATAGATGTTGTAGGCGAATATACTAAGCTCAAAAAAGCTGGTATGTATTGGAAAGGTCATTGCCCTTTTCATAATGAAAAAACTGCTTCATTTACCGTCAGTCCTCACAAAGATATTTTTTACTGTTTTGGTTGCCACCTTGGTGGTGATGTTATTTCTTTTATTGCCAAAACAGAACAGTGCTCTCAACTTGAAGCAGCTAAACATCTTGCTGAACGATATAATATAGATATTCCTCAGGATATATCACCCGATACGGCAAAAAACAGTCGTGAACAAAAAAAACAGTACAATGATATTTGTAAAACTGTTGCCCAATGGTGCCACCAACAGCTATTGAAAAACCCTTCTATAATGCATTATCTTAATAAACGAGGGATTAATAAAAATAGTATCGATCATTTTGCTCTCGGCTACTTTCCGGGTGGCCTTGCATCTATTAAATCATTTATACAGGCTATGCATACTCATGCCATTCTGACACTTGATCTCATCAAAGCAAATATTCTTTTGGAAGGTAAGAATGTATTATATTCTCCTTTTGAAGAAAGGATACTATTTCCCATTAAAGATCATTTGGGGAGATGCTGCGGTTTTGGGGGCCGTATTTTTAAACAACAGGATGAACGTGCTAAATATTATAACTCACGAGAAAATGACTATTTTTCTAAAAGATCGCTGCTTTTTGGGCTTGATTTGGCTAAAAAAAGCATTCAAAAAACTGAGCATGTTTTTTTGGTGGAAGGATATACAGACTGCATCGCCATGACACAACATGGCTTTATCAATACGGTAGCAACATTAGGAACAGCCTGTACCACCGATCACTTAACAAGCTTAGCCCGCTATGCTCAGCACATGTGCGTACTTTATGACAGCGATAAAGCTGGTCAACAAGCAATGTTACGATTAACAGAGCTCTGCTGGCACATTAATATGGAACTTAAAGTCGTTATCTTACCGCCAGGAGAAGATCCTGCCTCTTTTTTAGCAAATAATCAGGACCTTCATCCTATGATTGATAATGCAAAAGATATATTTGGTTTCTTTATTGATTCTGCTGGAACAGGATTTTCAGCAAAATCTCTTAGTGAAAAGCTGCATATTGTGCAGAAGATTATTGATGTCATTCAAAAAATAAACCCCCCTCTCAAACAGGATCTATTGCTCCACAGGGCATCAAAAATGCTGGATATCCCCTTTGAATCGTTAAAAACTGAACTCAAAAGCAGTAAAAAACGTACAAGACAATCTTCTCAATCCCCTCAATCAATCCATGATAGTTCGAGCAAAGCCCCTCCTACATCGGATCAATCTACAAAGCTAGAAAAAAAAATATTTTTTGCTATAATAGACAATATGCAATTATTTCATAAGGAGGTCGATAGTTCTATAATTGAATGCTTCTCACAGCCATTACGAGATATACTACAAAAATTAAAATATGCACTCAATAGTGACTCTACATTGGATTTTGTTCAATTTTTCGACAAACTAAATGAAGACGAACAACAATATGTCAGCAAATTGCTTTTGGAAGCTGAGGAGCAGGGACAATCGCAATCTTTGGAAATATTACTCATGCAGCTACAAAAACAGCATTGGAAAGCTATGGTGTCTACTATCAAAATAAAGTTAGCACAAGCACAGCATGAAGCCAATGAAGATAAAACTAAAAAAATTTTATATGATTTTCTAGAACTTAAGAAAAAACTGTTAGGTAACAAGTTAATATAGAAATAGGTAGGGTATAAAAAATGATAAAACCAAAGACGACGAGTGAAAAAAAGCAGACAACTCAACAAAAAAAGACTGCCACATCCAAAATAGCTAAAAAAGATAAAACTAAAATTATAGGCAGTGATCTTAAAAAAGAATTGATAGATGAGTACCTTGAAAAAGGTAAAAAGATTGGTTTTTTAACCTATGATGATGTTATAGAATTTAGCGATAAAAATCATCTCGTTGAACAAGAAACAAATGATCTCCTTCGTCTTTTGGAAAAAGAACATGTAGAACTTATTACACAAGAAGAGCTTGAAGGAGCTTCAAACGTCGATACGTTTGAAAAGGATGATGAACTTTCACGATTGAATATTAAAGGGAAACTTGGAAGTTCAATTGATTTTCAGGCAGATCAATTTGATAGTGATGAAGGAAGTGACAGTGAAGATAAAGGATCTGTACGTGACTTAACCCCAACAGGACATCTAATAGATCCGGTTAAATGTTATTTGCGAGACATAGGAAAAATTCCACTTCTCAACAAAAAAACAGAAGCTATTATTTCAGGAATGATAGCATCAGGTAAAAAAGAATCAATTGAGTCGATCTCTAAATTCCCTTTTATTCATAAAGAATTTGTATTAATTGGAGAACGCCTACAGAAAAATACTGTTCAGTTAAAAGATATTATTCAATTCTCTGAATTTGATGAAGAAAATCTTCCTAAAATTGATGAAGAAAAAAAACATCTGCTACAAACTATACAAACTATAAAACAGCTCATAGAAAACGAAGAGAAAATTTACCAAAGTTATCGTGGCAAGCTTGATACGCAGGCAAAAAAAGAAGAAATGCTCAACAAAATCAGACAAAATAAAGAAGATATTAATAACACCATTCAATCAATCAAGTTTTCTAATAAGCTTATTAGAAAACTTGGCAAAAAGATTGAAAAATATATAAATAAGATACAAGAACGAGAAAACACTATTCACTTATGCGAAGAACAATTACAAGCCTATCAAGATATTAAGCGGCTCACTCAAGAACAGCAGACAATGCAAGAAGAAATAGAAAAAAATATACGAGTCGCATTCAAGAATATCAAAAAAATTGAAACTGAAGCAGGGCTGTCTAAACAAAAAATTATTGGCTATTACAGACAGCTTATGGAAGCGCAAACTAATGATAAAAAAGCTAAAGATGAGTTAGCAAAAGCAAACTTACGACTCGTTGTTAATATCGCCAAGAAATATATTAATCGAGGCCTTCATTTCTTAGATCTAATCCAAGAAGGCAATATAGGTTTAATGAAAGCGGTAGAAAAATTTGAATTTGAACGGGGATATAAATTTTCTACCTATGCAACATGGTGGATTAGACAGGCAATAACTCGAGCTATTGCTGATCAATCACGTACTATCCGTGTCCCGGTACATATGGTAGAAACACTCAATAAAATCAATAAAATTAAACGTGTTTTCATCCAAGAGCATGGTAGAGAACCTACATATGCAGAATTAGCAAAAGAACTGAATCTCGATGAAAAGAAAATTAAAAATATTATCAAGATATCAAAAGAACCAATTTCACTTGAAACACCAGTTGGTGAAGGTGAAGATGCATATGTCAAAGACTTTATTGAAAACGAAAAAGAGTTCTCACCATCCGACACTGTTGCAAATACCGATTTGAAAGAACGCGTTCGCGAAATACTCAAAACACTTACTCCACGTGAAGAAAAAGTATTAAAAATGAGATTTGGCATTGATGTAGCTTCGGAACATACATTAGAAGAAGTCGGTAAGGATTTTGCAGTAACACGAGAACGTATTAGACAAATTGAGGTCAAGGCATTACGAAAATTACGGCATCCATCCAGGAGTAAAAAGCTACGATCCTTTTTTGAAAAAGAAGTGCCAGCTGATACACTATCTAGTGACGATTTAATTGAAGAATAACACGATACAAGCATTTAATGCATATAAAATGAGGGTAGAATAATAACCATGGAGCCATCTTTGTATATTTCAATATTATTTTTTTTCATATCATTACTTGCCTGCGCGCTTTTTTCATTTTTAGAAACAAGCGTTACTGCATTGCGCTTATTTAAATTAAAAGAACTTGCAAAAAGTATTGGTAAATATGAATCACTTTTTCAAGCTTTAGAAAAAAACCAACAACGAGTTCTTATTACTATGTTAATTGCCAATAGCCTAGCAAGTGTAACCAATGCAGCACTCAGTACTAGTATAATGGGAACTATTTTTGCACGTCTTAAGTTATCTACTGGCTTAGGTTTTTCCACTGGTATCGCTATAGCAACAGCTGCTATTCTTATTTTTGGCGAAATCATTCCCAAAAATATAGCAAAGGTCCACGGAGAAAAACTTTTTCGATCAATGTTGGGGCTAACCAATTTTATCTTCTGGTTATTCTATCCTTTTGTTACGTTTCTTATGAGACTTTCTGATTTTATTATTTATAAAATTGGTGGCAAGCAAGCTTTTGAAAAAGCTGGTGAATGGATATCTTCAGAAAAAGAAATTCAATTTCTTATAGATTACATTAATAAAAAAGGATTAATGGAATCAGAAAAAACGATCATGCTTCAAAACATCTTTGAACTTGGACGAAAACCAGTTAAAGAGATTATGGCACCTGCAACTGATATTATTTCAGTTGATGTCAAAACATCTATCAGAGATACATTGGATATTTTTACCAAGCATCATTTTACACGCCTTCCTATTTATGAAGATGCTGTAGATAACATAATTGGCATGGTGCACCTCAAAGATATTTTTTTTCTCATATCTCGCAATGAAGATAAACCACTTAAGGAGATTGCTCGACCAATTTTATTTGTTCCTGAAAGCGTTAAAATTAATCAACTGCTACGGGAATTTAGACAGCAACATATGCATATAGCTATGGTGCTCAATGAACATGGCAGTATTACCGGATTAATAACACTTGAAGATGTGCTAGAAGAAATTGTTGGTGAAATTAGTGATGAACACGAATCAACTACCCAGAAAGTTATTCCACTCAAGCAAGGTGGATGGCTTGTTGATGCAAGTACACCTCTGGAAGAATTACATAAATTATTAGGAATCACTTTTGAAGCAGAAAGTTCACTTACATTAGGTGGATTTTTAACAGAACAATTACAACATTTACCAAAAAAAGGCGAACGGCTTTTATACAAAAAATATTATTTCCAAATACAAAAAGCAAGTCCTAAACGTGTTTTTCAAGTGCTTATTTTTGAAGAAAAAATACAGCCTAACAAGACCTAGGAGATTATTGACTTGTTCAATATATCATGCAAAACTGTTCTACAATAAATCATAAAAAAATGTGATGTAGGAATATAAAGGAGTAGTATATGAAGAAGTTATTACCTATATGTTATTTGGCCCTTCTAACTAATACAGCACTATTATCTGATACTAACAATACTGCACAAGATGCCACAGGTGAAATCGAACAACTAGAACAGCAAACATCTAATAAAAAAGATGATTATGCCATAGAACAATTAGCCGTTTCTACTCTTGCTAATATGGCACAAAGTATACTCAATATCGCGCAAGATCCTAATGATCAACAAGCTGTCACTAATAATGTTGTCAACATTGTTGCACACTTTACTAACCTTGTAGCACACGCAATGAAAAACCGTCAACTACGTAGGTTATTAACAAATCAGTTATACAGAAAAAAACTTGAGCACTTGGTAATCACGCAAATATTGCCAGTGCTCATGCAATCGGAAGAAAACACACAATATTCACTTCTAGAAGGCAACATTGAACAATATTAATCCCAAAATTTTTAAACTGTTGAGTTCAATTTTTTTTTGTGCTACTACTTAGATATGTAAGCAGTGAACATCTTCTAATCAACTTCCTGAAGGAGTATGATATGTCCATAATTCATACAAAAATAAACTCGTTCAACCGGACACGATTTAACAACTATTACAATAATGTTCATAACAATTCAATTGTTTCTACATTATTCTCTCCTTTTTTCCAACTGTATCTATTTAACCTAGCCATCATTACTTTTATTTGCCCTTATGGGGCTAAATAACAATTAACTACCTTATTTTTTATTACAAACAAATAAGCAATGCCGGCTAAAGGCATAACATAAGACTACTTTTAGTAAAATAAAAAGGAATTCAGATGAATAATAAAGAAAACATAGCAGCTATACTTCTTGTTGGTGCTACTTCAGCCATAAAAATATGTTCAATCGTGATACTCTGTTCAACACAAGCAACTTCTAGAGAACCTTCTCAAAACAAAAACCTCGAACAGAAGTCATCTATACTCAAGGATCGTTATGCTTCAAGGCTTGATGGTTCTTAATTTGGCCTTATAATGTAGTTATTGATTATTTGCATTGCAAAATTTATGCTTATTTTTTATTTAATTAACGCAATAGCTTATAGCGCAAAAAAAGTACATTCTTATGACAAAATTGTAAATATATCTTAAGTATGGAGCTAGTGAAAACACTTAATATTATTGATCCAAAAATATATTCCATAATACAGCAGGAATATACTAGATCAGCACAAACAATAAATCTTATTGCTTCAGAAAATTATACTTCTCAAGCTGTACTGGAAGCAACGGGTTCAATATTAACCAATAAATATGCTGAAGGATATCCTGGCAAACGTTATTATGCTGGATGTGCTTTTGTAGATGAAGTAGAAAGAGTTGCTATAGAACGCTGTAAAGAATTATTTGGTGCAGAACATGCCAATGTACAACCACATGCAGGCTCACAAGCCAATATGGCTGTCTATTTTGCTACGCTCAACCCAGGAGATACTATCATGGGAATGAGTTTAGCCGAGGGTGGCCATTTAACACATGGTCATAAAGTCAATTTTTCTGGGAAGTTCTATAATGCTATACAATATACCGTTAACCCGGATACAGAACTGCTTGATTATGACGATATTGAAAAACTTGCTCAACAGCATAAACCAAAACTTATCATTGCTGGTGCATCTGCATATTCTCGTATTATTGATTTTAAACAATTTGCCACGATAGCAAAAAATATTGGCGCATTATTTGTAGCAGATATCGCACATATTGCCGGTCTTGTAGCAACAAAATTACATCCAGACCCTGTTCCCTACGCTGATTTTATTACAAGCACAACACATAAAACACTCAGAGGACCACGCGGTGGACTCGTTATGTGCAAACAAGAATACGCCGAAAAAATGGATAAAGCGGTAATGCCTGGCATACAAGGCGGGCCACTTATGCACATTATTGCTGCCAAAGCAGTTGCATTTAAACAAGCATTACAACCGGAATTTACAACGTATCAACAACAGATTATTAACAATGCACAAACTATGGCAACTACACTCAAGAGCTTAGGCTACAAAATTGTTAGCGGTGGAACTGATAATCATCTATTTATTGTAGATCTTCGATCAAAAAATATTACTGGACGAAAAGCCGAACTTGCACTTGAACAAGCTGGGATAATCGTCAGTAGAAGTTGCATACCATTTGATCCAGAAAAACCATGGATTACCAGTGGTATTCGAATTGGAACACCAGCAATTACTACTCAAGGTATGAAAGAACAAGAAGCTATAACTATCGCACATTTGATTGATGAAGTTATACAGCATCATACACAAGAGGGTATGTTACTTGATATCAAAGAAAAAGTCCGTATCCTCTGTGAAGAATATCCAATAATCGTATGAAGCACGAAAAACATGAATTTGACAAATATATAAAAAATTATAGAGAAAATTTAGATAAATCTCTGTGGCTTTCAGGAGAATCAAGTACCTTTTTTGCTGAATATAAAGCAGCTAAATTAAAAGAATGGTTCCCCCTTCAAGCACAACAAGAACAAACGATACTTGATTTTGGCTGTGGCGATGGTTTAATGACCTCGTTTGTTAATGTTTTTTTTCCGAAAGCCAACGTATATGGCGTTGATCCTTCAAGTGAAAGTATCAACGTTGCACACATGGCTTATCCGAATATTACCTTTTCTGTTTCAGATACTCAGATTGAATTTGAGGACCATTTTTTTGACATGATATTTACTGCTGGTGCATTTCATCATATTCCATTTATAGAACATGAACATTATTTAAGCGAAATTTATCGAATATTAAAACCAGGTGGCTATTTTATTTTATTTGAACTCAATCCGCTCAATCCATTAACTGCTTTTACCTTTAAACGTAATCCAATAGATAAAAATGCTAAAATGATGTTTCCATGGTACTCAAAAAAATTACTCACTATGTTCGGTAATCCTTCTATCAAATTTTACTGCTTTTTCCCAAGATTATTGCGTAAGCTCAGATTTTTAGAACCATATCTTACTCAAATACCTCTTGGAGCTTTATATGCTATTATCGTTCAGAAAAAAAGCGATGTAACGCATAATTAAGACTGATAATGCCATATAATGTTGCGCAAGCAATAAACCCTAATAAATATTCACGTAATGGCTTATTATTTTTGATTAACAAACCGTTGAATCCTTTCTGATATTTATCCCATGTGTAGTATTGTTGCTACCCATGACCAACTATTAATGCACTGCTTTGTCACCCATTCCTTTTCATTATCTTCTATAATGCTCAACCATACAACATATAACCATGTACAACCAACAAGAAAAATCCAATACCATTGAACTGCATATAAAAAAATGAATTGTAAACCAATAACAGAGGCCATAAAATAGAACATACAGTGTATAATATCTTTTATATTAATAATTTTATGAGAATAAACGTTGGTGCTTCCTCTATATCTAACAAAACCATATAATAAAAAAGCACCTGTATTACCAATCAGTATTCCCCACAATCCTATAAAAGAAAAACATATGAGACAAAGTGATTGAACCACCAATGCCATGCAAGCAATAATAGGTTCATATACTGTTTGTCTTGATAACCCAAATCCTGCTCCCAATAATCTAGACACTTCAAGCACGGTAATCGGTACAAAAAAGAATGGTAGATACATAATTAAGGTATGATACTTATAAGGAAACCAATAATCAATAGCATATCGAGCAATAACAATAAGCCCTAATGCTCCCGATGTAAGAGCTAAACATACATAGGTGACAAGTTTTGCAATTAATATATCGCCATTCTTTTCTTTTTGCGCATTGAATATAACAATTGGCCAAGCATCCATCAAAGCGATAGAAAAAAATTGAAAGATAGCACCAAAACGCCAAAGTAATGAATACATACCAAGTGTTTCGTATCCCCAAAAACGTTGTATAAAAAAGCGATCAATACTAAAAAAGGCTACATACAATATGCCATTTAATAATAACGGTACGCTATAGTACATTTGCTCTTTAAGTATAGGTACAGAAAAAGCACAATAACGCGTTAAAAGATAGATAAACCAAGGAATAAATAATAAAAATGAGATACAATTAGCGTAAAAAAATGCTTTGATACCAAAGCCATAATGTACACCCAATACTGTTAATGCCACTGCTAAAAGGTTTTGGCTACAGAAAACAGTGCAATATAGCCATAATTGTTCCCTCATTCGCAAATATGCCAAAACAAGTGAGAACAAAGAAAAGGAACAAATATTTGCAATGGTGATGTATAGATACTCATTATTAACAATATGTGGAGCAATATATGAAATACTTAATAAAATAAAAAGAAATAATGCAGTCGTTATTAACGTCAATAATAAGGCATTACCTATTGATTGCTGTTGTTTGGCAGGTTCATTTTGATAAAAAAGATAATAGCGCATCATTGCTGTAGCAGCGCATGAAGAAAGAATCAATGTTCCAAGAGAAAAAAATGTTTGATAAAAATCCCAAACACCAAATTCCTCTAACGTCAGCTTTGATAAAAAATAAGGTAAAAATAAAAAGCTAACAATGCGCGTAATAATAGAACTTGTACCATAACACAACGCATTACTCGCTCCCCGTTTAACATAATGCATTAACATTGTGTATTACTCTATAAATGAAATAATTTTATTAACATGATCTTTCCATTGATAATATTGCATTGCTTTATTACGAGCATTTTGACCGATACGTTGCAACTTATCTGATTCCAAATTCATTATTGTTATTGCTGCTTTAATAAATCCTTCTATATGATCTGGCTCAATAACTACACCAACCTCATCATGAATAATAATATTATTTTTTGCTATATCTTCTACTCTTAGTGCAGGATATAATACATCAGCAATCTGTTCTAGATTCGAAGCAATAATTGGTTTTCCCATACTCATATATTCAAATAGTTTAGTCGGCGAACCAAAAAAACGGCTCCCATCAGGATTAGGTTGCGTAGGAGATAAATATGCATCGCATGCTGCCAAATATTTTTTTGCTTCTTCATGCGGTATTATACCAGTAAATGTTACATGATTATCTGATACAGCTGATTTGTGTAACGCTGTTTGCAAATATGGCATAAGTGGACCATCGCCAATTAATAAAAAATGGGCACGAGGTTGTTGATCAATTATTTTTGGAATAATATGCGCTAATATTTCTATACCATGCCATTGGGAAAACGTACCAACAAATCCAAAAACAAATGTATCATTCATTGTATGTTTTTTACGTAACAAAACACGATCACTAAGCAGCCTTGCTGGAGCAAAACTATCTGTATCAACACCATTAGGATTTACTAAAATTTTTTCAACATTAATACCACGTTCAACTAGTTCATCCTTAAGAACGTATGAGACAACAACTATATAATGAGCATAATGTAGATTTATATTTTCAATGCAGCGCATTAACC
>SDBV01008379.1_pt1 | contig 13967 bp, 8 predicted proteins | sample 2277081 | NCBI WGS metagenome assembly SDBV01 (sample SAMN10402039, study PRJNA504765) | marine sediment metagenome | isolation source: marine sediment core GS10_PC15, 223 cmbsf | place: Arctic Ocean: Southern Knipovich Ridge | collected 2010 | reverse complement strand
AAACGGGCCGCTCGGTCTTCCAGGAAGAACTCGCCGAGCTTCACCATGCGACCGGACCTCCAAGCGCCGTAAGTCCTTAGCTCCGAGGGATCTAGCCTCAATCTGCGCCCAGCCCACTTGACATCTCTCTACTCTTCGCATGATAATAGGTGGACAACAGTATCTCTCTCGCAATTGTTGAAAACGATGGCAGATCAACAATCCTCATGGGCTGCACTCTGCGGTGTGAGGTCTCGAATCTTCCGTTCGGTTGCCCTGGCTGCTTTGTTCGCATTCAGTGCTCTGGGTTGCGGTCAGGAATCGCAAATCGACCGCAAGCCAGTCTACGGAAACATCGTGGGGGCGGATGGCCGAAACGGAGTGGTGACATTCACTCCGATTGATGCAACGATCGGCCCCGCTGTTACCCGTAGTTTCGAAGACGGCGCATACCGGTTTAGTAAAGACGATGGCCCGGTCCCCGGAAAATACAACGTCACCATCAAGCTTGTAGTGTCCGATTCCTCACCAGCAGCGACGCAGAATGGGCGCGGTGCTGGTAAGGGAACGAGAAGGGGGAAATTGGTGGGCAAGACACCAGGCGAAGGGGGGCGTTTGGCGTATGAGCCGGCGAAGACAACAACGGTTTCGGTCTTGGCCGGTGGCCCCTTTGAGATTGACCTGCATCCGACTGAGTCCGCATCCCAATAGGTGTGAAGCAATACTACGGCGTTGGAATACTCTGACTGTCCGTTTGTTTGCAGGATTTCCCATGAGGAATCGAAACCGTGTTCGATTGGGGTTTACCTTGATCGAACTGTTGGTGGTCATTGCGATCATCGGCATTTTGATCGCGTTGCTATTGCCGGCCGTGCAATCCGTACGCGAAGCGGCGCGTCAAATAAGCTGCACGAACAACATGAAGCAATGGGGCCTCGCCCTGCACAACTACCACACCACACATGAAGTCTTACCCCCCGGATGCATCTACCCTTCTGGCTGGGGTTGGAGGGCGATGTCCCTGCCATGCTTGGAAGGGGGCGTCATCCACGATATGGTCGACTTCGACCTTAACAAAACTTGCTGGAGAAGAAACAACCTTCCACCCATCCACGCTGGGGATAAGTACATTGACCTCTTGTATTGCCCGAGTGAGCCACGTGCGGGCCAGACGACGAAGTGGGATGGCGATCGGGAGTTCCATTTGTCCAATTACTTGGGTGTCTCGGATCAAAACAACACTGACGAATGGCTTGGATTCCCCCCCCCCGACTCCAAAGGAGATGGCGACGGTACGTTCTACTTTCACAGCACCGTTGCATTTCGCCACATGGCAGACGGAACATCGAACTGCGTCGTGGTGGGGGAACGCGGACTTCAGTCCAAGAATCCGTGGGGGTACGGAATCTGTTCATGGAGCGACAGGGACGGGTATCTCAGCATGGAAATAGGTCTGGCTCCGGGTAACGACTCAGACGCCGCCCACGACGCACACTTCTGGAGCTATCACCCGGGTGGAGCACATTTTCTGCTGGGCGATGGCAGTGTCCGCTTTATTAGCGAAAACGTCAACTTGGCCACCATTCGAGCGCTGGCCTCGATCAATGGTGGTGAAGTCTTAGGTGAGTATTGAGCCGCCGGACGACGTCAACGAGACCACGCGCGTGTGAACGCTCGACATTGGCTGCCAGAGGACCAGGTATCGGTTGTCCGGTAGACAGACTGGACCCTGGTTCATCTTGCTGGCAAAATGCGTTGAGCCTCGACTCTTGTTATTGATTGCCTCCTTGAATGAGGGAATCGCCGCAAGCATTGCACGGCATATGGGCGCTGTTGTACGATTTTCAGCCCAAGATGCGCATGCAGTTCTGCAAACGTCGCCTCGAGACGCCAACGGCCGACGAACGTCTCGACAACGCGTGTGACATTCATCCGAGTCTCCGTGCGGCTCGCTACGAGCGAGGATCTTGTGCAGCGTTCCCCAGTGAAATCGGTACTCCACGTACGCCCGTTTGCTGATTTCCCCCGCCCGCCAGTCTTCGCCAAGCGCTGTGATTGTCGACTGCGAGCGACAGGGCGGGCGCTCAGTCAGAATATGTTGCGTTAAGAACGAAATCTGGTAATATACATGTACGTCGGTACCTGAGCATGGTGAATGCCCCGGATCTCTTTGACGGATTTCAGTTCCACGATCAACTGATCTTCAACCAGAACGGCGATACGATATCCACAATCCAGTTGGATACCTTTGTACTCAACGGGCAACGGGTGTTCCAGCTTGAACCGGACTTCCGTGCAGTGCCAACTGACGCGCCAAGCACTGTTGGTAGGTTGTTTCCAACAGACCGGGACCAAGAACCCGATGGACTTCGATAGCGCATCCTGCTTAATCGTGCTCTGTGTTCTCGGTGTGCTCTATGGTAGAATACTCTCACTCAGGGCGGCCTGAGAACGGTTACGCGGGAGGAACACGCCCGTCCGGAACGCCGACTAAACCGCCTTGCGGCGCAGCGGCACGGGCAAAATGATAGGCTCGGCCGGCGTCGAGGCAGTGCTATCCGGGCAATCCGGGCAATCGGGTCGGAGGCAGGTCCAATAGACCAGCCCCAGCTCGAAGAGGGCCTTGACGAAATCTCGGGCCCTGACCTTCGAGCCCGCCACGTCGCGCCACTGGCGAATGGGGACCTCGAAGATGGCCTCTCTTGCCGACTGGCGCCTGCTCGAGTTACGAGCGCCGAGGAATCTTGCCAGCAGTTCAACGTCGAAAATCCAATTGGTGCGGAAGGGCCTCTCGAACAAGCGCCGCAGTTCGGCAGATACGCGAAAGAGCTTCGCCCCGCATTGCGTGTCGTATATCGGCAGGCCGAGGATCAAGGAGGCCAGGGTGGCAAACACGCGTCCCAGGTAGTGCCGAAGGGGGCGACGTTCGATCTTCCTGCCCAGGAGCCTCACGCGGGACCCCAAGACCATTTGGAGTTCGCCGTGGCGTTGCAGCAGCTCGCAGAACTCGGGGATCGTGCTCAGCGGCGTGGCCAGGTCGGCGTCCCAGAATCCGACGAAGTCGGGTCTGCTTTCCAGCGCTCGCAGCACACCCCGGCGGACGGCCTCGGCCTTTCCCATATTCTTGGGCAAGTCGTACAAGGCGAACCGTTGGGGATCGCAGTCGTGCAGGGTTTCCAGCACTTGCCGAGTATCGTCGGTGCTGCCGTCGTTGACGAACAGGAATTGCTGAGGGTGGCCTTGTTTGGCGAAGCTCTCAAACGCCTGGAGGTCCAGGCGGTCGGCTTCGTTGTAACAGGGGACCACGATTATGCAGTGCGACATCGGGGCACTCTCTTTCAGGCATGACCTGCCATCAACTGGTCGGCTGCCGGTTCGAGTTGATCGGTCACTAGCGGCAGCGGCTTACGGGGTTCGGGGATCTCTCCGGCCTCCCTGCGGATCAGGGCGATCAGGCTGACACCGAACGGATAACCCCGCCGTCGCTTTCCCCGCAGAAGATTCTTCAGCACCTCCCCCTCGCCGGAGAAGATCCGCTCCAAAAACCGATTGGCAAGCGGCCAAGGCAGCTTCACGTCCGTGGCGGCCGGGCCGGCGGTCTTTCCCAGCCGCCGGTTCACCGCGCGGGTCAGCTTGACAACGTGATAGAGCCGCGTATTGAAATGCGAGAGCAACAGCGGCTCGACCGGCAGACCGCGCCATAATTGCTCGAACCCCTGCCGATCGTACCGCCGATAGTGCCCGTGACTTTCGTCGTGGGGACTCCAGAGCGACATGTTGGCGGGCACGGTGATGAGGAAATAGGCGCCCGGACTTGCGGCAGCCAACAGGCGAGACAGTAGGGAGAGGTCGTCAGGGACGTGCTCGAGCACGTCGGTCAGCAGGAACAGCTTGGCCTGCCGGGCAACGTCTCCCAGGTCTTCGGGGGCCTCCCCGGCGATGAACCGTACGCGCGGATACCGCTCTCTTGCCAGCTCGATTGCTTCGGGCGAGGGATCGATGCCCACGCAGCGGTAGTCGTCGCCCAGCGAACCGATGTTCCCGCCCGTACCGCATCCCACGTCGACAATCGTTGTCTGTGGTGAGGGCACAAGGACTTCCGAGATAATCTGGCGGAATATCCTCCGGCGAGCCACGAACCACCAGTGCTTGGGCTCCATGTCGAAGTTCAGGCGAAACAGGTCCGGTTTCATTCCGGGCGCTCCCTTGGCGACTAGTGCCTGATATGATTTGCATTTGTCAGTGGCACGGGCATCTTGCCCGCGGCTGCGGGGGCTCACCGGCGAGACGCCGGTGCCACCCAACTCACAAGATCAGGTGCCATGATCGACGAGTGTACCAGTAGCACGCTGCCCTCTTAAAGAATGGCTTACCGGGAGAAGATTTCAAACCAGCCGTGCGTACCGTCCGCAGGAGCGGCAGATTCGCTACATCCGTTCCCCGCCGCGCGTAGCGGGCCGGCTATTGCCGGGCCGTCAGTTCAGGTCTGTTCGTCCTTCGATCAAACGCCGAAGTCAGTCGGCCGGCCTTCCACAGATCGCGCAGCGAGGCGGGAGATCTTGCCACGCCGAAACAAAGCAGCGGGGCCATCAGCGAGCCCCAGTATTGGTTGAACTCATGGCCCACCGCCGCAAACGCCGCCAGAAACAGACAGACGGTCAGCCCGGTCCGCAATCCCAGGGGGCTGTGCCACCCGGCCAGCCCCAGCAGCGCGGCTGCCAGGTACAAGGCGGTAACCCACTGGGGCAGCAGCAGCAGGTACGCGGTCATCTGTGCGGTGGAGATCACGAAGCCCACCCCGCCAAACTGGATCCAGCTCTGCGAATGTGCCCGGGCTTGGGACGTGATCAGGTCGTTCACCTGACTGCAATGGAGTGTAAAGAAGGCCAGCCAAGCGGCCAGTCCCAGGAGCCAGGCGGCCATTTCGCCGCGGCGACTGGTCCGCCAGGCAATGGCTGCGGCCAGCAGACAATACGGCAGGGCCAGGTCGCGAAAGAAGAGGGCGGCCAGCCCCAAGGCCAGGCCCAGCCGCGGGCGGCCCACACCGTACGCACAGATCGACAACGCGATCAGCACGCCGGCCCAGAGCACCGGCATCACGAAAAGGTCGCCCAGGACGCAGGGCATCAAGGGACCGGTCAACAGCAGCGCGCACGCCACCGGGCGGCGGATGACGTTCTTCTCTTCGCGGGCCACCGCCTCAAACGCCATCAGGATCAGGGCCAGGGAGAGGACGCCCAGCAGGGCCTTGCCCAACACCACCGCCGGCATTTTTCCGATCAGCCACATCGGCAGCGGGGTCCGCCAATTGAAGACGCTGCGGGTGGGATACCCGCGGGCCGAGAGTTCGGCCGCGGCGGCCTGGTAGTAACCTTCGCCGGCGTGGATCCGATCCACTTCGGCCCGATACAGCGCCACGTCGTTGTTTTCTGCCGAACGCTCCTTGCCCACGTTTCCACGGGCCAGCGGCGAGAGTGTCACCGCCACCAAGCAGCCGCAACTCAACACCAGCACGGCCAGCACGGCGCGTGCCTGGGGAGGTGTCAATCGGGCATAACCGGTCGGGCGGGAAGTCCGGTCCATGGTCGCATTGGCCGAGGCGGGGGGTGGGGTCGGTAGGTCCGGCCGATCGCTTTATCGACGTGGACCGGCCGGGATAGCGTTCCCAGACGGAGCCTGGAAACGAGGAGGAACGTATGAGAAAGTGTAGCTCAGAAGGCGCGTCGGCGCCCCGCCGAGCCGCGATCGGAGGTCGCGGCCGGCTGGAGAAATGCGGCGTCACGGCGCGCCGGCACCGCAACGGAAAGTACTCATCCTGCGCAGGCTTAGTCTTTCTACGGGCTTTCGTCCGGGGCGGATTCTTCCGGATCTTCCGAGCCCTCTGGCCGGCCCTCCTCTTCCCGCGGCTCGTCGCGGAAGGCGAGCGCGAAGACCGCCAGGATGATGAACGCGGCGGCCGAGGGCCAGATCCAGATCGGGGTCCAGTTGCAGGACTGGGCCGCCAGCCATTGATCCCGGTTGAGGCTGATCTTGTCCTCGGCGATCTGTCCGTCTCCCTGCGCCTCGGCAACCCTCTTGAACAAAGCGATCATCTCGTCGCGGGAATAGGCGTTGCCGCCGAATTCCAGGCCGGCATCGTCGATGGCCTTGACCTCCGCCATGGTGATTTGACCGTTTCCATCACTGTCGAGCTTGTCGGCGATATCGAGGGTGCGCTCGGGTTCCTTGCCGGTTCTCAGCCTGTTGACTGTGCCGGAAAGATCGAGATACCGCAAGATGCTCTCGGGCGCGTTCCAAGGCGGAAGCGGCGTCTTGACCTCCTTGGCTTCCACCTTGGCGTTCTCTACGTCCACGACGGTCTTTGCTCCTTGCTCGCCTTGGGCCAATTCGACGATGGCCCGTTTTGCCTTGCCCGGGTCGGGTTCCTCTTTCTGGGTGATCTTGACGACGGTCCCCTCCCAAACCACGGGCACTTTGGCGTCGAAGCGTTCCATCATGAAGCCGGCGCCCTTGGCTCCCGCCAGAAAGCCCACCCCCAGCAGCAGAAACGCCAGGAGGCTCTGGGCGCTGGTTTTCAGTTCTGCCGGCGCCCGGCGATCTACCCACATGTACGCGCCGACGTAGAAGAAGCTGTAGCAGAAGCCGTGCAGAGCCAGGCCCAGCAGGGCGAACGGGAACGAGAGCATAGGCGAGGAAACGGAAAAACAGAGATACCGCACCGCCCAGGCCGTCATGCCGATCAACAACACCCGCTTCAGCCCCAGCTTGGCGACGAACCAGGGCATGCTGAACATGAACACGATCTCGGCAAACTGATTGAGCGTGCCCAGGGCCAGCGGGGCCGGATAGCCGCGCTGTTGAAACATCGGCACCATCAACGCGAAGTAGTAACCACAGGCGGGAACACTCAGCAGAAACACGCACACGATGAAAACCAGGAAGGTTTTCTCCTTGAATAACTTCAACGCGCTGAGGCCGAACACGTCACCCCCGGCCGCTGCCCCCTTGGGCGGCGTGTCGGGCAAGGTCAGGGCGTAGAGAGCCATCACCAGGCCACCCGCACCACCTAGAAACAGGAAGTTCGACGTCTCCGCTCCGCCCAGGAAAGTGGCCGACGTCAGGTTCGCCGCGATCCAACCGAAGGTCCCCAGCACCGCAATCCGCGGAAACATGTTGGCGTCGGGAATATGCCGAAACGCCACCGAGTTGACCAGGGCCATGGTGGGCATGAAGGCCAGGCCGTTCAGCAGCATGGCGACCATCAGCGGTAGGAAGCGGTCCTGATATGCGGCAACGATCAGACACCCGCCGCCCATCAGGTGCAGCACGGAAAGCATCCGCTGTGCGGAGAAGTACCGGTCTGCAATCAGCCCCACAAACAGCGGGGAGATAATCGCCCCGACCGCCGCCACGGCTGCCAACCAGCCGATCTGCGACCCGGTGAATCCCAGCGTCTGGCCGTACCCGGCAATGGCCACCCCCCAACAGCCCCACACAAAGAACTCCAGAAACATCATTACCGAAAGTCGCGTGCGGACCAGCGGAGGGTGGGAATCCATGGCTTCATCCCGGGGTCTGAGAAAACGGTGCCGAAAATGACCCGGCAGTTGTTGCCGTCTGCCGGCGACACGTATGTGAGGCCGCATTTTAGGCACCCGCCGCACAAAAAGAAAGCCCGCGGCCGTCGCGCGGCCAGATTTCTGGCGGTTCGCCGGAAAGGGGTAGTCCAATCCTCCCCAACGGCCTTCCATCTGCTCCGCGCAAATCGGCCCGCTTTCCCTTCTTGACTCCCGGCCCGTTCTGGGGGGGGTGCGGGCAGCGCGACGGTCGCCTGCCCCGTACACATTCGCCCAACCCGTTCGTAGTGCCCCGATTCATCGGGGCCATGCGGCTGAGTCCCGGAAAAGACCGCATGAATGTGGTCACTACAAACGGGCGCGACGGGTTGGGCGAATGTGTACCCTGCCCCTTGCAACTTCCGGCTTGAACGGTCTGTCCGTGGCAACCTTTAGCGGTCGTAGCGATCCTGGCGGTTGCCGGGGATGTATCGCTTCAACCGATTACTTTCACAGTTATGAAAACACCGGTCGACTTGAGTTTGCAGGGCTCAACCCGGGTTCAGTGGGGGCGGAACGGTTTGGCTCCCCGCGCGCTTCACGCGATTCGGCGGCAAAGGTGCTCCCCATCGTTCCACAATCCTGAGGCGAAATGCGCACTGAAACGTCGCTCAGGGCGTTGCTCGGGCAATTCGCGCCGAGAAGCCGCGGCACGCATCGAGCCTTCCCTGCGGCCGCGCTCGCCTGTGCGGTCTTGTGCCTCGCCGGCGGGTGTCGCAGCACGCCTAGACCACCGGTGAACAGCCTCGAATTGATCTCTCCCGAGCGATTGGACCGCGGCTACACGCTCCTCTTGCCCGGTATCATGGGCGACAACTCACTGGACCACGAGTTGACCGCGGGCCTGGCCGCGGCCAACGTGCCTACGGCGATCGAGATGTACGACTGGACCAAGGGCCCCTGGTTGATGGTCTACAACCTTCGCGCGCTGAAGCGCAATCGGCGCCAGGCCCGCAAGATTGCCGAGAAGATCATGGCCTATCAGGAGGCGTACCCCGGTCGGCCGGTTCACATCGTGGGGTACTCGGGCGGAGCGGGCATAGCGGTGATGGCGCTGGAGGCGTTGCCCCCGGGCCGCATGGTAACCAGCGTAATCCTGCTGGCCCCCACGCTGGCGCCCAGCTACGATCTGCGGCTGGCCATGAGTCACACCGAATGGGGAATCCGCAACTTCTACTCACCGATCGATCTCACGATACTCACCGGCGTGATGACCGTGACGGGAACCATGGACGGGCGGCATACCGTGGCCGCCGGCGCGTGGGGATTCACAGTGCCCAAGGGGCTCGACCCGGCCCAGCGCGAGCGGTACGAGCGGAGGTTGATCCAACATCCGTACAACCTCGACATGTTCGCTTCCGGCAACCACGGAGGACACTTCGGTTGGGTCCGCGCGGGCTTCGTCCAGCAGTGGCTGGCCCCGCTGATAAATCCACGCTCCACGTCACCCACCCAGACGGCCGCTTACCGGCAAAGCGGGGCCGACCGCGGGGAAATCCTCTCGGCCCGCGCGTCAGGCCGGTGAGAAGAGAGGACCAACGGTCCGTTGAAGAAGCGTGCGCCACTGCTTCGCAGAAGCAGTGCCGGCCGAATTTTCCGTCAGAAGCACTGCTTTTTTCAATGGGCTGCTAACTGCTACCGCACTTGCTGGAAGTAGTAGACCCCCTTTTTGTTCGATGTGACCACGTCCAGCAGCTTGTCGCCGTCGACGTCCACGATCTGAAAGTGCAGACCCACGCCGCTGTCGACGTCGATCTCGTGCTTGATCCACACCGTCCGCCCGTCCGTGCGCTTCTGCTGGAACCACCAAAGCCCCGCCGGCTCGTAGGAGCCCGGATCGTGGCCGTTGTGGGCCCAGAAACGTTTGCCGGTCACAAAATCTACCAGCCCGTCACCGTTGATGTCGGCCAGGTGCAGCGCGTGCGTCTGGGAGCTGCTCTTGTCGATTTCGTGAACCTGCCAGCCGCCCGGCGTCTGCTCACACCAGGCGATACCGTAGCCGTGGGCACTGCTGCCGATCAGGTCGTTGTCGCCGTCTCCGTCGAAGTCTCCGACACACAACTGGGCGCCCCCGTATAGTCCCGCCTTGTGGAATCGCCATGGCGATTGACCTCTCCGTGCAGGCCCCTCCCACCAGCCGCCGGGAATCAGCACGTCGCGGCGCCCGTCGCCGTTGACGTCGCCCACCCCCAGACCATGCCCCGGGCCAGGATCACCAGGTCCCCCTATGGCGTGAACGGCCCAGGGCCGGGTTGGGTCTTTGCCCGGCCGGGCCAACGCACATCGCCCTCCGTCCACAAACACCAATTCACGGCGGCCGTCGCCGTCCACGTCAACGTACGTGGGGCTCTCGTTGCCCGTCCGAACTACCGCCAGGTGCTTCTTCCACGCGCCGCCGGCCTTGCCCGGGTTCTGGAGCCAGTGCGTCTGCTGGCCCGGAAATCCCACCACGATCAGGTCCGTTGCCCGGTCGCGGTCGACGTCCTCGGCGAAGCACAGAAAGGCGTCGCTGTAGCCGTAGCGATTGAACTGCTTCGGCTCGCCGAGCATGGGGACCATCTTCCAGTCGGGCCCCGCGTAGTAGACGTTCCCCGCCGCGATGTCCAGCCGTCCGTCGCCGTTGAAGTCGGCCACGGCCACGCCCTCGCTGCGAAACGCTCCGTCCAGCTTGTGCCTGCGGAAGCGAACCTTCGACGTCGCGGCGGCAGGCAGCCTGTGGACCCTGCGGATAGTCTCCATCACCGGGCCCAGCCCGGGATGGCGCGTCGAGATGCTGTGCGAATGGATCCAGGCCGCTTCAACGGTCGACGGAGCCACGTCGGGCAAAGCCGTCAGCCGGTCGCTCTGAGCCGTGGTTTCGCAAGTGATGGCCGTAATCCGCGGGATCGGACCTCGATTGGGATCCGCCACCAGTCGAATCTTCTCGATCACTTCGTCTCGCGGCGCAATCGCGAGCAAGTGCTGAAACGGGTCGGAACTGGCGTGCAGATACATCGCCATCGACCGGCTCAGCAGCTTGTGCCGGCCGTCGAGCGTGAAGCCACACATCAACGGGAAGACCTCCGGCGAGCCGGTTCGGTAGTGGATCTCGATCCCTCCGTAGGTCTTCAGGGCCTTGCCGCCGGCGACGGTACAGCCCAGGAAAAAGATCCGCCGAGCGGGAAAGCCGCAGAGGATCTCGGACGATCCGGTCTTGGAAAACAGGGTAAACGCCGCGGTGTTGCGCTTAAACGGAACGCCGCCGGTCAGCGTTTCGTAGCGGACAATCGCCTTCCGCTGCGACAGGTCCCAGCCTTCGGGTATACCCCCGCGGAAATCGACCTTCATCGCCGGGGAGGCGTCGATCCGCTGCACCCCCAGCCAGGCAAACGCCCCGCCGCCGTGACGGTCGTGAATTTCGATCCGAACCTCCATTCCCTTCAGTCGGCCCACGTCCCAGGACCGCTCCTTCAAGGCGTCGTCGCCCGGCGCCATGGTTTTCATCAGCGTCCTGCCTTTGCGGACGTCGACCAGGGCCACGTAGTTCTCACCACGTCCGCCGCCCTGCCCGTCATGGCCGCGAACGGTAAACGTGATCTTTTCCCCGGCGATCCGAAACGGCGGGGAGGTGGCCACGCCTGTGCCCGATTCGCCCTGTCCCAGCGACGACAAATACGGCTCCACCGGCCGGTTTGCGCCGTCACGTTCAACAATGGCCCAAGTCGTACCCAGTGTCGGTGGCCGACACTTCAGCGCCTTGTACTTGGGCGAAACGGCGGCCGTCTCTTGACCCGCGGCCACCACCGGCAACACCGCGCCCAACAAGGCCGCGGCAACCCGGGTTGTTTTCTTCATCATGGTCATCAGGGCTTCTCCAATTCAACTGCTGGCTGTCCGGCGTCCTGTATCTCATTCTCATGCATCACGGACATACCTCTTTCTCTCTGCGCCACCGCGCCTCTGCGCAAGATTCCGATCGGCTGAACGTCATGCCAACTTGGGCAGCTCCCAGCCTTTCCGCCGGGGACGTTCCAGGTAGGCGTTGGCCTGCTCGTCGCCGGGAAAGGTCTCCTGCTGCGGATCCCAACGCAGCCTGCGGCCGATCTCGCGGGTGATGTTGACCAGGTGGCAGACGCTGATCGAGCGGTGGCCAATCTCCACGTCGGCGTTGGGTTTCTCGCGGGTCTTGATGCAATCCAGCCAGTTCTGGATGTGCGGCCGGGCGATCCACCCCGGGCCTTCCCACGACTTGACCTCCGCCGGGTCTGGCGGGTGCTTGACAAAGTCGGGCGGATTGGTGACGAACTTGTTGCGGTTGATCTCGATCTTGGCCTGGCTGCCGGTAAAGATCCCGCCGCCCACCGGACCGCCGGCCAACTCGTAGTCCACCTGCACGCCGTCCGCGTAACGCATCGAAACCTTGCCGTGCCTGCCGCCGCTGACCGGCCAGATCTCCACCGGACCCGTGAGACTCTTGCCCAACGCCCACTGAATCTGGTCCACCCCGTGGGCCCCCCAGTTGGTCATCTCGCCTCCCGAGTACGACCGCCACGCCATCCAGCCGAACTGCAGGGCGTGGTTGAACGGCCGGGCCTCGGCCCGCGATTGCCAGACGTCCCAGTCGTCGCCTTGGGGAATCGGCTGCTCGGCCAGGCCTTGATAGTCGCGAGGTCCGGTATAGCAGACCCCCTGCACCTTCCTGATCCTGCCAATCCCCCCGGTGCGGACCAGCTCGCAAGCGAAGCGGTTCATCTCCATCGTCCGCTGCTGCGAGCCGACCTGGAACACCCGTTTGTATTTCCGCACCGCATCGACCAACACGCGGCCTTCGCGGATCGTCAAGCTCAGCGGCTTCTCGGCGTAGACGTCCATGCCCGCCTGGCAAGCATGGATGCAGGGCAACACGCGGGCGTGATCCGGCGTGGCCACCACCACCGCGTCGAGATTCTCCGTGTCCAGCATCTTCTGATAATACTGGTAGGTGTTCCAGTTCGTTTTCTTCTCCTTCAGTGTGTCGAAGTAGCGCTGCAGATAGCAATCCGAGATCGCCACGATGCGGCCGTCGGCCGGTACGTGGTCCATGAGTTGGCGGGCGCGGCCGCCCGTGCCGATAAACCCGATGATAATCCGATCGTTGGCGCCCGGGCGCCCCGGTGCGGCCAGCACGCCCTGCGGCACAAGACAGGGCGCCGCGGCGGCAGCGGCCGCACGCCCCAGGAAACGTCGCCGGGAAACTCGTTGCGAACTCGTCATCAAACAGGCTCCCTTCAGTCGAACGATGTTGATCGTGCCGCTGGGCAGAATCGCGGATCTGGTCCATACTCCCCACGTTATCGCCAGCTATCCTACTGCCCGGATTTGCGGGCTGCAAGGCTTCGATTGCAGCCGAAAAGAGCCGAAAAAGGGGACAGGTCCAATTTGCCGGAACGGCCCGAAGGGTGCTTCGCACAAATTGGACCTGTCCCCTTTTTCGGCGCGGTTCAGCGGACCCAGTCGGCGCCGAAGAACAGCGGTAGCTCGGCTGCACAGATCGGGCTCACTTCGACCGAACGGCCGAGCATTTCGGAGGTCGGTGCCGCCAGCGCTTCGGCCAGTCCCGGCAGAATGATGCGTCCGGCGAGATCAAGTTCTTCATCAGCAACGCGCCGCAGGAGACGAAGGTGCAAACACTGCTCTTGGTCGGCTTTTCGCGATGGTCAGGAACTCCGGGGAAAAAAATCCGTAACATTTCAGCCATCTGAAGTCATCGTTGATTCTTGCGGTTGCAATAGCCGGGGGGCAACGCCCCGCGGTGATGCACCCGCGACGCGTTGCGTCCCGGCTATTACAGTAATTTGCGCGGAAACCACTTCAGATGGCTGAAGTACTACAAGAATCCGGAGTTGACCGTTCGCCAAGCCCGCGCTGATCCAGCACATTGTTGAGTGCATCCAAGCCACGCAACCAGACAATGCCGAAGCCCGAAAAGCCATATCAAGCGAACACGGCGAAAACGACGACAAATAGGCATCAAATTGACCCAGTTGAAACGATGCTGCTGGGACTCGACTTGGCGTTGTAGCATTAGCCCCGATACCGTTAATTGAGTGTGACATCAGGGCGGATCAAGTGGCACCGGCAAGAGCACCAGCCATGTGACCATGATCCACTCAGCCCCACTGCGGCGGGGTACGAGAGTCCTTGGCGTATGCACGACAGTCACGACTCGCAGACGTGCCACTACCCTGCCATGGCGGTGGTTGACGAATCGTCGGCGGCTGCATAAAATTCAGCGTTTATGGGGAGCTTGGCAACCCTCTCCCCCTACGCAGGGCTCGGGCTCTGCGATCATGGCGACTGGCGGTTTGGGGTTTCGGACCAGACCCGTACAGAAGGCCGCTTGCCCGCAGCTTT
>SDBV01008378.1_pt1 | contig 13967 bp, 15 predicted proteins | sample 2277081 | NCBI WGS metagenome assembly SDBV01 (sample SAMN10402039, study PRJNA504765) | marine sediment metagenome | isolation source: marine sediment core GS10_PC15, 223 cmbsf | place: Arctic Ocean: Southern Knipovich Ridge | collected 2010 | reverse complement strand
GGTCAATCCAAAAAGAAGCCATACAATAGGATTATATACCAATCGCCTCCCCCACTCTTTGATGGGAGGGCGTGGAGGATAGATTTTAGATCCTGGCATATAACGCCCAGCAATAATGCCATCCTCATCACCGATATTCTCAATCAGATCCCAAAACTGTTGCGGCCTCGTTGCCATATCCGCATCCACAAAGCCGATCAAATTATTGTTTCGTGTAAGCGCATCTTCAAAGCCGACTTTCACTGCAAACCCCTTACCCGCCTCAGGTAAATCAATAATGCGAATATCACCAAATCGGGCTTCTCGTTCTTTTACTACCGCAAGCGTATTATCAGTGCACCCATTGAGTACAACGATAAATTCATAGGAGAAATCTTTGTTTTCTTCTGCTTTTTTTGAAAAAAATTCATGGTACACATCGAGCGTTTTGCCAATACGCCCTTCCTCATTATGCGCGGGAATAGTAATGCTTATGTTCATCGTTTAACTCTGATCTTCCAAAAGGCCTTCCAACACATCCACAGCAAAACCCATAGCTCTTTGAATTTTCTAATGTTTGTTTTGCCATACGTTCGACGTTTATAATGTACCGGCATATCATAAATTTTTAAACCTAGGTTTGCAGCACCAAATAGCAAATCAAAATCGCCAAACGGATCGTACAATCCCAATTTCCCACGTTGTTCTGCAATTCGCTCATAATCCTTGCGCCAAAGAATCTTGGTTCCACACAGTGTATCAGTCACTTTCTGCCCAATAATAAATGAGACAAGCTTTGCAAAGAAGGTATTGGCAACCCAAGCCCACCATCCCATCGCACCCGCTTCCATGCCATGCACCAGTCGCGAACCGTTAATGCATTCACCCTTACTCGAAACAAGAGCATCGAAAAATTTAGGAAGCTCTTCCGGCGGAGTCGTCAAATCAGCATCAAGAATCATAAGAATATCACCCGTTGCCTGCGCAAACCCTTTTCGCACCGCATCCCCTTTCCCTTGGCCACCCTGCACACAGTAGCGAATATCTTTATTAGGGTACACGGCAGCAACACGTTTAATTTCAGCAAACGTATTATCAGTTGAATGTCCTTCGACAAAGATAAACTCGGTATTGATTCCCATGTCTGGGCACCGTTGGATGGCAGCTTCAACATTTCCTTGCTCATTACGACAGGGGATAATCACAGAAACCGAGAATGGTACAGATAAAATATGTTTTTTCTGCTTGGATAATTGCCTCATTTGCTCCTATTGATACGAACATTGTTACAGATAATAGAAAAGTTAGTATAACCGTTCAACGAAATCGTTTCAAATGATTCCTCATGCCTGTTCCACCCAGATCACAAGCTCAACAATAGGTAACTTTTCTGTACTGTGCGTAATGCGGCCAACCCCCTCAATACATTCATTCTCTGAGCGCATCCGTGGCGTCTATTGCAAGACACATCATTATTCCGTAGCATATACGGGTCGGCTTTTGCCTAAACGAAAAAACTATAATCCACGGTTGCTTTGAGTAAAAAGAATGAAAAAATCTATATTATTTGTACTCTTTTTCAACATAAATATTTTTTGTGCTTCGCATAAAACGATTGATCCAAAAGATGTGTTTGTACTAATTACAACTCTATATAACGAAGCAAACCAAGAACGATGTAATGAATACATCTCATGTCTTGAACGAAACCTACAACACCCATTGATCAAAAAAATACACGTACTTTACGACACATCAAAAGATCAAGGCAAATCAGTATTGCTCGATTTCATCATCAAAAAAGAGATTCCAGTTAGTTATATATCAAGACGGCCTACCTACCAGAACTGTTTTGATGTTGCCAATACTATGTATCCTAATGCTAAGATTATCGTAAGTAACGGTGATATATACTTCAATAACACACTTTTTGCATTGCAACATTATAATCTAACCGATAAGTTTTTGGCATTAACACGGTGGGAAACCAATAAAGACAATACGCTTCGTCCGCAAATAGGTACCAATGGCCGACCACTATTTAACTCTCAAGATTGCTGGATCTTTGTTTCACCTATAAGAACTTTTAACAACACTAACGTTCAGTTGGGCATATTGGGTTGCGATGGAACCATAGCAAAACAGGCTGTGCTAAGCGGTATGAACGTTATTAATCCTTGCTTAACAATCCAATGCTGCCACCTGCATTTTGTGAATATACGCCACTACCCTCATGAATCATATCCTCCATCAGGATATTATGACGTAAAATGGTGCCATCTAAAATAGCAGATCATTTCTATGGGAATTCCGGTTTACAACAACTCCTTAAACACCTCTTCCCATTTCTCAATCATTGCGTTTCTATGCTGTTGACCAAACGATTTTATTTTTCGTTTCATGACCACATAATCAACCGTTTGCACCTTCTGTTTTAATTCTGCCCATGAATCAAAATAGACGAGACAATCCTTATTTTCAGGCAAATACCATTCCATCCAATGCATATTACCCTGCATTCCGTCGCGCAAACATCCAAACAGTTGCGTTTCAAAGCGCACAGTTGGAACAAAATGCACAATTCCACGTTGTAAATTTTCAAACAATGCCAGGTTCGAAAATTGGTAAGGAAAGAAGATAACCCCTTTGAACTGTTTAAGGTCCTCTGAACCATTGTAAACTCCCGACCACGTTTGAACATCCATCGAAGCACACGCTCGTTTAACCCGATTGAGCTGCCCCTCATCAAGCCGTGGAAAAATAAAGAGGGATTCTTGAGCATTTATCCCCGCAGGAATGGCAGATTTAAAATCGGGAACCTCCTCTTCTTTTGTACCCAGCGGCTTGATCGTCCGCGTTCCCATCTCAATTCCCTTTCTGCGCATATATTCATGTTCAAAAGGGGTGTAGGCAATCAGCCGAACATTTTTCTGCTGCGTTGCCCGACGTATCAAATCGTAATATTCCTTGTCAGGAAACGGCAGTTCTTTTCCGGAACCTGCTGCATAGTCAAATCTATTGCAAACCCAAATAATGAGAGGCTTTTTCCATCCATTTTGTAAAAAGATTCTAGCAAGGGGTGTAGTATCGGATGTTACGACAACATCAAACTTCTCAAAATATTCTTTATTTTTTTCCCAAACTCGAGCCGCTCTTCTTGGATTTATATTGTAAACATCCCCCCCAGCAAAGGGCCTTCCCTCAAAGCGATTATTATCCTCGTGTACCCACCAAGAAGTCAAATCTAGACCGAGTTCTCGCGCAACTTCCTCAAAATCTGCTTCACACCCCTTATGAAATGTCATATGTAGTACTTTAACATGCTTACCCTCTTTCTGAGGATACGCAGTCATACATAAAAACAGTAACCAATAACACCACATAGCAGCTCCTTTCCCTATATTGGACAATAAAAAAACACTTGGTATTCTTACATAAACTTTAAACCCGGTCTAGGAGATGATAATTTGAAGCGCATCCTTTTGTTATTCGTCCTTGCATGTACAACACTGTTGAAAGCCTCCCCTCTGTTAATTCTAACCTCTCATTATAATCGTCCTGATTGTATTGAGCTACAATATAAAACATTTAAAAAATTCCTTAAAAATCCCTTTACTTTGATAATATTTAACGATGCTCCTTCTGCCCAACTACGCTCAGAAATTTCAACTGAATGTATAAAACTAGGTATTGAATGCATTGTGGTCCCTCCTTCCGTTCATTCAAGCGATTTCCCCAAGCGCTACCTAGGTGAACCTCTCACCCTTGAGACCCGTGGAATTCAATCCTTGCAATATGCCCTCACTACTAAAGGATTTTCCCACGATGGCATTGTCATGCTTATTGATTCGGATATGTTTTTAATCAAAGCATTTTCGGCAGAAGAGTTCTTACATGGCTATCATATTGCAGCAGTTCCTGCTCAACAGGGACCAATCAACTATATTCAGAGCTGTCTCGTTTTAATTGATATGACACAATGTCCCAATAAAAACCAAATAAATTTTTATCCAGGAAGAATAGGCAATGTTGTCGTGGGAGCCGGTGGTTATATGCATCGGTATTTCAATCAGAATCCATCAATAAAGCTTAAACCAATAGACCCAACATTAAGCGTTAATTTCGCTTTATGCACCAGTAACTCATGTCTTGAGAGCAGCAAGCTCTGTAATCATAATCTAACCTTGTTTAACAGGCTCCGTTTTGATACAGAGCAGATAACATTTTTGTCAAAATCTCCTCGAAACATAGAATTTTTATGTAATAATTCATTTCTTCACTACCGAGGCGGTTCAAATTGGGACGCAAAATCTAAGACGTATATCACAAAAAAAACTCTGCTCGTGCGTTCTTATATTGAAAACATTTTAGCAACGTAAATAAGCCTTTTGGATATTCATTTTTTTTTCAAACCTTTGTAAAAAGGAATAGTATGTATAAACGACATATTTTTATCTTCGTTATTGCGTTGTGTACGTTACCAATCTGTACAAAAGAGGTACTTCAAAATCCTTGCTCTATTTTCGATTTGATTAATACCCATGACTTAATATTCGATGTAGGCGCACATATTGGAGAAAAAACTACCTTATATTTAGAAAAAGGAGCTCGTGTGGTATGCATTGAGCCCCAACCCGATTGCTATCAAAAGCTACATAATCGTTTTGGGAAAACTGCGAATGTCAGTATTGAGCAATTGGGACTTGGCGAATGCATTGGGCATCTAGAACTTTTTATTTGCTCATCATCAAATACTATTTCAACCTGCTCCAAAGAGTATCAGGAAACAAGTAGGCATAGCCAACGCGGATATACTTGGGACAAGTCTGCAACGGTACCAATCACCACTATGGACAAAATGATAGAAAAATATGGAATCCCAAAATTTTGCAAAATTGATGTTGAAAATTTCGAATACGAGGTATTAAAAGGACTTTCTCAACCGGTTCCACTTATTTCCATCGAATTTCACGTTGAATTATTTCAATATACCATCTTATGTTTAGATTATTTAGAATCACTTGGATATAGTAACTTTAATTTTGCAGCAGGAGAAAATCCAAATTTTGTACTTAACAATTGGAAATCAAAAAATATTTTGATAAAAGAAATTTTAAACTATTCTCTCAGCTACTATCACCAGGAAAAAGATCCTCTGTGGGGAGATATTTATGCTTATTATCATGCAACATAATGGCAAACCTTCTACTCATATTTAATAATCTCTAATGTATCTCTTTTATCTTTGGGCTCATTACGCTTCAGTTTCATTTTTTTTATAACATTAAGAGTCGCAAATTTTAATCCATAACAATAGAAATGATGCTGAGGGTTAAAGATTATCTCATCTTTTTTGAAAGCATGGTAACACATTTCATCATTGTGACTCCCAATTAGCTTGTGAGGTATCGTCCCCATTTCTTCCTCATATCCATGATGAAGAACATCCAAGTCATTACATTCTCGTATACCATATGCAGAAAGAACAGCGCTGCCATCAATGCAAAGGCAATCTGGCTCAATATTATTATCTTGTAGCCATCGTGCATACTGTTCAATCAAGCTCAAAAACCGTATGAATTTTTTTGGTTTCGCATGATTAAGAAAATGTATACTGTTTTCATTAAAATATGCTTGAGCATAGCGAACCGCTTCTTCATGCGTATCATTAATGTGGACAGAATCATTATGCAGGTTAAAAAGAGCGCGAATATTTTTCTTGCATTCTCTAACCATTTCCAACGACCCTTCACATTCCCAAAGAAAAACCCGTATTGGAAACTGCTTCTCTCTTAAATCAAAGCAGGAACTTCCCTTCCCTCGGGCCCCAGGAAAACCATTATCCCAGGTTCCCATCCAATTCTCCCCCACATAAAAGAGTTTCATAAGATTGAATGGTCCCTCATTGCATAAAACAACCTCTTTCTCATATACAATAGAGCCATATCTGTTGAGCGTGGCTCTAACCTGCGAATCTTTAGTCCTCGCCTTAGAAAATAATGAGACAATGTAGCTACTCTTTTTCAGCTTCGCGTATTCCAAAGCCATCGCATCAAGGTATTTTTCGGATAATTTTTGGGTTATAAAGTATTCAGGAGAGTAACTATGCATCCAGTCGGATATATTAAGATCTTTACAAGGAACCAACAAATTAAACCATAAGCTACATGCCACTCTGTGCTCCCCATCTAGAATAGTGTGGGGACCTCTAAAAACAATCGATTTCAACGCATCAAAGCCTTCTGCCTGCATTGAATGAATGAGTTGGTAAAATGATGTTTTATAATCCCTTATACTATTTTTATGTTTACATAGTACCATTTTCCCATCAACATCAATCTGATGCCCATCTCCCGAACATTTGTTGATAGCGTATAAATGTGCCTGATACAAATCCGATGCCCATTGACTGTCCACTCCCAGAACAGTATGTTTCACGTAAATATATTTGCCCATGATACTGAAGCGGTGTTTATTTAAAAGATGAGAAGGGTCGGTCCACTGGATATCTTGCACAGAAAAAACAACTGTACTAAAAATAAAAAGGAATAATCCAAGAATAATTGATATGAAGTAATTTTTGGTTAACTGACCCATAACTTCTCTCCCTAATAATTTAAAAGGTAATAACTAATCTAATAACTCATATACAAAAGTAAGGTAAGCCTGTGAAGCAACAGATCGCAATAGCTATAGCAATAGCAAGTTTAACAGTCCCTGCAGTCACCACACATGCAAAGATCGAAATACACAAAGTAGTTATTTGGGGAGATAAGCTGCATACACATACACACTCTTACATACACCAGGCTTTTTACAAAGCATTTAAACATATGGGATATGAAACGTACTGGCTTGACAATGGAGATAACATTGCTCATTTAGATTTTAGCAATACCCTTTTTTTAACAGAATGGCAGGCCGATGAGAAAATGCCGATACGAGATGATTGTTATTATGTTATGCACAACCTAAAAATGCCCCGAAATGGCTTTATTAGTCCCCGCCTCGATAGATACCAATCGTTAATTGAAGCAGGTAGATGCATTAATTTCAGACCCACCCATAATATGATTCCCTATGATGCAATAGAAGCAGAGCCTTATATTTTTTATTGTTTTCCAACCGAAACACTCTATATTCCATGGGCCACCGATTTGCTTCCCCACGAAATTGACCAGGTCAAAACTGAAATCAGATCCTCAAAAAAAAGTAATGTTATCAACTTGGTAGGCACTCATTATCCAGAAATTAATGAATTTAAGAATGTTGCTGCAAAAAATGGCATTCAATTTAGGTTTCATAGCAGGAAAAGCATCGAAGAAAACAAACGTCTTATCCAAGAATCATATATTGCCCCTGCCATTGTAACCGATTTACAGCAAACGATTGATTATATACCATGCCGCCTATTCAAAAATATAAGTTATGGCCAGCTTGGGGTAACCAATTCTAAAGTTACCAACGAGCTCTTTGGCAATAGGCTTGTCTTTAGTGAGGACAAAACAAAATTGTTTTATTTAGCAAAAGAGAAAATTGCACACTCAGACATGCAAGAACTTTTTGAGCTTATGGACTTTATAAAAGAAAAGCATACTTATATTAATCGCATAGAACACATTCTAAAGTTTTTAGAAATGAACTACGAACAAAAAAAGTTGGGTAAATCGTAGAGCTCTTTTACCTGTCCCAATCAACATCCCAAATATCCAATCCAGTAAAGTAATTTTTGCCATGCTCCTTAAACCAGCCATTAACCTGAGACCGGCGCCATTTTTCTGGTACTAAATATTTTGAAACATCAAAGAAATCATAATAAGCGAACCATGCAGAAAGCGTTGGTGCTACTTTTTGATTTTTTTCATTTTTGGTTTGCATATATGGATTACATATCTCCCGAGCCAATTTATGGGGAGTTCGTACTTTTTCAAGACATTGATACCACGCCTGTTTTATAAGGAAATTTTCCCAATGTACAAATTGAAAATGTAGTATCCCATACGTTGGAGCTTCTAGGTTTATTTTTCGCCCTCTTAGGTTTGCCGGCACCCGTGGTGTATGAAGAAATGAACTATCGTAACCACACTTTCCGTCATCACAAAAAACAAACTCCTTTAAAAATGATTTGGTAACATTGTAATGATCTATACCTTTCCAAAGAGATATCCAGTAAAGACACAAATAATCGCCCGGACGCAACTCAAGAATTTTTTGTCGTAAATAGTTATTTTCTACACAATTTGAACTTACCATTTCGTCAGCATCGAGAATAATAAAGTGAGTACCACCACGCTCTCTCCCTTCCTTAAGCAAGAGACTTTTATCAGCGGCTTCCGTTCTATGCCAAGCTGTTTTTGTAATAATTTTTTCTATATGATACTGAGATTGAATTGATTGAGCGATAGCCACACTATTATCTGTTGATGCATCATCAAGATAAATTATTGAATCCGTAACTAAAGATAATCCTTTAATGCATTGTTCCAGGATAGCTTCTTCATTTCGAGCGGCCAAAAGACCAATAATTTTTTTATCTTTACAAAGCAAAAACGGGCAAAACAAGAGAAGGAATAAGAGTAGTTTTCTTTTCATAAAATATCCTTTTTTGGTTATTTGGTATCTTTGTGTGTAAAGTAGCAAGAAGATCGCAAGCTATCAAACCTGTTTTTATCGAATTTGGAAGATCTATGAGAAAAATAATACTCACCTGTTTAACATTTATTGTGTGGCATTGCTCAGCAGAATATTATAGCCAATATGGACAGGACGAACTTATTAATAAGCAATTCATCAAAAATAAAAAGAATGGATTTTTTGTTGATATTGGAGCTCATGACGGTTTTACCTATAGCAATACCTATTTTTTTGAAAAGGAACTCAACTGGCGTGGAATTTGCTTTGAACCACTCTCAAAACCATTTCAAGAATTGTTGAAATTTCGACATAACAGTATCTGTTTAAATGCTTGCGTCTCATCTATGAACGGAGAACTTGAATTTATTGAGGCAGAAGGGTACTCAGAAATGCTAAGCGGCATCGTAAGCACTTATCACCCCCTTCATTTAGCGAGATTGAAACGAGAAATAACGCAATATGGCGGAAACTATCGTATCATTAAAATCCCTTCCATGCGGTTTAATGATATTATGGTTACCTACAAGATTAACAAAATAAATTTTCTTTCTATCGATACCGAAGGAAGTGAACTAGAAATTTTAAAGTCTATTGATTTTAATGCGATAACCATTGATATAATAGCCGTCGAAAATAACTATCAAGTAAAAGAAATTCGTTTACTTCTCGAATCAAAAGGATATCGATTCGTGGTTCACCAAGGAGATGAAATCTACGTTAAGACCAGTCTTTATTGAAATAGATGTCTTGCATAGCAACATCCATCATGTTACAATCCATCGGGAGAATTTTTGATTTCGACAAACTTTAATGATAAAAATACCTCTAAGGATTTATTAAATGTTTGCCCATTGTATTTTTTTATTTACATGTTTATTGACCACAAAAATCTCCCCTAATAATGCAGAAATTGCGAGAGTCAATACTACTATACGTTGCCGGGATTGTGACTATATACCTAAAGTTCCAAATGCTGGCCATGTCATGGATATTGACGGGATCCAAGTTCAGGTAATGCACAATGGTATATATGTAATGTATGGGGCTTATCATGGTGATTGGATGGGTAAAATTATCAAGGAACTCAAAGGACATCACGAACCTCAAGAAGAAAAGATCTTCTATGAGGCTTTAAAGACGATTCCTAACTCAGCAACCATGATCGAATTAGGAAGCTATTGGTCTTATTATTCTATGTGGTTCAATAAATCTGTCCCTAATGCAAAGAATTATATGATTGAACCAAATCCAAAAAAATTAGCGATAGGAGAAAAAAATTTCCTCTTAAATAACATCGACGGGATATTTTTTTGGGCCTTTCTAGGAAAAAATTCAGACAAAAACTCTACTTTTATTGATTGGGACAATAAGCACTATAAAGTTCCCAAAATATGTATTGATGATTTTGTAAAAGAAAACAATATAGAATACATCCATATTTTACACAGTGATATTCAAGGCGCAGAATATGATATGCTATTAGGTTGCAAAGAAACTATTTTAAATGAAAAAATAGGTTATCTATTCATTTCCACACATGGAGGAGATCGCCATTCAAAATGTATTAATTTTCTTACAAATAATAACTTCCATATCGTTGCTGAACACTCTGCTGAAGAAAGTTATTCGGCAGATGGATTAATAGTTGCAAAACATAAAAGTTTTCCCATTTTGAACTTTATTGAAATTAGTAAAGTTCTGATACCAGGATTATAACTGGAATATTTGCATCACAATACACCCAACCCAGACATTTTGGGGCTTAAGTTAACCATTAACTCAGTCAAAGGACAAAAACCAGAAATTCTCTTCACTATAAACACTTTTTCCCAAAAAATCGCCGCTCTCTGAAAAAACTTACTCGGTGGTCCGACAAAGGTAATTTATTCGTATTTTGGAAAAATTATTCCTCATATAATGCAAACTTGTTATCTAGGTAATATAACCAATATTTCCAATCCTCATGATTCAATTTAAAATCTTCAATATCGCAAATATGATCGAGGTCAATTAAATAATATTTTCCATTCTTTGTGCCAATGTTTTCTTTTCCCGTAAAATCTTGAGTTAAACCAAAACCAGTTTTCAGTGAATTTTTTCTCATTCTGCTATACAACTGAATAACAAGTAATAAGTCTTTGTTTTGTGATAATTTTTCTAATCTATCCAATCCTTTTCTTTTGATTTTTTCAGAATCTGTACCTATGGAATCATAAGCCCATGTGGCATACCCATGACAAGAACCATGCTCATCCATAATCACTGCTTTAAGAGGAGCTATATCCTCAAAAAATCCAAGCCTTATGCCTTTTATAAAAAGGTCATTTTTCCCCTGCGCAAAATGGTATGAGTTTGCATGCCACAACTTTACAAAAAAACCATCCCCCTTATAAACAGTGTGGGGAGGTACCTGTTTCACTATAGTCCATTTTCGAACAGGAAGACTATCTAGTTTCCAAATCTCCAATTCAGCATGCAGACAAAAAGTTAAAAAAAACACCCAACAAAATATCAACTTCATCGCTTGTCCTTATTCCTTACAAAGCTTTATTATGTACATTTCTTTCAACAATCTCTCCACCGGGATAAATTACAACCTTATAAGCACCAATAGCCTGTGCCACAGCTGACAAACCTGATCTAGGTCGTATTAAACAATCGAATTTTGCCATAGAAAATAGATCTTCTAATACATTTTGATTCCACTTGTGTTTACCGGACCTTGCATAAAATGTAATTTTAGGATTCTCAATAAAAAGTTGTTGAAATCTATTCTTAACTCTTTCGGGGTACAAAGCATCGGTAAAAATATGTACATATAGGGATTCATCTGGATAAAGTTTCTGGATTTTTCTCATGGATGCTATGTAGAAAGGTTCTTTAGGAAATTTTTCTTCATGTCTATCTACTAATTCAGGAGGGTCATAACCTTCTCCTGTCCTTACATGCATTGCTATATTTATATGATCTTTTGATGGATTAAAAGTTTGTAATTCACAGCGTGGCGCTATGAGCTTTTTCAAAAGAGTACGAAATTCTCTTTTATTACTTATGCCATAAAAAGCGCGATCATTTGATGAAATCTTCCAATGATCAAATCCTACTATATATAAGTAATCCTTCTCTTGATCTTCATTGCTTCTATCCAAACTATAACCAATAGTGATTCGTTTGCAATTCCGCAGATTTTGTTTAGAAAGCATTTGATCCGTTACGCTTAAGACTAGTTGATTTGAATAATCAAAAGGCTGAAATAGAAAAGGAACATCATGATCAAAAGCAATCTTTCTTGCCACACAATATCCAATCAATTGGTCACCTAGTCTTGAAGAAATCTCATACGTTATGTAAGCCTTTGCAAGGCAGATATTTTGATAAAATAACAACAAAATAACCATAATTGCAATGAATCTCATTGTTAAATCCCGACTATTTTCTGAGTTATTTATAAAATAAAATTAAAGTACGCCTTCTAGGATCCCAAAAGTTAAGATCTGTTACTCCTAAAATGCGGTAATTTAAAAAACCAACTTCGGCAAATCTTTTTATTTCGATATCATTTGGATCGTTGCCCTCAAAGATTATAGCTGGGAACGATGACAGATAATTAAGAAAACGTTTTTTATCTTTTATCCAATGTAAAATACTAGTACAAATAACAACATCAAAATCACTTCCAATCACTTTTTCATATGAGGATGTATTAAAATCGAGAGGAAAACGATCAACATTCACTCCAAAGATCGTATCAATGTTATTGCCAGTTTTCAAACGTTCTACGTCATAATCAACAGCTGTACACGAGCGTGCCCCTTGATATTTTAGGGCATAAATACCTGCCATTCCTATCGTACTTCCCAGATCCAGAATTTTTTTATTTTTCATAGATAAATGGTCTTTTACCAAATTCCATCTTAACATAAAAGGTCTGCCATTCCCTGGAGTTTGAAAATTATCAAAAATCTCCCCATTGACTACGATACGAACATTAGTAACATCTCTCCAAGCTTCTCTTAACATCTTTAAATTTATGGAAGAATCTACAATATTTTCTTCTGGAAGTGGTTTGTTTAAATAAATAGATGGAATTGTCGCATGGGCTGTTGTTACAACAAAAATTATGCATCCTAAGAAAAATTTTTTCATTTTAATTTCCTTTTATATCACAGATACCCATAATATTTTCAATTTCAGATGATTTGAATTGTGCTATCTCTTTAAATACAAATGATCCTTTCAATGTCTTTTGATTATCGTTCTTTATAGATAAATACTATACTATAGTATAGTAGATTAATTGATCCCCTAGAGGAAACAAAAGTTGATGTCACGACAGCATTGTATACACGAGAAACATCCTTAATCCTCCTCACCTCATACTACTGTGCTTTTTATTCAGCGCCACCAAGCGGGGCTCAAAGGGAACTTTCCAGTTGGGTGGATAAGCCAACTGCACCTTCTGCGCAGGCGTGTCCCAGTTTTCCGGATAGCAATAGGAAGGGGAAAGAATACAGGTGGGTTGATTATCTATAAAATAACGGTTTACATGGCATTCATCATGCCATACTGCAATAATATTGCTGCTTAAATCTTTTAGAATATTTTCCGTAATCATCCGTGACATTTTTAAAAATTCAACTACCGAGCCACCATTAAATCCCCCACAAAAATAATGTTTCGCCTCTCCGGGCCCCACATAGGCAGTGGAAGCTTTTCGTCGCTCATAGGTCCCCCTACGATTAAAATAACCTGGATGTAAGGTTGCCACGCGATCGGAAAGAATTTCATCCCCCACGGTATCAACAAAAAGCATATCTGCATCAATAGCAAAGAGATAATCCATATCTTTCAGCTCATCTCGATATTGGTAGTAGATAGAATAACGCATTAGCGTATCGTGGGGCCATCCCAATCGTTTTTGATAAATTACTTTGAGATTATCCCGCTCTGGCAATGTTCCATCAGTAAATACAAAATAGGTAACCTCATGATTCGTACAAAAATAGTTGTCAGCAGAATCTAAAAGCGGCGGTACAAAATCAATATATTTACCTGTTGCCACAATAAGCAAACCCACTTTTTTTTGGTAAAGCTCCTCGAGAGTGGCTTCCGCTAGTATGAAAACACTAACGAGAATAGTAAAAAGAACTAGTATTGATGTGTTACGCTTCATCTTTTATGTCTACCCCAAATAGTGTCTCTATTGCATCGTAGCGACGCCACGCACGAATCACTCTATCCAACTGATATTGCAAACCTCGTACCACCTTATGATCATTCAGATCATTCTTCCCATTCCATACCAGGGATATCTTATCGAGAAATTTAAAGTGCCCATTGCGAGCCATCTCGAT
>SDBV01008377.1_pt1 | contig 13968 bp, 10 predicted proteins | sample 2277081 | NCBI WGS metagenome assembly SDBV01 (sample SAMN10402039, study PRJNA504765) | marine sediment metagenome | isolation source: marine sediment core GS10_PC15, 223 cmbsf | place: Arctic Ocean: Southern Knipovich Ridge | collected 2010 | reverse complement strand
AAAGTTTTAGGGACAGACTACTTATCTTTTGATATCTCTTGTAAGAGTCTAGTTCATCCCAGCCCTGATCTCATGGAATAGGAGCAAAAGATAAGTAGTCTGTCCCTAAAACTTTCTACTCCAGCGCAGGAGTGATCTTCGCGTTCGTCTTCTTCCAAAGATCGCGCGCACCATCGAGGCTCGGCTGATTTGCGTCAGACACATTGTGAAGGGCTTTGCCTGACAACACCAGCGGCGCTTCCCGCGACGGCAGCATTTTGGCTAGCTTGGCTTTCTGGGCGGCAAACTCGGGATTCGAGGCTTGATTCTCCCACTCCTGCGGGTCCTCGGCGTTGTGATACAACTCCTCGCTGCCGTCGAAGTAACGGTTATAGCGCCAGCCGCGTGTTCTCACGGAGTAATTGCCACGTCCCCAAGTTGTGTAGGCCGGTTGCTTTCGCGGCAAATCAGGATTTTCGAGCCATGGAAGAAGGCTTATGCCGTCGACATAGTCCGGATGTTTAATCCCGGATAGATTAGTCAGGGTTTTATAAATATCGATCAACGATACGGCTTCGTCGCAGGCCTTGCCGTTTCCTTTTTGCCCTCTCGTGTCCCAGATAATGAAGGGCACTTTCGTGGCCTCTTCCCAAAGAGAAAACTTCCGGAAACTTCGCTTTTCTCCTTGGTGATAGCCATGGTCAGACCATAACGCGACGATTGTGTCGTCGGCGTACGCGCTTGCCTTCAGAGCGTCGAGCACGCGCCCGACGTTCGCATCCGTCCAGGAGTTGCATGCCAGATAAGCGCGGCGCACCTTTTCCCAGGCCTTGTCCGTACGGAATCTCAGGTCGTCGTTCAGTTTCGCATTAGCGCGGGCCGCCCATGGCACATCGACCAAGTCTTGTGCCTTGATCGTTGGCGGCTCAATCGGATCCTTGTAGAGATCGAAAAACTCTTTAGGACACACAAACGGCAGGTGCGGCTTCACAAATCCCACTGCAAGAAAAAAAGGTTTCTCATGTTCCCGCTTCAACACATCAACGCCGAACATGGCCGTGCCGTAGTCCGGGTGATCCTCCAATGGCGACTTGGTCGGACAGAACGCCATCTTCCGGCTATTGCCAATAACGTATCCCGCCTCCGCATCATGCTTAAGGCCCGGCAGTTTTTTTCGGTTCTCGTAATTTGTTTCCGTCCATTGGCGCAATCCGCCCTTCTCATAATTCCAACCACTGCCGTGATGGATTTTTCCGGCGCAATATGTGTCATAGCCGTTGTCCTTGTACAATTGCGGCAATGTTGTGTAGGGCTCCAGTATCTTTGGGTCCATTTTTTCAAGATCGTAAAAAGGATAAAGCCCTGAATGGAACGGCTGGACGCCGAAGAGTAGCGCGTTGCGGCTTGGCGAACATCCGGGCGCGGCGCAATGGGCATTTCTAAAGTTGACTCCCGCCTCGGCCAGACGATCCATGTTTGGCGTCAAAGCCTGTGGGTGTCCGCCCAGAAAGCCAACCCAATCGTTCATGTCGTCAATGGCGATGAAAACAATGTTCGGTTTCTCAGCGGTTTCATTGTTCCTGGCCTGAACTCGCCCGGCAGCCGCCAAGAAAGAACAAAAGGCAACAATCAATACGAGAAAAGGGCGCGTAATTCTTCGAGATTCAGTCATATTTGATTCATCCTTATTAATCTGAGAACTTCACATTTGTTAACTTGACCACGATGGGATTCGGCCATTTGTGGTTGTTATAAAGGCGTTGCGCGCGGACGACGGATATTTCGATACCTTTCTCCGTCCGCTTCAGCGTGGGCGTGGGGTCGTTGTCTGGCTTGTACTCAACGACGATATCGTTCTGGCCCAAGACCGCCACGGACGCGCCGCGCTTAGCTTCGAGCCGTTCCAGGCGAAAGCTGCGCCGCTCGCCACGCGGCCATAAGCCCTGCTTGGTGAGGAATGCGTAGATGGATTTGCCATCGCGGCTTTGGGTGTACCAGACATCGCCCTCGCGGATGACGGGGCAGGGGCGTATGCCGTGGATGGCTTCATCGTTGACGAACATCCAGATGGCGAGTTCGCGCAGCCGCCTCTCCTGCTCGAAGGGAATGGCGCCGTTTGGCTCGGGTCCGATGTTGAGCAGCAAATTACCCCCCTTGGCCCGCACGGAGATCAGCATTTCGATCAGTTCGGTGCCGGACTTGTATTCCTCGTTGGTGGGCTTGAAGTGCCATTGCGTGCCAAGAGTGAAGCAGGCCTCCCAGGGGCCGGGCAAAGGTGCTTCGGGGATGCGCTGTTCCGGCGTTTCCATCTCGCCGCGCGTTACCAGACACTCCGGCTGTAATTCATGGACGTACTGCACAATGGGGTGGTCATCGGTTTGTGCGCCGTCGAGAAAGACCATATCGATGGGTCCGTAGCGCGTGAGGAGTTCCTTCATTTGCGCGCGGTCGTGGGCGAGCAGCCCGGGATTGTTGCCCGGCAGAGCGTAGTCGGCGCGGCGGCGGATGGTCTTGCCCTGCTTGCGGAGGAACCAGAAATCTTCAGGCGAGAAGTAGAAACCCACCTTCAGCCCGTTCTTGCGGCAAGCGGCGACCAGGGGCGCCACGATGTCCTTGTTGTGCGGCGTGTTCATGATGTTAAAGTCCGTCGTCGCCGTGTCCCACATACAGAAGCCGCTGTGGTGTTTTGTGGTGAAGACGACGTACTTCGCGCCGGCCAGCTTGAAAAGCTTCACCCAAGCGTCCGGATCGTAGCGGTCGGGATCGAAGGTCTTGGGAAGTTCATTGATGAAACGATCCAGATACTTGTCGTTGGCCCCCACCATCGAGTGGCTGATCACCGTGCCAAGCTGAGAATCGAAGCTCCAGTGGATGAAGACGCCAAAGCCCCAGTCCATAAAGGCTTCCTCGCGGGCCGCATCGTTCCGCAAAGATTGCGCATTGGCGGCCGCACACAGTACCATCAGACCCGCCAACAGCAAAGAAACCGTTCTCGCGCGCTTACCCATATTCGTATACTCCATGTCCTGCATCCTAGAACGCATTTTTGCCATATGGACCTGCCCGCAGCCACCACGAACAGCTTATCCGCCATTGTAGAGACACACACTGACGAGTTCAAGACAGATGATGCAGTAGGCGACGGTGTTTGCAGACCTGTTCACGGCAACGGGGTATTGGGTTTCACTGCATCCTCGGGATACGGGTTGTCAGGCCCAAACACAAGCAGATCCTCATACTCCTCCTCCACAAAAAACGATTCATCCACCTTGCCGTCAGGACCCTGCACGCTCTTGATGTCCAGTTTCAGGTGTTTGGCCAGGAAGGGATATGCCGCCATGCGCTTGGATACACCGTAATCGTGTTTCTCATCAGGAAAATGCGCATTCTCAACTTTCCCGGCAGCACCATAGAGTTTGTAGACACTCTTAACATAAGGGAACTCAACCTCGGGCGTGTTTTGCGTCCAGTCCGAGCCATTGGAAACCATTAACAGTGGCCGTGGCGCCGCCAATGCCGCGATCTCGACATTACTCGTCTTATGATTTGGCCCCCAGTGAATCGGCATGCCGCTTTCGCACACACAACCACCAAAAAAGTGAGCCGAAACCTGGCAAACCGGCACAGAAACCGCAATGCGATCATCTATCGCAGTCAGAAGGAATGTCTGAGTACCCCCGCCCGAACAACCCGTCATCCCTATGCGTTTCGGATCCACACCCGGCAGCGACAAGATGAAATCCAGCACCCGAATGCTGTTCCACGTCTGAAGTCTAAGCACTTCCGGCGTCTCCTTGTGCGACCAGCCGGCCTCTTTCCAATCGCCATAACCCACCATATCATAAAGAAAAACCACCGCACCCATTCGCGCCAAAACCGCGCACCGCGTTTGCCGCTCGCCTTTGAAACGGCCACCATGTCCGTGCGGGCTAAGGATTCCCGCGTAATCACCCTCACCGCCACCCGGACGGTAAAGAGTACCCGTCACATAAAAGCCCGGTGAACTTTCAAAGGCAACATTCTCAACTACATATCCATCGTAGCTTCGCTTATCGAAAAAACGCGGATTAAGGGGCGTCTTCTCAGGCAGAGTCGACAGCTTTGCCCCCTCAAGGATACCCTTTCGAATCCTATCCCTGCGCTCCTTCCAGCCAGCCAGATCGGAATAGGAATCCTTGAATTGCTCCAGTTCCCGCTTAGCTTCCTCGGGAGTCTGGGCATGACCAACGCGAAGCGCACGCTGTTCTCCCTGTACCGACAGAACCAAAGCCAACATGACGACCGAAACCAATGCAATCTTTCTCATTTTGAAATACCCCCTAAACCGTGTCCCAAATACACATCGTAAATCCTAGACCGACGCCACAACTTCCTCAGCAGATCTCTCCTCAACACAAGGATTGCAGCCATCAATCTTGGATTGCAGAAACTCAACCAATTCTTTAGGCTTGGCTACACCCAGTATCGTGACCCGTTTGCCGTGGTGGTGAACGAAGACTTGACGCATTCTAAGAGTGAAGGTGTAATCCCAGTTTCGGAGATATAACATCCCGAAACGAACGCGGAAATGTGGACGTAGCGTTTTTTCAAGTGTTACTTTGTCAATCGCGTCGTAGGGAATGCGAACTGATCGCCAACCCATAGTGCGAATGTAAAGGCCCTTCTCATCGGCAAGTAGGCGCGATGGAACAGGCGTGCCGACCAACAACCACAGGAAGCCGAATACAGCTCCTTCGATGAAGGTGGAAATCCAGAGTATGGAACGAAACTCGATTGCAGGATCGAGATCTGGCAATTCCAACAATGATTCTAGCCAGATAACGAAATAGACTGCCCATACGAACTGGAACAGTGCATATACCGCCTTCACGCCGAATACCGCAGGTTCGTTTAACGTACGTTCAAAGGGTAAGCGTCGCTTGTGTCGTTTGGCGGCCACGTACAGCACATTGCCAAATGCAGAAAAATACAGAAGAACCGCGAAAGCGGACGACCAGCCGAAGCCAAGGTGGAAGCGTTCATAATGGGTGGTCGCATCCTTGAACAAAGTGGCTTCCTGGATAAAATCCTCGTAACTCATGTCTTGGAATGCAGCAATGTCTTCGATTATCGTTTCGGAGGCTTCGTTCGCGGGGTTATCTTCTAGTTCAGTTTCAATCCTGTACAACATCCCCGATGGACTGGGTTCGACAAAGATGCTGTTAACGAAATCGGAACGGTAGGACAGATAATCATCTTTGTCAAGATAAGTCTGTAGATTGCCGTATACAATTTCCCGTAGCAGATCAAAGTCTTCCCAAGCCTTGCTCCTGTCGCAACGAAGACCAAAAATAACGTATCCTGCGTCGCCAAACAAGGTGTTGGATGAGTTGACGGAATACGTGTCGTTCCGTTCATAACGAAACTTATCCATCAGCAAATCTTCCATGACGCTGCTGTAGAATTGGCGAAAGCGGGCATTGTGCGAAACGTCTCCGGCAAAAAGATGTCCAACGCTTACGTAGGTGGATGATGCCAGAAGCTCGTTATTACGGTAAATATCGGAAACCTTGCTTGCGCGATATTGTTTCAACACGGCTTTTTCGCCGGATGGAAGAGCACCACAAAGAGCTCGCGTCGAATCAAGCACTTCCTGTATCGAGTGAGGGCCTGCGTAGAGCATCACCATGTTCTCGGCAACATAATATTTCTTGTACTGCTCTTCAAGCTCGTTCTGCGTGATTGCACGTAATGTACGACCCGAGGCATAGTGTTCATGCTCAATACCAAAGGCTTCTTCCCAAAACGACTCCACGAATTCCTCGAAACTTATCAGAACTTCCACCACGATACCCATACGTTCCAGAGTAACAGAATCGCGCCAGCCATTTTCAATCCTTATAACAGACTTAGCCTCCTCCAGTTTTTCGTATTCTGGCGTTTCGTGATCTAACACTTGAAACAACCACTCCGCACCGAACTCGAGGTCATCCTTCGGCAGCGTCACGAAGTATTCCCAAGAAGAGCATCCGGTAGTGCCGTTATAATCGCCTCCTTTCGAGGTCACCTCTTTTACAAAATCGTCTCGTTCCTTGTCGGGCTGAAAAAACAGCAGATGCTCCAGAACATGCGCCGAGTTGCCGAAGCCTTCCGCGTCCACTTCACGTCCGCCCCACACAATTACTTTAAGCGTATACTTCTTCTCATCAGGCATATGGATATGGTAAAGAGGGATGCCGTTATCGAGGTCAATTCGCTGGAGTTTAGGGATTATTAACGATGTCTCCGCCGCGGCCCCGAATCCCCAGACCAAGGCAACAACCAACGCTACTCTATGTAAGCTCATCATTCCATGCCTCAGCATAATTTCCCTCCAACATTAGTGCTCAAGCTGATTCCATCTTACAATCTTGTTCGTAGATTCACAACTAAATACAGCGAATAGGCAAAAACATTCGCTTTACCGGTTCCAACGCACGGAAACAAGGCAACCAAACACCTTATGCGTCCACGCGGGCAGGCGCGACGAAATCCAGCTCCTAAGCAACTGACAAAAACTCCCAGGAGACCGAAAATCACGTCAAAAACAATAGAGTACGCAAGAACCGGATGGGCCTTTTGAATTAAGCGTCCCCCAAATGCTATTATTTCGCACTGATTCTGCCTAATCGGCACAATTATGCTCCCACCATCATGGAAATCTTGAAAATAGAGGAGAAGGAACAGAATGGCTAGTTACAAGATTGCTCTTTTGCCAGGCGACGGCACAGGACCGGAAGTATTGCGCGAAGCATTAAAGGTCGTCAATGTCGCGGCCGAACGCTATGGATTCACTCTCGATACTACTGAGTACGACTTCGGCGGGGAGCGCTATCTGGCCACTGGTGAAGTGCTGCCCGACTCCGCAATCGAGGAGTTCAAAGGCTACGACGTGATGTTCCTCGGAGCAATCGGCCATCCTGACGTCAAACCCGGCATACTCGAAAAGGGCATACTTCTGCGCACGCGATTCGAGTTGGACCAATACATCAACCTGCGGCCGGTAAAGCTTTATCCGAACGTTGAAACGCCAATCAAAAACAAAGGCCCCGAAGACATCGACTTCGTGGTAGTCCGCGAAAACTCCGCCGGGCTGTACACGGGTTTCGGCGGGATACAACGCAAAGGGACGCCATACGAAGTTGCCGTGCAATCCATGGTTTACACGCGCGCTGAAGTCGACCGCTGTCTCAGATATGCTTTCGAATGCGCCAAAAAACGCAACAAAGACAACACCGTCACTTTGTGCGGAAAAACAAACGTTCTCACATTCGTATACGACCTGTGGGAACGGGCTTTCCACGAAATGGGCGAGAAAGAGTATCCGGACATCAAGTGCGACTACGCGCACGTGGACGCCACAACCATGTGGATGATCAAGAACCCGGAATGGTTCGACGTTATCGTTACCGGCAATATGTTCGGCGACATCATCACCGACCTGGGAGCAATGATACAGGGTGGAATGGGCATAGCGGCGGGCGGCAACATCAACCCTGAAGGCGTGTCGATGTTCGAGCCCATCGGCGGCAGCGCCCCGAAATACACCGGAATGAATATAATCAATCCCTTGGCCTGTATATTCGCGGGGCAAATGCTGCTCGACCACATTGGCGAAAGCGAGGCGGCATTGTGCATTGAAAAAGCCTGCGTGGCATTCCTTGAATCGGGCAAGTTGCCAGGTCTTTCCGCCCGCGAAATTAAAGAATCCGGCATGTCGACAACCAAGATTGGCGATGAAATTGCCCAATTAGCAACTACCGTATAGCGGGAAAAAGCAATTTAACATCTGGCGGCTCGTCGATGAAATACCGGCGAGTCGCCTTTGGTTTGAATATACAAGAAAGAGAAATGTTTTTTGACAGGATTAACAGGATTAACAAGATGAACAAGTTTTCAATTGCAGTACTCGAAGGTGACGGGATTGGACCGGAGATCGTCCGGGAGGCAGTAAAGGTCCTTCGGGCAATAGAGGCAGGTTGTGACGCCGAATTCGAGCTTAAGTACGCTCCGTTCGGAGGTCAGGCCTATTTCGACACAGGCTCGGCGTTTCCAGAAGAAACGGTAGCGCTTTGCGACGAATGCGACACTATCGTAAAAGGCCCAATTGGCCTGGGCCACGAAGAAAGCAAGAAAATACCCGTTGATGATCGACCCGAACGCGGGGCCTTGCTGCCAATGCGCAAAAGATACAATACTTTTGCTAACTACAGGCCGGTTTATTTGCCCAAGGAACTTCTGCATTTCTCCCCCATCAAGCCCGAGATAATCGAAGACGGCGTGGACATCATTATGATTCGCGAACTCGTGGGTGGACTATATTTCGGGGCCAAAGAACAGGGCGTAAACGAAAACGGACACCGCTACGTCAAAGAAACCCTCGAATACGATGAGGAGCAAATACGCAACATCATGCTGGTCGCATTTGATGAAGCAAGCAAACGCAAAAAAGTTCTCCATAACGTACATAAAAGCAACGTGCTACTCTCCAGCGTTCTGTGGAACACCATACTCGATGAAGTCAGCCTTGACTACCCAGACATCGAAATCAAGCACATCATAGTGGATGCCGCCGCAACCGCGCTCGTCGTGAACCCCTGCCAATTCGACGTGATGGTTATCGAAAACATGTTCGGAGATATCCTGAGCGACCTTGGAGGCGGCATATTAGGCTCCCTGGGCCTAATGCCATCCGCATGCCTTGGCGCTGAAAAAGGATACTACGAACCCTCCCACGGTTCCGCGCCAGATATAGCGGGCAAAGGTATAGCGAATCCATATTCGATGATTGGATCAATCGCCCTCATGCTGGAAAAAACTTTCAAAATGGACGACCAAGCACAACGAATATGGCGCGCCATGAGAAAAGTTTTCGCCGACGGTTTCGCAACACCCGACCTGGCAGGAAGAATCCCAGGCGGCACAGCAATCTCAACATCGGAATTCGGAGACAAAGTGGTGCAGGCACTGGAGGACTAGAGAATGAACATCGAGGAACTTGGCAAAAAGATCATCGAATCGGCCGTAGAAGTCCATAGCCAACTTGGCCCCGGCCTGCTCGAGTCGTCATACGAACGCTGCCTTGTCCACGAACTCGTTCTACGCGGCATAAACTTCGAACGGCAAAAACGCCAACCCATCCAATACAAAGGCATCGAACTCGACGAAGGTTACCGCGTAGATTTACTCGTCGAGAAGCAGATAATCGTCGAATTGAAAGCCGCTGACTTCATCAAAGACCTTCACGTCGCGCAACTGTTCACATATCTGCGGCATTCGGGATGCAAACTAGGCTACCTGCTAAACTTCAACGTGGCGGTCATGACAGACGGCATAAAACGCATCGTTAACGAATTGCCGCAAGCCCCCTCCAAACGTGTCTAGCCCGCACCGCTCCCAAGCCAGCGTAGCCAAAACCTCATGCCCTTAGCAGGCGCGACCATCGGGAGCAGCAAGATCGGTCGGATCTGACCGATCCGTCAGATTTCCGAGGCGCGACCGAAGGGAGTAACGAAGCGATCTTCACCCCATAACAATTGTTAAGGCAAAATCTCGGTAGGTTTGCCCCGGCGCAAAAGCAACATCAGGTCTCGGCCGGATGTGCGGTGTTTTGATATCGCCAGCACGTGGTGCTCGGTCGACACTACACTCTTTTGTGCATAATCTCGCGCGGCCTGTTCGTTATCGAAAACCTGGATGTTTATGTTGTCGAAGTCGCTGAACTTGTTACGAAGTGAACGCGCAAGATTTACAAGAAACTCATCTGAACTGTTTCCCGGCACGACACAATACATGCCCTTGAGAGACGAGACGTCATCCCCGAGTTGTTTGGCCTCCTCAGCCGTACGCCCCCATTCTTCGATGACGAGATATTCGTTCGCGGACTCTTCGGTTTCTGACTCAACTGCCACGCCTTCTTCAGCACCAACGACCGGTTCTTCATCGGCGGGTTTTGGGACAAAACTTTCCGCGGACACCTCTTCAGCCTTTGGCGCGTTCTCGAATGTCCCAATATAGGACTGCCGTTCGGAAAGGTCCAGGATCGTATTGCTCAGTTCTTCAATTTCCGCTTCCAGCGCGTCCACGCGGTAACGCAACTCCTGCACCTCCATAGGCGACACAACCGCATCCCAACCCAACTCTGCCGTAAGCTGCTGAATCCTTTGAAGGTTTCGCACCTGCTCAGCCTGCATAGCGAGCACACGCTCCGCATCGCGCCCCGTACGGTAATCGGTAGTCTGGCACCCGGCAACCGCCAGCACCACTACAAGTATAACCAAGCATCTCTTCATTGATTCACGCCCTTTCATAAACATAATAACATCCGCAAAAGCATCATTGCCAAACCCCGTCTTTACGAGCGTCCCACCGGCCGCCTCAGCACCCGCGTTCGCTGCTTGCCCTCTCCCGTGTCAAGCAAGACGTCCCACTCCCGCACGAAGCTTTCGCGTTGCCGCAGGTACTCGCCATGCACATCCACTATCACGCCAGTCTTAAGCATTTCGAATGCATCTTCCTGCGCAATTATGTAGTCGAAATCGTTTCGCCAGGTCTTTTGCGAGGGGCCGATAACTTTCCCGCGCATCAAACCGAATCGTGTTCCAAACGGAATCTGAAAAGAGACTGCCTCTGAGAAAACCAGGTCTCCTTCAACGATATTCTCGTTGATTACCTCGTAAACTTGTTCATGCCTGTCGGAGGTGGCCAGGTAGTCCTGCACTCGCCCGGCAAGGCGCCATGAACTTGTCCCCAGCATCACGATAACAATGATCGACGCCATCGCCTTACCCCACCGCCGTTCGCTCAGGGCCTTTATTTCCAGGCCCACAAACACAAAAGCTACGTAAACCATGGGTAATACGTATCGCGCATTTTTCAGGCCGGATGATGAGGCCCAAAGCATCCAAACCACCAGTATTATCAGCAGATATTTCACGTCCCGGGTGGGTTTAAGCAGCATGGTTCCCATACCCGCCAAACTCAGCACACAAATAGCTGGCCCCAAATGTATCCAGCAATACACGAAGTAATAGTGCCACTTTGGCTTGACGTAAGCGTCGCTGCCAAAATCCGCCACCCAGGACGTCCATTCCATAACGCGAAACACTTCCGCGACATGTGTTTTTTGCCAACCGTAGAATTTCCAAGTCAGTCCTTCTACGGCCAGCAGAACACAAGGCAAAAAAAGCGCCGTGCCTGCGAAAAGAAAAATCTTCTTGCCCTGGATAAGTTTTCTGGTGCCGGGTATCGCCACAAGCATTACGCACAAGGTCGCAAAGTAAACCACGCCATGATACTTCGTAAAGCACGCAATGCTTCCGAAAAACACACTCCACAACAACATACGAACGTTGTCGTTGTCCTGTGCCCGCAAGAAAAGATATATCGACAACAGAATCCAAAAGGTCAGAGCAAAGTCAAGCGTAACGGTGTCGTGAAAACTTAAATATGGCGCTACAACCGACAAGATGCCGCATATGTAACCGGTTAATCTACCGCCAACACGCCGGCCAAGGAAGTAAGCCATGGCGGCACAACCGGCATCGAAGAGTATTGTCAGAATACGCCAGACCAGCGGCGACGACCCGAACACATATACCATCAGGCCGTTCAGCCACAAATAGAACGGTGGATACGAATAACCCGTCGGCACCAATATCTCATAAAGCTCCCCTTTCGGCAACGCCCACTGGCCTAATCGAACGAATATGCTCGTCAGAATCCACTCGTCCCACCCAGCCAAAGTCCGGTTCCACGGAATTAAACGAATGGCGGCGCACAGAAAGAAAAAAACAAGCGCGGGAAGGGCATAGGAAAGCGCCGAATGCCTGGCTTTTTTATTTTCAGGTGTGTCTGTGCTCATGTCAATGTTTTCAACCTACATATTGCAATTGTAAGTATTCGATTAGCCGTGGCGCTTCTGGATAAGGTCGCAAGAAAAGGGACAGACCCGTCTTCGCTCGGGGACTCGCTTCGCAGGGGTCAGTCCCTTTTTTGCTTAGTTTTCCGTGCTTGTGAACTTGTTTAACGAATACTTGCAACTGCATTATGTGAACTCATACCCCTTTCAGTCTTAATTCGTCAATCACCTCGCGGTCACTTGGCCAGGGATTCCCTGACACCACCCGCACATTGTCCCCCAGTGGAGCCCAAACCCCAGGATTCGTCGCACCAAATATTGCAAGCGTCCGGCAACCGCAAACCGCGGCCAGATGCGTTATCCCGCTATCGTTTCCAACATAAACGCCCACGCTTTGCAAGTGCTCTGCGAGGTCGACAATCCTCTCAAAACGCAGTACTTTCGAAGCCACCGTCAGACTAATACCCTCCTCAGCAGGCCCCAAACACCAATCTACACTGAAGCCTTCACTTTCAAGCGCTGCCGCTACAGCCTCAAAGCGCTCCAAGGGCCAATTCTTTTTTTCGCCGCCGCTTCCCGGATGCACAACAGCTCTCTTTGGATTCCTGACACCCTTATCCGGCAGACGAAATAACCCTCCAGTCTCGAAACCGAGACAGGACAAAAAGTAATCCGCGGCATTGCTCTGCCAATCTCCAGGAGGAATGCCCGCGAAAACCGCAACATCCCGAACCCCGCACGAGCGCATAGCCTCAGCTATACATCCGTCGTCGTTCATCCACACCACCGCCCTGTCGAATTTCGATATAAAACTACGAAACCTGTCGTTGGGTTCCGAAAAAACCGATTCAAATCCAACGGCATAATGGTCGTGCGCCTTTTCGGCAACGCCCGCCTCAACGGCAATAGCAATCCGCTCAGGATTGCCCACAACTTCGACAGGGCCTTCCCCGGCGAGACAAGCCATAGCAGGGCAGCTCAACAAAAAATCGCCAACACCGCCCATATGAAACACCACTGTTCGCATATCAGTCCTGGCCAGGATCCGCGGGCTGCTCTATTTCATAAATAACGATGCGCCCCCCCTCATAGGGTGACAGGTTCGCCGACAAAAGACGCAGCCCCGGTGGCGCGTTGGCAGGTTCCAGAAGCGGACTGAGGCCGGGCACAATCTTGGCCGTATACCGCTCGTCCACCACCAGGTACTTCGCGCCATTTTTCTTCGACCTGGCGATCACACCCATCGCGTCATCTTCGTAGGCCGGACCCAAGGTGGGCATTTCCGCATAAAAACCAATCTGCGGTTTACGCACTATGATCAATCCAGGTTCGAGATTTTCCTTCATCCACAAACCCGCAATCTTATACTCACGAGGCTCGCGAGGCATCCTACCCATGTAATCCGGCGCCACCGTCATCCCCAGGTTGAACACCATGAGCGTGACAACGCTCAGGCCTGGCAGACATCGCAGCGCCCGGCCAAATTTCAAACCAACCGCCTTCTCCTCGCAGATTTCAATCCCGCGTGCCGACCACAGGGACAACGCGACCACCGTCGATATCAGATAGCGCGGTTCGGGATACGTGCTGAGCACGGCCAAACAGAACTGAGCAGCCGCGAAAAACAGAACATACAGTTCCAGACGAATCCTGCGTTTCTGGGTATCGCCCTGAAACAGCCCGGCTCCCGCAAAAAGTAGTAGCAACGGACCCAGCATTACCGGAAGCGCCTCAGTTCCCAATGCAGAAAAGGTCCTCGGGATTTCCAGTCCGCGCCGGCCCAGAAACGCGCCCAACGTGTCCGCGCTTGGCACGCGATAAGCCACCGGCACTTTTCCAAACAAGCTGCTGGTGAGTTTTGAATAACAAAACGCCAAGAGCACACACACTAATATAAAGGGCACTATTCGCAGCAGTTTTCGGTTGTCCTTGCCTGCAAAAAGAATAAAACCCGCCAAAGGCGCAGACGCCATCAGAAAAGTTCCCTCAGGGCGCGCCAGATGAAGTAGAAAGAAACACAAAGGGGCCGCCACATAACTAAACCCACCGTCGCGCAACATCCGATAGAAAAGCCAGATCGAGGCAAACCAAAGAAGCGACGCAAGCGAGTC
>SDBV01008376.1_pt1 | contig 13968 bp, 15 predicted proteins | sample 2277081 | NCBI WGS metagenome assembly SDBV01 (sample SAMN10402039, study PRJNA504765) | marine sediment metagenome | isolation source: marine sediment core GS10_PC15, 223 cmbsf | place: Arctic Ocean: Southern Knipovich Ridge | collected 2010 | reverse complement strand
CTACTTCCAAACCTAAGTTTAGATCTAGCTTATATGCAATTTCGAGCGATAATATTATTACGTTTTTACAGTATATTTATAATATTAATGCCGTATCTATCGCCTTCTCTCAACCTATACCAGGAGCAACACGATTTTTTGCTATAATCAATAACTTGACAGATACTAGTACAACGAAATATGCAATTCATATGTATGAGATAACGTAAGTAGTAAAGAGTATTACATAATTATTGAGTTTATAGTCGCTCTAAGGTAACACATCAGAAGCCATGTTATAAAATATGAAGGGAATATGGGTAATAAATTATATCATAGAATTTATAATATAAACCGTACGAAGAACTGTTCAGAAAAATCTTACATTATAATCACCATTAGTGATTATAATTATTGGTTTACATATTTATATATTTGAGTAGTCTATTAATTTGTGAATCATCTGTTATACCTAGAAAGTCTATTAAGGATGAACTTAGATTTTTAATGGTTGTAGGTTCAGTGCAAAGGAGTTCTCCAATATGTGTTGCAAACGAACTTAATTTGAACTTGATTTTTTCGCGGATTTGTGGAATACCATATTTTAGAACGTGCCGGTATACGAAATTCTTAACATTGGATATGGTTATTTTGTCCATGTATAGTTTTGATATAATAGGTGAAATATGTGATGGTTTATAACCGGTAATAATATATGCATTTAATCCATACTTATTTGTATATGTGATATCAGCACCGGCTTCTAACAATAGATTAATACATACTAATATCATTTTAAACACTGGAATGTTATAGAAGTCATCCTCCTTATATGTCTGTAAAATCACCATTAATGGTGAATGGGTAGAATGAAGTGGTTTTCTACTAGAATATTCACGATTTGGTATATATATACCAACACTCTCATATTTGCTGGTAATGTTGGGATTAGCTCCACGTTTCAATAGTAATTTTATCATATTTATATCTAAATTTTCACACGCTATACATAGAGGAGTTGAGCTATATGGACCAATATGTTCATCTATATTATCGGATGTTAACAGTTTGGATACATTATAGATTTCTCGGGTATTTACTGCAGTAAATAGAGTTTCCTTCGCCTGAGGAGAAACAAATAGAGTTACCTTCACATCAGGCGAAACAAATAGAGGACTATCCATACTAGTATTTTATACTAGGATATACATATCAGTTTTATAGAGTATGAATAGATAATTCAATATCAGTCGAACCATATGTTATATTCTCTCCGTCAACTATATCGCTGCGTGCGTTACAACCACGTTTTAATTTATACCATAGACTTATGCAGGAAATCACAAATAATATGACAACTAGTAATATTAGAAGAATATAAAATCCGAGTGCTGTGCAACCCATAAGGTCATTTATGCTCCTATAATTAGTACAATTAGACATATCATCTATACTATCAGGATCTAATGTCAGTCGTGGTAAATCTAGGGTATCGTATAAGAATGATGTTAATAATGATAATCCGAATGTTGTACCAATAATTAATATAGTATTAATTCCATATCTAACGTTTGGAGTTTCTCTATTATTATATAGTTCATAAAAAAATAATAATAGACGTTCCATTTTTATAATATTTGAGTTTCATTTAGAAACTCAAATATATTTTTTTATTTTTCCAACAAGAATGATCGAGTTTTGGAATTCCAGTTGAGGCCGGTTATTCCTTCTATATGGCCATTATTAAGACTGATATTAGCATTATCAATTTCGTCTAAAATATAGCTTATAGTTATATAGTGCGATAATTTCTTTTCTTCTACTGGTGATAAATCATGTTGTTCAGCCAGTGATGCTATATAAAATTTGATATGATATGCTCTAAGTTTTTCACTTCTTATACCGGACCAACCTTTCTTTTTTCTGGCTAGATCTGCGGTCAGTTCACTTTCAATATCTAATATGGTCTTGTATCCCGATTTTCGCATGATAATCTGGAATTTAGTAAGTGCCTCATCAAGAGATTCGGGGAGTTTGTAAGTTAATTTCTTTCTATATCTAGAAGTTTTAATTATGCTGCGATTATGGTAAGTAATCCCTTGTGGAAATATTCCCCGTGAAAACTCAGAAAGTAAACTATTCCATCCGGGGTCATCGGTTATTTCTCGCATTTCTTCAAAGAATGAATATTTAATGTCACTCATATTAATTACCTAGAAATATCTATCTATCTAACTAACACTCTCGTAAATCAAAATTACATATATATCTTTTTATATATAATTATTTCATATTATTTTGTTCGCGCTCACTCTTATAGCAATACATATTGCTATAAGGGAGTATAATCTATTCATCGAGGTTATCTTGCATATACTTAAATTTACTTCTAATTAATTCTAATACATTATCAGAAATAGCCACACCATGATTTTGGACTATAAATAGAGCACTTATACTTCTGGAAACATGGGAATCACTAGAAATATGTTGATCGCCCCGTTTATATACATGTTCTCCGGATCCTAATATTATAGCTTTGTCTGGAAGATGTCTTAATAAATTGTATCTTGAGTTAAGTAATATGTTATATGCTGAAAGATCCGTCCAGTGTGGATAGATTATTACGAATGTAAGAGAATATTTAATATTATTAAGTAAATTTATAATAAGTTTAGTTGTAAATGCCAAATGTTCTTCAGTAAATGGCGGATTTACTTCAAATGCACCCCCCTTATTGAATAGTCTATTTCTTATATTAGAGTATACTATATTCCCGATAGATCCAAATACACAATCAGTGTCCGGAAACAACGAACAATACCTCGGTAAATATGAATTTAGAGGAGATGCATACAATTCACAGTCAACCTTTATATAGTTCTTCAACACATCAAATACTTCTGCTGGGATGGCTGCGTGATAACCTGTACTCATTAACGGATCGTAACGTGCTAATAGTCTCCATAATGCCAATTTAAATCCATTCATATTTTTAGATGCACCTGATTTATAATTGAAGAACAGTTTGTTATATTTATGTGATTCTATTCTTAGAGGTTTATAGTAGGGTGATTGAATCTCTTTATATTTATTCTTATCAATAATATTGATATTAGAAATTAGAGGCAAATCTATCGATATTTTAGTTTTCTCTAATAGTCCATTGCATATTATATGCATATTATGGTCAACTTCTTGTGCAGTAGAGTTATCTATACTAGAATGCTGTTGTATCCATACAATAAATCCCATATTCGGAGTATTAATACACGGTATAACGGGATCTCTACTCTCTCGATCTAGCAATCTCTGTGTAGTTATCCATCTATATATAGCCGAGTTAACAATAAATCTATATCGTTTATCTATATATTGAGAGACATATTCGATTAACTTCGAAATGCATTGCTCACGAAGATTTATTGCAGTGACTGTATCTTCGTAATAATCATCCCTATATTCAATAGGATTTTCGTATATATTATTAATTATATTTTCACTAACATCACCTAGATATACATTATGTCTTGACATGACTTTCTTTGTTGTTATATATATATCAATTTATTATTATTATAGAATGTTCTATAGGATCATAATAAATACTTAAATGAGTATTATATCTAACCCATGCCCATATGGGAACGTTTTTATTCAGATATCTTGGGTGAGTGGATCGTATATTTATCGTAGAATCATCATCTACCAGTGATATCCATAATTCCCTAATAGTCAACGAGTTTTTCAAGTTATCGAATAAGGATATAGTAAAGTCTGATCCTTCCTGTTTCATTATCGCATATTCATCCATGTTCGTCGGACTTAAACACACGATATCGGCATTGTATTTTCCACAATCATAATTATGCGATATTTGATTATGTTCCATGCTAAAGGCTAAATTCAATCCATTGGAGTTACAGCAATCCAATATAATAAAAGCTTGTGCGTGCGTACGCGTATCCAGCTTTTTTAGTAACCTAGTTATTAGAACATTAATCATAATACGAGGAAGATCTTCATATAATAAAATATCAGGTATAGATATGATGGCATCTCCGCTTATGGCGTGTCCACTATAATATAAGAATATTTTACGAACATTTGAGTTAATGGAGTGAACTACAGAAAAGACATCCTCTACGGTTTTGGGTATTATTAATGTATGTTGTTTAGACATTATCTCATTAAAATGTAGAAAGTCTTCTCCAATTGTTCCTTCAATAATCAACCTAAGAATATGTTGATTATATGATTCAATTTCGGTAGTATCACATATGAATATTATATCAGTAATTCCGATACGTTTGACATGGCGATATACTCTATATAAATCCAAAAGTATGGCTGGCATGTGATATATTTCTTCACATCCTTTATAATAAAATCCTATCAAAATAGCCGTTCTAGACATTTTATAATATACGTACTTCCTCTTTGCAGATTCACATTTATGACAGTTAATTTGCTCCGTTTTCTATTAGATAATCAACTACTTCTGAATGTCCTTTTCCTGATGCAAATTCAAGTGGTGCACCCCTATCATAATTCACATTCGCTCCTTTTTCTATTAAATATTTTACTACCGGTAACTGTCCCTTTTTCGATGCCCATACAAGTGCTCCTGAATATGCATCATGAGTATCCTCTATTAAAGTTATCAAATATTTCACTAATAGTAAGTGTCCACCTGCTGACGCGCGACTAAGTGCAAAATCATTACAAGAACGAATGTCTGCGTTATACTGCTCTACTAAATATTGTACTATGGATAAGTGTCCGTTGAACGCTGCTGCTCTAACTGCTATGGCAGGATTACAGCAGATATATTGGTTGATTCCTATGAAGGGTCGGGTAAACAATGATGCTCTAACTACAGGATCGCGATTATATTCTTCATTTTTCATTAAATACTTCACTACCGGTAAATATCCTAGTCCTGCTGCTCGGGCACACACATCATTTATACCATATCCATTTTCTATTAATTCTTTGTAGATGTCTTTATATTTTTTATTATTTTTATATTTGCTCAAATCCGAATCATAATTTCTTCGTATTCGTAAGTCCCAAAAATGATCATCATTCAATATCTTTTCAGCTCGTTTATTAGTTAAACACACATTAGTTAAATCTTGGTCACTAAGCTTAAGAAGTATTTCCTTATCAATATCTGTTAATTTTCCAGTAAGAAATATATTATCAGATGAGTTTTCTTCTTCTCTCAATAATTTAAGATAGGATTGCATTACTATATATTTTTATATAGTAAGTAGGGAACAATTTTATAGGTTAGTCATGAACTACTTCTAAATATGACGAGTTATATAACTTAAATATTATATATCGTGTCTCTTCATATAATTATCTAAATATTCCACTACGGAGAAATGTCCGTTAAACGATACCAAGTTAAGACATGTATCATCTATAGCATGAATGTCCGCTCCTTTTTCTAGTAAATATTGTACTACGGACAAATGACCTCCTAGACATGCATATATAAGTGCTTCATTCTCGTCAGCATGACTGCTCGCTCCATTTTCTATTAAATATTTTACTATTGATAAATGCCCGTCTTTAGATGCCCATCTAAGTTTTATGTTATCTATGTCATCTTTAGCATGAATTCTAAGCGTTTCAAGTGCTTCATCATTATTAGCGTGAATATTTGCGCCTCGTTCTAGTAAATATGTGGACATGCGTAAATGTCCACACACTACTGCAAATCTGAGTGCTTTGTCATCATTAGCATGAATATCCGCTCCTTTTTCTATTAAATATTTTACTATGGATTTATATCCACATCTCAATGCCGATATAAGTGCTTCGTTATCATTAGCATGAATATTAGCTCCATTTTCTATTAAATATTTTACAACTGGTAAACCTACACATCTTTCCGATGCTCGTATAAGTGCTCTGTCCTTAACATCTTGATCCACTCCTATTTCTATTAAATATGTTACTAATTCTAAATTTGCCATATCTGATGCGTTTACAAGTGCAAAATTACTCGTAGCATGACTATCTGCCCCCATATCTACTAAATATTGTGTTACAGATAAACGTCCGTTAAAAGCGGCTAATTTGGCTGCTGTATCCTGTATATTATGAATATCTGCTCCGTTTCCTATTAAATACTTCACTATCTGTAAATATCCTAGTTCTGCTGCTCGAATTAATACTGAATTTGGATGATACCCATCTTCTAGTAGTCCTCTGTAGATTTCTTTATATGATTTATATTTCGTGTATTTACTCAAATCCGATCCATATGCTCTCTGTATTCGTAAATTCCAAAAGTTATCATCATTACATAACTTTTCTGCTTGTTTATTAGTTTGACATATATTTGATAAATCTGTATCATTAAGATTCAGAAGTATTTCCTTATCAATATCTGCTGATACTCCAGTAAGAAATATATTATCAGATGAGTTTTCTTCTTCTCTCAATAATTTTAGAGAGGATTTCATTACTATATATTTTTATATAGTAAGTAGGGAACAATTTTATAGGTGAAATACGAAACAGTTCTAAATTAAATATGGTTGTTAATGTAATTATCTAAATATGCAACTACGGAGAAATGTTCGTTTAACGATACCCATTGAAGACATATATCATCTATAGCATGAATGTCCGCTCCTTTTTCTAGTAAATATTTTACTACAGATAAATGTCCTTCTAGAGATGCAGATGTAAGTGCTTCATCATCCCAAACATGAATATATGCTTCGTGTTCGATTAAATATTTCACCACAGGTAAATGACCATACTCCGCGGCCCTTCTAAGTGCTTGATTATTTAAACTATGAATATTGACCCCGTATTCTATTAAATATTTCACTACGGATAACTGTCCGTGTTGTGATGCCCATGTAAGTGCTTCATCCTTATCAGCATGACTGCTTGCTCCGTTTTCTAGTAAATATGTTACTACTGATAAATGTCCGTTTTTTGCCGCCAATCCGAGTGATCGATTAACCATTGCTTCGTTTTCTATTAAATATTCTACTATGGACAAATGTCCTCCATATGCTGCCGAGTCAAGTGGAGATTTATACTGTGAATCAGTACCATTTACATTTGCTCCTGAGTCTATTAAATACTTCACTACTGGTAAATATCCTAACAGAGATGCTTGTATCAATACTTTATTTATATCATATCCCAATTTTATTAGTTCTTTGTATATTTCTTTATATTTCATACCATTTATATATTTACTCAGATCCGATCCATAGCTCCGCTGTATTCTTAAATTCCAAAACTGATCATCATTGCATATCTTTTCAGCTCGTTTATTAGTTGAACATACATTATCTAAATCTTTATCATCAAGATTAAGTAGTATTTCCTTATCGATATCTGCTACTCCGGTAAGAAATATGTTATCCGATGAGTCATCATCTTCATTATCAAGTCGTGATACTAAACCTGAAGGATCACGTTCTGTCAATAATTCGATAGAGGTGTTCATTACTATATTTTTTATATAGTAAGTAGGGAACAATTTTATAGGTTAATTACGAAACTGTTCTAAATTAAATATCATTTATCTTCATATAATTATCTAAATATTCCACTACGGATAAATGTTCGTTAAACGATACCAATTCAAGACATATATCATCTATAGCATGAATGTCCGCTCCTTTTTCTAGTAAATATTCTACTATAGATAAATGTCCTCCTAAGGATGCATATATAAGTGCTTCATCATCCCAAGCATTAATATTTGCTCCGTTTTCTAGTAAATATTTCACAACAGGTAAATGACCACACTCCGCGGCCCTTCTAAGTGCTTGATCATTTACACTATGTATATCTACTCCGTTTTCTATTAAATATATCACTACTGGTAAATGTCCTCCTGTTGCTGCCCATATAAGTGCTAACTCATACTCACCATGAACGTCGTCTACTCCGTTTTCTAGTAAATATGTTACTACCCACAGGTGTCCGTTTTTTGCCGCCAATCCGAGTGATCGATATGTTTCTGCTTCTTTTTCTATTAAATATTCTACTATGGATAAATGTCCACCATATGCTGCTGATTCAAGTGGAGATTTATACTTTGAATCATTACCATTTACATCTGCTCCTGCATCTATTAAATACTTCACTACTGGTAAATATCCTAACAGAGATGCTTGAATTAATACTTTATTTATATCATATCCTATTTTTACTAGTTCTGTATATATTTCTTTATATTTCTTACCATTTTTATATTTACTCAGATCCGATTGATACCTTCGTTGTATCAGTAAATCCCAAAAATGATCATCATTACATATCTTTTCAGCTTGTTTATTAGTTAAACATATATTAGCTAAATCTTCGTCACTAAGCTTAAGGAGTATTTCTTTATCAATATCTGCTGATACTCCAGTAAGAAATATTATATTGGAGTTATTCATATGAATTAAGATTATAGTTTTTCTACGTCATAACTTTATCATAAAAAATGTAAGATTACGTGTTCATTAGTATTTTTATATAGTAAATCGAGGACAATTTTATAGGTTAATTATGAACCTGGTATTACATAATTATAGATCATATATCCTACTTGGATATATAATTTTTTATATAGAATGTGTCTTCATATAATTAAGTAGATATTTTATCATTCCAATGTCTCCTCTTTGAACAGTTTCAAGTGCTTCATCATTATTAGCGTGAATATTTGCTCCGTGTTCTAGTAAATATGTGAATAAGCGTAAATGTCCAAACGTCGCTGCCAATCTAAGTGATTTGTCATCTAGAGAATGAATATCCGCGCTATGCTCAATTAAATATTTTACTACGGATAAATGACCATTACACGATGCCCATATAAGTGTGTGACCATTACGTCCATTAGCGTCGGTTCCTTGTTCTACTAGATGTTGTACTACTGGTAAATATCCTAATTTTGATGCTTCAATCAATACTTTATTTATATCATCTCCAAAGTATGTTAAGTCTTTATATATTTCTTTATATGTCTTATCATTCATATATTTACTCAAATCCGATCCATACATTCGTTGTATTCGTAAATTCCAAAATTGATCGTCATCGCATATCTTTTCAGCTTGTTTATTAGTTCGGCACACATTGGTTAAATCTGTATTATTGAGATTAAGGAGTTTTTCTTTATTATATATTTTATCAATATCATTAGGGGAAGTCTCCATATTATAGTTTTATATAGGGTTAACCGTATCAATTGTTTTGTACCTACAGTTATGTCAGATTTTCCTGACATAATATTTACATTTCAATAATCCGGACGATTAGATCTCGCTATTCCATATCCAGCTATTCCACCAATTGCTAATCCACCCAATAATAGAGCTAATCCTAATCCAAATTGGTTTCTAAGTATTTGACGGGATACCAATACCAATCTGTTCTCATTTACAAATGCATCAACATCAAAATGTGGACGATCGGTATCGTTAAGCATATAGTTAATGACAGACCTGCCGCGTTGTCTATATGCATCAACTACATATCTATGATGGGGGTCACCGTGAATAATAGGTATATGTGGTAGTAATACTTCTCCTGCATTAATATCTTCTCCCGGTACATTCGTTATGATAGACTGCGCAAACGGCGCATGTTGATGATCAATATCATAAATAATTATAGTAAACAGCTCGCCTTGATTTGGAGCATATTGTAGTACGGTAAACACATCAGCATGATTATTATTCGCGGTTTTATTGTGTAAATTACTAGCACTATTGCGACGACGGATACCTCTTCTAGCGGCCATTATAAAAGTTCTATCCTTTTATATATTATCATAAAGTAGAACTGATATATTAAAAATGAAAATCCGCAGTGGAGCTCCGATTGATCCTACTAAAATAACCAAAACTATACCAGATATAGATAACTTGCGAAGAGCATTGATTCAGGTAGGTAATATTGAACCTAAAGCGAATATTAGAGAAGCAAAAGAAGATCGTAGATATGTACAGAAGCATTGGGAACACACGGATGACAATGTTCCCTCATGTTTAGAAACTTTAGTTGATATGTGTAAAGAAGAAGTTGATGATCCTACGGGATATCGAGTATACTATGGATCTTATATGAGAAAAGCCATGACTAGATTACCGCCCCCTACAGTAGATACAATATCGAGATTTATATTTAATGTAGGATCTGAAGACAAATATGTCTTCGATTCTGATGTACCAGCTCTAAATAATCTACCATCTTTTGCAGAATTAGTTAAACGAAAAGTAGGTGTAAACATACCTGATAGAGATATTGTTATGAAGGCTGATCAGATGCTACAATTAGGTCCTGCTATTACGACTAATTATATTATATATGTTTCTCCAGATCCTAAGATTGAACGCCCCCCAACTATCAATGTAGCTAGTAGAACGATGAATAAACGGCAATATTCATTGAGAGTTGCTAAATATCATCGCATTTGTGTATTAATTGATCTATTAGGCGATGAAGAGCAAGTTAGGAATGCCTCCCGACAGGCAGAAGAAGCGGTAAATAACATTAGACCAGAAGATATACAAAGAATAACTGCAAGTATAAGAAATCCAAAAGGGGAATCAGAGGGAGAACGGTTGAGTAAGAAGGAAGAAAATGAACTTAGAAATATAATGCAAACGGTAACTAATAAATAATATTGTTACTAAATTGAAGTGTAAACATGTGTATTAAAATGGCTTCAAAACTAGGGTTTTATCTATTGAATAGTGATTTTTCAATTTCACTAATAAATCATATACTCGGTTGCCATCATGTAAACTTATCAAAAACCGTAGCTTTATCTAAGTTTTTGCATGTAGCAGTTACACTTGATAATGGTAAGGAAACCGAGGACAATTTAGTTATAATAGATTCTAGGTTAGCAGATACTTTAACAGATAGTATATTACCAAATTTGAAGCCACATCCTCTGGATAAATATGCACCATATATAAATAATAAAGGTTATAGAAATATTGGAAATATTGGAATAGATTTGAATATAACGATACCTAAAATAATAAAGTTGGGTCAAGCTCAGATAGTAATGCTGTCTATAATTACACGATTACTGCAGGCAGGTATTTTAAATGAAAAATCGTATAGTCTCATATGGGGAGATACATCTCGTATAGCCGATAAACATAATGGGTCTGTGAAGATAAAACTATCTAATAGTGTAGAGTATTTAGATCTGTGTAAAATTCGACTATATATAGCACACTGTATGTGGCCGAATGGAACTAGTATTACATGTGATTGGAAAACATATAATCCAGCAGAACAATATGTTATATTAAGAAAAGATAAAGTATAACTGATATATCAGTTATAATATTTACCAATATTTACGAATATTTACCAATATAACCAATATTCTTTCTTACTAATGCAATATAGAGCATGGCCTTGTAGAGTAACACGATCACCATATTTACCATTAAACGGAGATATCATATGATACCATTTACCATGGTGAACATAACAATTTCCGAGCTTATATGGGATATATTGTGTAGGAGCATCTCTCAAAGTCCACCATAATGGAATTCCTGGTTTAATTGCTTCTGGTCCGCGTTGTATAATATATAAACCGCATTGTTCTGGAGTTGTTATAGGGATAGTGAATGATATGGTTTTTGTCCAGTCAAACTGTTCATTATCCGGCCAAGGTACTCGTTTCTCCTGTTGATCAGTGTGAAGGCTGGCAACATGGTAACCTTTGCCTAGCCAAGAATCTGCATCAAAAATATGAAATCCAGGTACACCTATTGGTAAATTATATTTTAGATATGGATATACGCATTTACATTTCAATCGATGTGTTAGATGGGTAGCCAGTTGGTCATATATATCATATCGATTTAGCATATATGTATTTGATTGAGATATTTTATCTGAGCATGGTGAATCGATATATGCAGCCATACCTACTGTACCTAAGGTTGAATTTACCCATCGGATTTTATCATTGTTAATTAAATTATGTAATCTACAAGTTTCGGTGTTATTTATGAATGAGCTTTCTATTTCATCACACCAATTATGCGTGGTCTCCCATTTCATTAACATACCAGGAAAGTGTATACTAATATAATATAATAGTATCACTGATATAATTATAATTATAATTATCAGAACTAGTAATATAATTACTCCACATAATTTCATACCTTTTTTATGATGTATACATAGAAACCAAACATCACTATAAAAGATTGATGGGAAAATATATTCGAAATACACAAACTGTAGTTAGTATTATATGGTCCATTATAATTTTAGTAATAGTAATACTAGTTATATATTTTACATGGAAAAAACATAATAAAGATAAACAACATAACAGACTTAGAGTAGCGATTAAATCTGAAAAATATAATAGCATAGACGAAGAAACCACCATGATACAATATCCAGAATATGATTTGAAGAAGAATATGCATCCAAAATATGTAATACAAAGTGATAATAAAAAAGAAGACGTCGATCTCTTTGGATATAAAGATTTACTAGATAATGTGCAGAACGACGAGTTTATACGCGGTTATGTTGAATCATTACGGAAAGCGTTAAAGGATAAGAGAAAAATATATAAGAATTTAATGGAGAAGTCGGTGCACGCATATAATGTAGAGAAAGCAAAAGAAGTAAATGAAAATAATTCGTTAGTACTACCGATATTGAAAGCTGAGTATATTGAATTTCCGATAATATTAAGTGCTATTAATAACCGATTGAAGCGACTAAATACAACTAATATGAGAGATGAGTTTGAGAAAATGCTTTGGCATAAAAAATATGGTCTAGAAACAATCATAGGAAGAGAAGATATTAAAAACTTCATTGCTGAAGAAGTTTTCGCTTTCTATCGGGACCCCAAACCTTCATATACAACTATTCGTAATTTTTCTGTAATAGGTGGTACCGGCATAGGTAAAAATAAAATAGGTGAAGCTATGGCCTATGCTTATTGTAAATCCGGTATTTTGGCCCGAAATAAGTTTACTATAATGAATGCGCATGATTTAGTTAGTCAATTTGTATCAGGGACAGCACATTTAACACATTCGAGATTAGTGGCACATTTAGAAGGGATGATACTAATAGATGAAGCCTATCAACTAACAACGCCTAATATGTATGGAACGGCCGATCATGGAAAAGAAGCAATCACAGCCATAGTAGGATTTATAACTAAGTATACGGGGTTAAGTAGAATAGGTGCACTGGGATATCTTGAACCCATGGAAAAACAATTTTATGGTGCGAATGAGGGAATGAAGAGACGGTTTCCGAATAAAATTATACTTAAGGAATATGATACTGAGCAGCTTACTAAAATTTTGATTAGATTGATATCTGAAAGTAGTGATATATATTTATCTGATAGTGAAGCTAATGCTATATATGGAATGATGTCTTCATCGACGCATAATAATCCTAATATATTTCCCACTCAAGCCGGCGATATGCATAATTTAGCCTCTACTATATGCCAAACTGTATCTACTATTAGGAATAAACGATGGATAGATGGTGACAGTAAAAATAATATACATATAATATTGATAGGATTTAATAGATATCTTTCTAATATACACCAACCTATCCTCGATTTGAACTAAATACTAAAAATTTTTAGTATTTGTCTCATAATAGACATATATTTATAGGTACTCTTACTAATCTATACCCATTTACCTCTCCACCATTCTGCAAAATGTCATATTCACTACCTCTGAATGTTAGTTTAAGTGATTTTATAGTTGTATATATTCCTACTACTTGTTGCTTACTTATAATTACCATTATGGTTTTATCTCTTATATTCCTATCGAAATCTGGAAATAACCTTCCTGTATGTGTTTTCTCATTTGGAGTATCCGTGTTATCTATATCTGGAACTGTATCCGCTTTCTCCACTTTTTCCTCTTTCTTCACTTTCTTTACTTTCTCCACGTTCTCTGCTTTCTCCAC
>SDBV01008375.1_pt1 | contig 13969 bp, 8 predicted proteins | sample 2277081 | NCBI WGS metagenome assembly SDBV01 (sample SAMN10402039, study PRJNA504765) | marine sediment metagenome | isolation source: marine sediment core GS10_PC15, 223 cmbsf | place: Arctic Ocean: Southern Knipovich Ridge | collected 2010 | reverse complement strand
GACATCGAAGGGTTCTTTTTCGTCGCCATGCCGCCGCCCCCGCCCGGGAAAGGTGGTTAGCGCCTTCTCGACGGCGATCTTCCCATTCTCGGCCAGCGTAACATCAGCACCCGCCTTTCTCAACAGGAAGGAAATCAGCCGCTGATTATCGATACCGTCCTCGACGATCTCCTTCAGGGCCTTGCCGGTGCGGATCGTGGCCGTCGGCGGACCGGCCGGAGTCGGCTGCCCGCCGCTTTCCGGAAGACAGCGCTGCCGCTGGAGATCCTCCAGTTCGTTGAGACTCTTCTCCAGCAGATCCTTGACCTCTGAGATCGTGCGAAAAGATCCGGAGCGTTCCAGCGACGTCCGCACGTGCAGCCGCAACTCGTGATAGGGCAAGGGTTTCGCCAGATACGCCACCACCGGCGATTGAATCGAGCTGACCGCCGTGGCGACGGAAGGATGTCTCCCTGGATCGGGGGTATTTTGCCCTGCGGAGCGGTCTAGTACAATCATCGACACGCTGAGCTTCGGTGCCCCGTTACCTCCAGGAACGGCAGAACATTGGAGGCACACGCCATGCCACTTCGCTCGATCAACATCAAGATGCGCCTCAAACGCGCAGCGGAGGGGAGGGCGCTCCGGCAGAGCCTCTGGCTGACCCATTCCGTGGTGAATTGCGCGGTGGCGGAGATCGAGCGTGTTCTCCTACTATGCCGCGGCCGGGGCTACTGGACCGGCGACGACGAACCTGTTTCCGCCGAGACCGTGCAACAGCAGGCGTTGGCTTTTGCCCGCGAGACCCAGGCACGGAACGGGCAGCCGGGGATTGGCGGAGACGCGGAGATCCTGGCAGCTCTACGCGGACTCTATGAGGCGATTGTCCCATCAGTCAATCGGGACGAGCAAGGCAGACCTCTGGAGGGCAATGCACAGGCAGCCGGTGGATTCGCTGGTCCAATGATGGACGCCGAAAGCGAGGGGTTTCAGAGTGTGTTCGACAAGATCCTGGAGCCCCTGCCAAGTTGGGTCGCCAAGATGACGGGGGGGACCCGAGGATGGGAACAGGAATCCGTCCAATGGCTCAAGTCTCCCGAATCCGAGCGGCTTCAACACGCGTCAGGAAGCCCTCCCGCCTGGGTGCGAAGGCTTCGTACTGGGGAACCCTGGCAAGAGGCGTTCGTGCAGGATCAGGAGAACAAGCGGAAGGAAGTCAAGGGTGTGCCGTCTCTGATCCAGCGGCTCAAGAAAGAACTCGGCCTGTTGCCTCTGATGAGACCGCCGATCACTTTGCAGTTCGAGGACAAGCGGTCCGGCCTGACACCGTGGGATAGGCTGACTTTGCGACTGGCAGTAGCCCACTTGCTGTCCTGGGAGAGCTGGAACCACCGTGCCGCAGATGAGCACGGCCGAGTCACGGAACGCTTGGCCAGACTGGAAACAGAGGCGGCTCCTTTAGCCTCTTTGATCGAGGGGCTGCGCGAATACGAGAAGATACGGCACGAGGAGCTGAAGCGGGTTGCCCAGGCAAACGATGAGAACCCCTTCCGGATTGGCGCGCGGGGTGTTCGCGGTTGGGACCGGGTGCGTGAGGCATGGCTGGGGGCGACAGATGATACGAAGGAAGGTAGGTTCACCTCCGTAGCGGCCCTGCAAACCAAGCTGGGGGGAAGATTCGGCGACCCGGACCTGTTCCGCTGGCTCGCCGAGGAGGGACGTGAACACCTGTGGGGAGAGCACGATCCGTTGCCCATACTGGCGCGACTCAACGCATTAAGTCGATTGCTGAGGCGCAAGAAGGACCATGCGATATACACTGCTCCCGATGCCCGCCTCCATCCAAGGTGGACGGCTTACGAAGCGCCGGGCGGTGGCAATCTCCGGAATTACTCGTTTGAGATTTCCGGAAACGACCTTGCGCTGCGCCTGCCGTTGCTGCGTCGGGTCGAATCGGGTCTGGAAGAGGACTCGCAGCGAGCAGAGATTGCGCTCGCGCCTTCGGGGCAGTTTCAGTCGGCGTCTTGGAAAGGCGATGGCAAACCAAACAGACATCTAACCTACTACTCCGCCCACGAACAATTCTCCGCAGAACTGGGTGGGGCTGAGATCCTGTATCGCCGCCGGCACCTGGAGAATCGGAAGGTGAAAGAACTGGAGCAGGGCGACATCGGACCCGTTTGGCTCAAGCTCGTCCTCGACGTTCAGCCAAATGCGCCGGAGGGATGGTTTACTCCGAGAGGTCGCGTTGTCACGCCGCCGACCGTGCATCACTTCAACACAGCACTGGTCAACAGAAGCAAGCACGCCCCCGACTTGGTGCCGGGGCTCCGCGTTCTCGCTGTCGACCTAGGGGTGCGCACATTCGCTGCGTGTTCTGTCTTTGAATTGGTTCAGGGTGAGCCTGGCAATGGCATGGCTTTCCTGGCAGATCAAGAACGCGACCTGTGGGCCCGCCATGAGCGGTCCTTCCTCTTGCCGTTGCCGGGCGAAGCGGTAGATAGTCAATTGCTGGCGGCGCGAAGAGCCGCATACAATCAACTCGGGTTGTTGCGAAGAGATCTCGGCCGGCTCAAGGGAATCCTGCGGTTGTCTGTTAAGGAGACGGCGGAGAACCGTTGTGGCTCTCTGGAAGAACTACTCGCAAGTCTAGAAGACGAATGGAACCGGGGGAACGCACCCGCGATAGATGTAGCGGCCCTCCTGTCTGCGAAGGGGTGTCTCGAAATGCCTCAACCAGCCTGGGAAGCAGCTATTGCGGGGACATATCAGGCGGCAGAGCGAGAGCTGGGCAACCGAGTACGAGACTGGCGCAGGACGACCCGCCCGCGTACAACAGGCGAGGATGACCGCCGGCAGCGACGCGGCTACTCTGGCGGGAAGTCAGCGTGGGCCGTGGAGTACCTGGATCAGGTACGCCGGTTGCTCCAAGGATGGAGCCTGCACGGCCGAAGTTATGCTCAGATCAGACGGCTCGACCGGGAGAAGATGGGTACCTTCGCGGCCGGTCTGCTGGATCACATCAACGCGCTGAAGCAGGACCGTGTAAAGACCGGAAGCGACCTAATCGTGCAAGCTGCCCGTGGCTACCTGCCTACCGGCAAGAAAGGGTGGATCAAGCAGTATGAGCCCTGCCGACTGATCTTGTTCGAGGATCTTGCACGATACCGCTTCCGAACAGACCGTCCCCGCCGGGAAAACGCCCGGCTGATGCGCTGGAACCATCGCCAGATCCTCACCGAGACCGAGCTACAGGCCGAGATCTTCGGGCTGCTGATCGGCACGACCGGTGCAGGATTCAGCAGCCGCTTCCACGCGCGCAGCGGCGCACCCGGATGCCGGACACGGCTCCTCACAGCAGAGGACCTGCGTTCGCCGACCTTGGCCAAGCAACTGGAGTTGCTGGCCGAAACACAGGGGATCGACCCCAAGTGCTTTCGACCCGGCATGCAGATCCCTTGGGACTCCGGCGCGGATTTTGTGACGTTGGACAGCGAGGGCAAGCTGGTACAAATCCACGCCGACGTGAACGCAGCCCAGAACCTCCAGCGCCGCTTCTGGACTCGCTTCCGCGACGCTTATCGGATCAGCGCGGTCGAGATCAAGCAGGACGGGCGGACCTCGTGGTATCCCGATCGCGAAGGGGTGCGTTTGCGAGGGGCGCTTTCAACAATCGTTGGCGGAGACGGCTATGCACGACTGGTGGCAGCCGACGATGACGACGGCTTTGTGCTCGAAAAAGTAACCAGACCGCATTGGCGGAGAGCCGCCGGCGCACAAGCCGAATCCGGCGATGATGTGGGCCTGGACGAGGTCGCTCTTGAGATGGCCGAGGCCATGGATACGGACTTGGAGCGAGGCGAAGGCCGGCTGGTCTTCTTTCGGGACCCTTCCGGCTCCGTAATTCGCGCCGATCGCTGGTACCAGGCCAAGGCGTTCTGGGGCCAGGTCCGATCCCGAGTAACCCGGGCGCTCGGGTTGCGAAGGCCTGGGGCCTCCTCTTGACAGCAACAGCCCGATCAGTACACTGATTCTCGGAGTCTACAGGGCTTCAGCAGCCGGGGGAAGTGCCGCGGTCAGATCCCTTCAAAGTCTGGCCAACCCCTGGAGCAGTTCTTTGTCGTTTCTGTACGCTGTTTGGCAATTGGCGATTTGGCCCGCAAGAATGCCGCCTCGGCCATTCGAGTGGTCCGGTGACGCGAAAACCCCCGGGACCTCTCGAATCCCTTCCGTGGCAAGCACTTATAGGGAAACTCGGCCAGCAAACTGGGCATTTTCGGGGCGACGTGATGACGGGTTTTTGCCACCTCTCGAAAAGCGTGCCGCAAAGTGTTGCCCTGTGGGGGTTTAGGAAGCCCGCCGTCGACATCGCTGAAACGATGAGGAAGTGCTGGCACGAGGTGATGATCCTGATGCTCGGGCGTGTTGACGGCGAGGTCGACATCGCTGAAACGATGAGGAAGTGCTGGCACGTCTTTGTCATCGTGGCATCACCTACGTTTTACCGCGTCGACATCGCTGAAACGATGAGGAAGTGCTGGCACCTGTCCCCTGGGTCACAGCTATGTGTTAGCTGGCAAGGTCGACATCGCTGAAACGATGAGGAAGTGCTGGCACGCCAACTCCAGCAACACGCTATCCAGGGCGTCCACGGGTCGACATCGCTGAAACGATGAGGAAGTGCTGGCACAGCTTGATCCGTTTCGGCCACTGCCAGGGCACGTTCGTCGACATCGCTGAAACGATGAGGAAGTGCTGGCACCTTCTCCGCGCCTCTGCGCCTCTGCGCCTCTGCGCGCGATCCGCGTCGACATCGCTGAAACGATGAGGAAGTGCTGGCACCCAGTCCGCGTCGTCTACTCCGACGATTTGGACTTTCTCGTCGACATCGCTGAAACGATGAGGAAGTGCTGGCGCCACGCCCGCGCTTTGCAGTGGCGGCGTGGCCTGCTGCGTCAGCGCGTCGATCACGTGTATCGGGCCATCACGTAATCGACCAGCCGTGGCGACAGACGGTTCAGCCAGTAGAAGAGTTTGCCCCAACCGTAGGGGATTATCTCGCGCCGCCCGCGGCGGATTGCCCGAACCGTCTTACGCGCCACCGCGGCGGCCGTAACGGGCGCGTGTTCGGGCCACGAGGGTTCGCCCGTGTGCTGAATCACGTTGTCGGAGAACTCCGTTTCGGTCGTGCCCGGGCTGACCACCAACACGTCGATCCGGTGGATGGAGAACTCGGCGCGGATCGATTCGCTGAAGCCGCGGATGGCGAACTTGCTGGCGCAATACTCGCTGCTGTGGGGCACTCCGTGATGTCCCAGAATCGAGCCGATGTTGACCACCATCGGGTTGGTGCCCAGCTTCAGCAGCGGCAGGGCCAGCCGGGTCATTTCGACCAGGGCAAAGAAGTTCACCTCCATCAGCCGCCGCATACGCTGGGGGTCGGCATGCTCGAACAGCCCCATGGCCCCCACGCCCGCATTGTTGACCAGCACGTCCAGTCCACCGAAGCTGGATTGGGCCGACTCGACGGCGAGTTGGCGGGTTGCCCCATCGGTGACGTCGCCGGCCACCACCTCCACGCGGCCGCCGCTGGCGTGGATCTCGTCGGCCAACTCGCGAAGTCGCTCTTCTCTGCGGGCGACGACCACCAGTTCGGCCCCACCGCGGGCAAGTTCCAGCGCGATTTCGCGGCCGATGCCGCTGGAGGCGCCGGTGACGATAGCTCGGCTCCCTCGGATCTCGCGTTTGGACATCGAATAAATCTCTTCCGTAAGAAAGGGCGCCGGAAGGCCGCCCTGCCCACCTCACGCCACGTCCTCGATGGTCTTCGAGGTCGGAGCCTTACCCCCGTTGGCCCCCTTGCCCCCGTTGACCCCCTTACCCCCGTTGGCCCCCTTGCCCCCGTTGGCCCTGTGACGCCGGATCACGATCCCGTCCTCTTCAATCCGTCCCAGGTAGCGTTGCGGGATGCGGCAGTGGACGATCGCGCGGGTGTCGTGGTATTTCTTCGAGAGGACCTCGCCGTGGGCTTCCAAGTACGCCATCAGGCGGCCGTTCTCCACGCCCATCTCGACGTCCACGTCCAGGAAGCTGCGGCTGAGCGCGTCGCTGACCGCAGTGGCCAACTGCGACAGGCCTCGGCCGGTCCGGGCGCTAATCGTCACTGCGTTGGGATAGAGATTCAATAACCCCGGCAGGCGGGTGCGATCCGGCATGGCGTCGATCTTGTTTATCACCAACAGCGTGTCCTTCTGTCGGATGCCGATTTCTTCCAGCACGTTATAGGCCGCGGCTATCTGATCGTAAACCGCCGCGTTTCCGCCGTCGGCCACGTGCAACAGCAGGTTCGCCTGCCGCGATTCTTCCAGCGTGGCCTTGAAGCTGGCAACCAGATGGTGCGGCAAGTCGCGGATAAACCCGACCGTGTCGCTCAGCAGCACGGGGCCCCAACCCGGCAACTGCCATTGCCGGGTGCGCGTGTCGAGCGTGGCAAACAGCGCATCCTGTACGAATACGTCGGCCCCGGTGAGCGTGTTCAACAGCGTGCTCTTGCCGGCGTTGGTGTAGCCCACCAGCGAAACGGTCATCAGTTCGCTTCGGGCGGCCACTTCGCGCTGCTTGCGGCGCTCGATCAGGTGCAGTTCCCGCCGCAAATCGCGGATCCGTTTCTCCACCAACCGGCGGTCTTCCTCCAACTGCATTTCACCTGGCCCCCGCAGACCAACCCCCTTCTTCTGCCGCGAGAGGTGAGTCCACATCCGCTTCAGGCGCGGCATGGCATATTCCAATTGGGCCAGTTCCACGGCGAGTCGGGCCTGGTGCGTACGCGCCCGTCTGGCAAAGATGTGCAGGATCAGTTCGGTGCGATCGAGCACCTTCAGGGCGGTGGCCTTTTCGAGGTTCCGCGTCTGCGCGGGGCTGAGATCGTTGTCGAAGATGATCACGTCGGCCCCGGCCACGGCGGCCAGGTTCGTAAGCTCGTCGACCTTCCCTTTGCCCAGATAGGTGGCCGCCACCGGCGTATTGCGGCGCTGGGTCAATTGGCCAGCCACCCGCACGCCGGCCGTGGTGGCCAGCCCCTCCAACTCCTTCAGCGGAGGTTCGTCAAAATGTCGATCAGGCAGCAGGACGCCGACCAGCACGGCCGCCTCGCTGGCGACGCCGTCGGCGCGGTCAGTTTCGTACACGGCGGATTGTTTCCTCCTGGGATCTGACGACACTCCCCCTCTCTTATTATTGTATCCGATCGCGGCCGAAAACGCCTCCCCAGTCGGCGATTCCGTGCGTGGGAGGGTGTTTCTGACGGTTTAGTCTCCCTGAGGTGGAGAGCCCCCCGGCGGCAGACAGGTTCGCGACTCTCGAGCAATAGTCGGCAGCAGCTTGCGGCAGGGCTTCAGAATCTGCTTATCGCCCCCCCCGCAAGGCTGGATTTGCCGGGCGGTACTTCGGTTTCCGTCGGGACTCGAAGGCGGCGACGTCAGAGGCGGTGGAGCCGAATGCCACGGGCGGCGCGTTTCAGAAACGGCATACTGCGCACCACCTTGGGGATTGGGATTTCCCCACTGCGCACGTGATTGGCCATCACGCTCTACTTGTTCACGTCGATCCGTTCTTTGCCCATCATCGGCCGCAGCACCTCGGGGATCAGCACCGAGCCGTCGGCCTGCTGGTGGTTCTCCAGCACCGCGATCACGGCCCGGCTGATGGCGACGGCGGTGCCGTTTAGCGTGTGAACGAACCTGGTGCCCTTCTCGCCCTTGACCTTATAGCGGACGTTCAGCCGCCGGGCCTGGTAGTCGGTGCAGTTCGAGGCGCTGGTGATCTCGCCGAACTGATCTCGGCCGGGCATCCAGGCCTCGAGGTCGAACTTTCGATAGGCCGGTCCGCCCAGGTCGCCGGTGGCCGTGTCGACCACCCGATAGGGAACGCCCAGGCCGTCGAACAACCGGCATTCCACGCCGCGAAGCTGCTCCAACATCGCGTCGCTATCCTCCGGCACCGTGAAGGCGAACATCTCGACCTTGGTGAACTGGTGCACGCGATAGAGTCCGCGGGCGGCCCGGCCGTGGGCCCCGGCCTCGGTGCGGAAGCAGTGGCTGATGCCGCAGATCTTGATCGGCAGTTGTTCGGCGTCGAGGGTCTGTCCGGCCAGCAGGCCGCCGAGGGTGATCTCGGCGGTGGCCACCAGGCTCAGGTCGGTGTTTTCGATGCTGTAGATCTGGGTTTCGGGGCCGCGGGGAATGAAGCCGATGCCCTCCAGGATTTCGTTACGGGCCAGATCGGGGGTGGTGGTCAGCGTGAAGCCTTCGGCCAGCAGGATTTCCAGGGCGTAGCGTTGCAGGGCCAGGTCCAGCAGCACCAGGTCGTTGCGGAGGAAATAGAACCCGTGGCCGGCCACCCGGGCGCCGCCCTCGAAGTCGATCAGGTCGAGCTTTTCGGCCAACTCGACGTGATCCAGGGGCTTGAAGTCGAACTCCGGCCGCGGGGTTTTGCCCTGGAAGAGTTCCCGGTTGGCCGCATCGTCGGCGCCGACGGGTGCGTCGGGGTGGGAGAGATTGGGGATGGAGCGGTGCAGCGCGTCGAGCTCTTCGGTAATGTCGAGCTGTTCGCGAGTTTCGGCGATCAACTCGCGGAGCCGGCGTCCTTCCGATTTCAGGGCCTCGCGCTGAGCATCATCTTGGGCCTTTGCGATTGACTTGGAGACTTCGTTGGCCTTGCGATTGAGCTCTTCGATCCTGACCTGCTTGGCCTTGCGCGAGTGTTCCAGCACCACGAAACGATTGACGTCGACGTTGACGCCCCGGTTCGTGCAGTTCTGTTTGACCAGTTCCGGGTTTTCGAGGATGAATTTGCGATCGAGCATGGTCGGCGGCGGTGGTTGGTGTTCGGTGCTCAGTTGGCCGTCGTGTCGGCGGCAGTTACCAGGGGGGGCTTCAGTCTGCGATTTTGCCGAGTTCTTCCCACAGTTGCGCGCTGGCCTTGATGCCCCGATGGAAATCGGCCAGCGAGAGTTTTTCGTTGGGGCTATGGGTGTTATCGTCGTCCTGTCCCCAACCTAGCAGTAGGGTATCGACTTTCAGCGCATCGTGGAAGCTGCCCACGATGGGGATCGAGCCGCCCTCGCGGGTGAAGACCGGCCGGCGCCCGAAGGCATGCTCGATCGCCCGGGCGGCCGCCTCGACGTAGGGGCTGTCCAAGGGGATCAGCACTCCGGGAGAGCCGTGCAGGGCGTCGAGTTGCCACTTGATTCCGGGGGGACATAACTCGTCCAGCCGGCGGTTCAATCCGGCGGTGATCTTCTGGGGGTCCTGGTCGGGGACCAGGCGGAAGCTGAGCTTGGCGACGGCGGTGGCCGGGATAATGGTCTTGGCCCCTTGGCCCTGGTAGCCGCTGGAGAGCCCGTTCAGGTCGAAGGTGGGCCGGGTCCAACGACGTTGCAGGATAGTGTAACCCGACTCACCGGTGGCGGCTTCCACGCCGATCTGCCGCAGATAGATCTGCTCGTCGAAGTCCAGGGAGGCCAGTTCCTTGCACTCGCGGTCTGAGAGTGGCCGGACGTCGTCGTAGAAGCCGGGGATCCTGACCTTGCCCTGGTCGTCGATCAGGCCGGCCAGCATCCCCGCCAGGGCGTTGGCCGGATTGGTGACCGACCCGCCGAACGATCCGGAGTGGAGGTCGCGGTCGGGTCCGGTGAGCCTCAACTCGTAGCAGGCGATGCCCCGCAGCCCGTAGGTGATCGCCGGTTGCCCCGGGGCGAACTGCGATCCGTCGCTGATCACAACGCAATCGCACTCCAGCCGGGAAGCATTCTGGGCGATGAACTGCTCGAGGCCCTCGCTGCCGACCTCCTCTTCGCCCTCGATGAGGAACTTCAGGTTCAGGGGCAGCCGCCCCCGGGTCTGGATCCATGCCTGGGCGCTCTTCACATGGGTGAGCATCTGGCCCTTGTCGTCGGTGGCGCCGCGGGCGTAGAGGTTTCCGTCGCGTCGGGTGGGCTCGAAGGGTGGCGAGATCCACTGGTCCAGCGGGTCGGCCGGCTGGACGTCGTAGTGTCCGTAGACCAGGACCGTTGGGACGCCGGGCAGCGGCGTTGACTCGGCGTAGACCAGCGGGTGGCCGGTGGTGGGGATTACCTCGGTGGCGAACTCGAGTTGGAGGAACTGGCCGGCCACCCAGTCGGCCGCCCGGCGGACGTCGTCCCGGTGTCGCGGATCGGCGCTGATGCTGGGGATGCGGAGCAACTGGCAGAGCTCCTCCTCGAAGCGATCGGCCTCGGACTGAAGGTATCGGTCGATGCTGGACATGGCAGAGAACCTCTTTGGGGTCGTTGATCCGCGAAATGACCTGTTTAGCCGGGCCGCTAGGCCCGTTGAAAAAGTTGGATTCCCAGGATCTGGGTGGCACTGCCGGCTTGTCCAGCAGTGTTTTTCCCGGGGACCGCGCTCCGCACTGCTGGGCACCCCAGCAGTGCCACCCTTCCTCAACGGGCTGCTAGGCGAATCGGAAAACGTACAATATAATGGTCTGCGCCGGATTCGGCCACTGGGGGTTGAGCGGGTTTCCAACCGCGGTCACAGGAGGGGCTGGAATGACGGACGATGCGGCTATCGAAGTCGCCGAGCCGCTGCGGGAGACGGTTCGCCGGCGGCGGCGTCAAAGCCAGCGACCCAAGCGGCAGCCCCGGTTCCACGTCGTGCTCTGGAACGACCAGGACCACACCTACGCCTACGTGATCGTGATGCTGATGGAGCTGTTCGGCCACCCGGCCGAGAAAGGTTATCAGTTGGCCAAGGAGGTCGACACTCAGGGCCGGGCCATGGTGCTCACCACGACTCGGGAGCATGCGGAATTGAAACGCGATCAGATCCACGCTTACGGCAAGGACGGTCTGATCGACGGGTGCCAGGGCTCGATGTGGGCCACGATCGAGGCGACGGAAAGTGAATGATGAATGGCCACCCGCCATCTGCTGCATTCTGGAACCCTCGATCATGGTCGATCGTTCATAGTTGGCTGGTCCCGACCATGGCAGCGAAGTTCTCCTGCGAAGAGACCTTCACGATTCCGGCTCGGCGTCTTTTTGTCCTCGCGGGCGAGATTATCGACGGCGTTGTTCGGTCCGGAATGACCATCCGAGTCCCGGCAGTCGGATGGACCACCCACCGACGTGAGCGCCAAATAGTTCATCATTCATCATTCATCATTCATCATTCATAATTTGCTCCATGCCAACACTGAAGACCGTTACCCTGGGCTGTAAGGTCAACCAATACGAGACGCAATACGTCCGCCAGGGGTTGGCGCGGCTGGGATACCGGGATGCGGCCCAGGGCCAGCCGGCCGACCTGTGCATCGTCAACACGTGCACGGTGACCGCCCGGGGCGACGCCAAAAGCCGAAAGGCGATCCGGCGGATTGCCCGGCAAAACCCCCGGGCCAAGATCATCGTGATGGGCTGCTACGCCACTCGTGCGGCCGAAGAAGTGGCGGCCATGCCGGGCGTGGCCGAGGTGGTAACCGACAAGCGGCAGCTTCCCGAGCTGTTGGGCCGACTGGGGCTGGTCGATCTGCCCAGCGGCATCTCTTCGTTCGGCCGGCGGCATCGGGCGTACGTGAAGGTGCAGGACGGCTGCCGAATGGAGTGCAGCTACTGCATAATTCCGACCGTCCGGCCGGTGTTGGCAAGTCGGCCCGTGGGGGAAGTGCTGGACGAAATCCGCCGTCTAACCGATCACGGGCACGCCGAGATCGTGCTGACGGGGATCCACTTGGGTCACTATGGTGTAGACCTTGCGGCGGACGTCTCCGACGGCGACGGTCCAAGGCGTCGGCAACGGCCAGCCGACCGTCCGTCCACAGAGTCGCCTCCCACAGTCGACCTGGCGGGACTGGTTGGACGGATTGTGGAGCTGGAGGGGGAGTTTCGCGTGCGGCTCTCGAGCATCGAGGCCGGCGAGATCAGGCCGGAGCTGATCGCGATTGTGGCCGAGCGGCCGGATCGGATCTGTGCCCACCTGCACGTGCCGATGCAGAGCGGATCGGACAGCGTGCTCAGGCGGATGCGGCGCCGCTGGCCGGCCAGACTGTTGATAGAACGGTGTGAGAGTATTCGCCGCCGGCTGGACGATCCGGCGTTGACGACCGACGTGATCGTGGGGTTTCCGGGCGAGACGGAAGAGGATTTCGCGGCCACGTGCCGGGTGGTGGAGACGGTGGGTTTTTCCAAGATTCACGTGTTCCCCTTCAGTCCGCGCCAGGGGACCGCGGCCGCCGGTATGTCGGGGCAGGTGGCGGAGGCAACCAAACAGCGGCGCGCGGCCGAGCTGACGGATCTGGGCGAGAGTCTGCGGCGGCGTTACTTCGAGGGCCTGGCCGGCCGGCGGTTGCAGGTGCTCATCGAGAGCGGGGCAACGAACGGCCACGGCGGCCTGCTGCTGGGCACTTCGGGCCGCTACACGCCGGTCGAACTGACAGGAGACCAGGAGTCGATCGGCCGGCTGGTAGCAGTCACGGCCGGGCCCGTCGTCCAGGGGCGGATACGTGCGGCCGGGGCGACCCCACCGGGATGCGGGGATAGATCAGGCCCATAGTAGTGCAAATCCGGCCTAGAACTGCTCGCTGGCATCTGATAGACTCCGGCCCGCTTTTCTACCAGCCTTCGCCGTGCGCGGACGTCGGTTCCGCGAATTCAGCGGGTTTCCCTTCTAGGAGTGCGCGATGAACGGAAAACGGATGTTCCGGCTTCTGGTTATGGCCCTTATCGTGTCGAGTTGGTGGTCGGCCCAGGGGGATGCGGCTCCGCCGTGGGCGAAGCTGCTGACCTTCAACCGCGTGGATGCCGATCCCGACAAGACGTACCCGCTGGGCGAAGAGAACGGGCCTTGGATGATCATGGCGTGCAGTTTCTCGGGCCAGGGGGCCCAGGAGCAAGCCCGGGAACTTACCTATGAGTTGCGAAAGCGATACAAGCTCCCGGCTTACACCCACCGGGTTGATTTCCAGTTCGGTTCGACGCAGGGGCGGGGTATCGATCAGTACGGGGAGCCGCTGCGGATGAAGCACCGGCTGGAAGGCCTCCAGGAGGTGGCGGTGCTGGTAGGCAACTATTCGGGTGCCCACGCCCCGGAGATCCAGGAGACCTTGCGCAAACTGAAACACACGCACCCCAACTGCCTCGATATAGAGAAGCGGAAGAAGACCAACCAGTCTCTGGCCCAATGGCGGATGGCCGAGAGAAAGCTGCAAGATCTACTTGGCAGTTCGAAGAAAAAGAAGGGCCCCATGGGGCACTCCTTCGTTACCACCAACCCGCTGTTGCCCAAGGAGTACTTCACCAGTGCGGGACTCGATCCGCTGGTGGTGAAGATGAACGAGCACGTGGCTCACAGTCTGTTGGACTGTCCGGGCAAGTACACGGTCCAGGTGGCCACATTCAAGGGGAACGTGTTCATCGAGCCGAAGGAGATCCGGGAAGTCCAGAGCGGCAAGAAGGTGAAGAGCAAGCTGGCCGAGGCCGCGGAGAAGGCCCATCTGCTGACCGAGGCGCTACGGATGAAAGGCTGGGAGGCCTACGAATTCCACGATCGCTACGCCAGCATCGTAACGGTGGGCAGCTTCAATTCGGTGGGCACGCCGCGTGCCGACGGAAAGATCGAGATCAACCCTCAAATCCATACCATCATGCAGACCTTCGGCGCTCAACCGGCGTCGGGAATGCTTGCAGGGGTGACGCCACTTAAGTCGCTGGCGGGCATCCCCTTCGATCTGCAGCCGATACCGGTGCAGGTTCCCAAGCGGTCGATCGGGCGAGAAATGGCCGCAGGACGGTAGCCCAGGGCGAGAGGCGAGGGATGAGGGGTGAGGGGCTGGGATCTGGTTGCCCCCTCTGACCCCACGGGTTGCAACCCGTGGGCGTTCTGACTGGACTTTTGCAAAACGGAGATTCGAACTCCCCTCTCGCTCTGGGAGAGGGGCAGGGGGTGAGGGTACA